>Ga0099364_10009885_pt1 | contig 13197 bp, 10 predicted proteins | sample TergutTh196P3_FD_73070 | JGI IMG/M metagenome (GOLD analysis project Ga0099364, IMG submission 73070) | Microcerotermes parvus P3 segment gut microbial communities from Pointe-Noire, Republic of the Congo - Th196 P3 | ecosystem: Host-associated > Arthropoda: Insects > Digestive system > Gut ...
TGTACTACCGGACTTATCACTGCAACAATTCCGCCAAGCCTTGGGCTTATCATCTTTGGCTTTGTTGGAGAAGTTTCCATAGGCCGGCTTTTTGCCGCAGGCATAGTTCCCGGCTTCCTGATGATGGTTGCTTTAATGACAACCGTGACACTCACTTCCAGGTATCAAAAATACGAGCCTCCCAGAATGGATCTTCCTAATTTTTCCTTTAAAGAATTATTTGAAAACTTAAAAGAATCCATCTGGGCTCTTCTTTTTCCTGTGATTCTGATTGTTGGTATACGCTTTGGCGTGTTTACCCCTTCTGAATCCGGTGCCTTTGCAGTTGTCTACGCAATCATAATCGGTAAGTTTGTGTACAAGGAATTGACCTGGGAAAAATTCAAGGGCTCCCTTATTTCTACCCTAAAGGACAATGGCGCAATCATGCTTATTATTGCCATGTCAGGGCCTTTTAGCTATGCATTGACCTGGGTAAGGCTGCCAGTAACATTGAGTGCCTTTATTTTTGGCATAACAGAAAACCCGCAAATGCTGGTGCTTTTAATGCTTGGCTTCCTTTTTATAACTGGTATGTTTGTAGACAGTAATGTCAACTTCCTGCTTCTTACACCGATCTTCTTGCCAATAGTAACTGCGGCTGGAATCGATCCTGTGCATTTTGGTGTGCTTATGGCAACAATAGTTACACTGGGGGTTATGACACCGCCCATAGGCTCGGCCTTGTATACGGTCTGCGGCATTATAGACTGCAAGGTTGAGGAATATACTGTGGCCAGTATTCCCTTCTTTATAGCGATATGTTTAATATTGGGTCTTCTGGTTTTTACTCCTGGTCTTGTACTGTTTATTCCAAATATGATTTTTGGATAATAACATGCAGATGACCATGCGCTGGTTTGGAACCGGCTATGACTCAGTAACTTTGCAGCACATACGCCAGGTTCCAGGCCTTACAGGTGTAATTACAACCCTGTATGGCAAACAACCTGGCGAAGTCTGGCAAAAAGAAGAAATCTTAAATCTAAAAAAAACAGTTGAAGACGCAGGGCTTTCGATCGCTGGAATCGAAAGCGTTAATATCCACGATTCCATAAAATTAGGTTCCCCGGAGCGGGATGCATATATAGCAAACTATATTACAACACTTGAAAATTTAGGCCAGGCTGGATTAGATCTGGTCTGTTACAATTTTATGATCATATTTGACTGGACAAGATCAGACCTGGCAAAACAAAGACCTGATGGTTCAACAGTAATGGCCTACGACCAGGCATTGATCGACAAGATCGATCCAAATGACATATCTGCTTTAATGAACGCCAAGTCCAATGGTTTTGCCCTTGCAGGCTGGGAACCTGAACGCCTTGAAAATCTAAAAGCGCTTTTTACACTTTTCAAAGACACAAACGAAGAAAAGTTATTTGCACATCTAAAATATTTTCTGGAAGCCATACTCCCTGTTTGCGAAAAGTACGGGATCAAAATGGCCATACACCCGGATGATCCTGCATGGTCTGTTTTTGGTCTGCCCCGGATTATGACCGGTAAAGAAAAGCTTTTGCGGCTATTAAAACTGGTTGATCACCCCTTAAACGGCGTTACCCTTTGTACAGGAAGCCTTGGGACAAATCCCCAAAACAATATACCTGACATAATACACTCAATAGGGGGAGAACGTATACATTTTGCACATTTAAGAAATCTGCTTCATACTGCTCCTGGAGTCTTTGAGGAATCAGCTCATCTTTCTTCTGATGGTTCCATGGATATGTATGAGATAGTAAAAGCCCTATTTGATTCTGGTTTTTCCGGCCCAATCAGGCCGGATCATGGCAGGGCTATCTGGGGCGAAATCTCAATGCCGGGTTACGGCCTGTATGACCGTGCTTTGGGGATTGCCTACCTTTCAGGTCTATGGGAAGCTATTGAAAGGGCAGATAATGATAAAACCAAATAAGAACAGACAAAAAAGTGTTCAAGCAGAAGTCTATTTTGCACTGCGAAACAGCATTGTAAATTTAAATTTAGTACCAGGATCATCCATAAGCGAAACTGAAATTTCCCAGAAGTTTCAGGTAAGCCGTACTCCTGTAAGAGAAGCATTTATCCAGCTTTCCATGGAAGGGCTTGTAGAAGTAATTCCGCAAAAGGAAACCCGCGTTTCATTAATAGATCTGGAAAGGGTCAAGCAGGAATTTTTTCTAAGGGAAAGCCTTGAAACTGCGGTACTGGAACCATTTATTGCCAATAATAATGTTTTACATTTATCAGAAATGGAACAAATGTTAACCCTTCAAAATGAAGCCTTAAAAAGCAAATCCTATGTTGATTTTATAATTTATGATGACAGGTTCCATCAGATATTATTTGAAGCTGCAGGTCAGAGTCTAAGCTGGGGAGTTCTTTCCAGTATGATCGGGCATTATCACCGTCTAAGGATGTTAAGTATTTTAATCGCCGGGATTGGAGATGAAAAAATCGAGGAACACAGAAAAATAATAACAGCTTTAAAACAAAAAAACCTGGAAAAAAGCAAAAAGATGCTTTACCATCATCTTCATAACCTTGATACTGAAGAAAAACTAATAAAGAAAATGTTTCCGGAATATTTCGCCTCATATGAATCTTTAAATGTCTTTGATGTAGATTTTGGCGGACTTCCTCAATTTCAAAAAAATGGAGATATAAGGATAAATATATGAAACTAAACAATGAATCTTTAAAACAAGCTACATTCTGGGAAAAAGCAGAAATAAAACTGCCGGGCTTTGACAGGGAAAAAATGATCGCTGCCACTTTGGCAAACCCTAAATGGGTTCATTTTGGTGCGGGAAATATATTCCGTGCTTTTCCGGCTGCATTGATGCAGACCCTTCTTGAGAAGGGTCTTGAAACAACAGGCATTGTTGTTGCAGAAGGTTATGATGGAGAAATAATAGATAAATGTTTTACACCCTGTGACAACTTAACTTTATTGGTAACATTAAAATCAAATGGAACAACAGAAAAGCAGCTTATCGCAAGTATTGCTTCTTCATTAAGACTGGACAGGGACTTTGATATATTAAAAAGTATTTTTACAAATCCTTCTTTACAGATGATCAGTTTTACAATTACAGAAAAAGGCTATAACCTTAAAGACAGAGATAACAATTATTTTCCTGATATTGCACAAGATCTAAAGGCTGCTCCTTTATCTGCAAAAAGTCTTTTTGGCCGCATAGCTGCCATGTGCCATGAACGCTATAAAGCCGGAGAATACCCCCTTAGCCTTGTCAGCATGGATAATTGTTCGCATAACGGTGACCTTCTTTTTACAGCCATAGAGGCATTCGCAAAAGCCTGGACAGATAATAATTCTGTCAATAAAGGCTTTTTGGACTATGTCCGTAACAAGGAAAAAATGGGTTTCCCGTGGACCATGATCGACAAAATAACCCCTCGGCCAGACGAAGGGGTAAGGGATATGCTTATTGCCTCTGGCCTTAAAGATATGCAGGATTTGGTAACACAAAAAAATACATTTATTGCTCCTTTTGTAAATGCAGAAGAAACCCAATACCTTGTTATTGAAGATGCCTTCCCAAATGGCAAACCAGCCCTGGAAAAAACCGGTGTGCTTTTTGCTGATAAAGAAACAGTGGACAAGGTAGAAAAGATGAAGGTTTGCACCTGCCTTAATCCACTGCATACTGCCCTGGCAATTTTTGGATGTTTATTGGGTTATACACGGATTAGCGAAGAAATGAAGGATCCTCTGCTTGTAAACCTAATAAAAGGCATTGGTTACAGGGAAGGATTACCTGTAGTAGTAAACCCCGGCATACTTGACCCAAAAGAATTTATCGACCAGGTAATAAATGTACGGCTACCCAATCCTTTTATGCCAGATGCACCCCAGAGAATTGCAACAGATACTTCCCAAAAAATCCCTGTGCGTTTTGGCGAAACCATAAAAGCTTATAAAAATAAAGGCAAAGATATTAAAGAACTAACATTAATTCCGCTGGTTTTTGCAGGCTGGCTTCGCTATATATTAGGCATTGACGATGAGGGCAAGCCCTTTGAACCTAGCCCTGACCCCCTATACGAAAATCTTAAAACAAGCCTTTCCGGCATTACACTGGGCAAAAGCAGTATTGACAAGGCAGATATACACAACAAACTTAAACCAGTACTGTCAAATCCTTCTCTGTTCGGCCTTGATCTTTACGAAGCTGGTCTGGCTGCACTTACAGAAGACTATTTTATTACAATGCTTGATGGGCCGGGAGCAGTAAGAGCGCTTCTTAAAAAACTACTTTCTTAGTTAACATGTTTTTAATTTGTTAATATTTAATTGTTGACAATTAAAAATATATGCTACTATTATTATATATAGAAACAGATTACAAGGAAAGGTTTAATGGCTCCTGAGAAGAAATTTATCGATTGGGAAGAGCGCTATTCATTGGGCATTCCTCATATTGATAATCAACATATGCAGCTCCTTGATATAGTAAATGATCTTCACAAGGCTTGCTGCGTCAGTGACAGCCAGGCAATGGAACAGTTTCGTACAGCTCTTCGTGATACAGCAGCTTATGTAAAAACCCATTTTTCTTCAGAAGAGCAAATAATGGAAAAATTTGCATATCCGGAAATATCAGAACATAAAAAAATACATGCAGAGTTTGCCCAGGAAATCCTGGGGATTGCAGTCTCTTTTGAAGAAGGGAAAAAACTTGTTCCAAATAACTTTGTAAGGTTTTTAAAAGATTATATATTATCTCATGTTGCCATTACTGATGCCAAACTGGCAGTATATATCCTGGAACTCCAAAACACAGGCAAAATGGGTAAAAATACCATCAGAAGAAAAAATGAAGACAATACTGAAAGAAAAATCATACTTGCCATTGACGACTCAAAAACTCAACTTTCAGTTTATAAAAATAATTTGCCCATGTACGATGTCTATACCTGTGAATCTGCCAAGCCTGCGCTGGAAATAATAAAAGCCATGGAAATAGATGTCATATTGCTGGATCTGGCAATGCCTGATATAAGCGGGTTTGATTTTCTTCAATATTTGCGAAAAAATCAGGAGCAGCCCAATGTCCCTGTTATTGTTGTTTCAGGCAAAAACACAGAAAAGTATATACTTGCTTCAAAAAATTATGGTGCCAATGATTTTATAGCAAAACCTGTTGATCCTGAGCTTTTAAAACAGAAAATTTTAAAACAACTGGAAATTACTGATAGTAAAACCGGCTGGAGCATTAAGTCTTAGGTTCGTCTCTCAAACATCAAGATTACTTACCAATAAGGCATTTTCTTCAATAAATGCGCGTCGCGGGGCAACAACCTCGCCCATAAGGGTTGTAAAAATACGCTCAGCCTCAACAGCATCGTCCAGGTGTACCTGGATAATATTGCGCTGGGATGGATCCATGGTAGTTTCCCAAAGCTGATCCGGGTTCATCTCTCCAAGACCTTTATAACGCTGGATAGCTTCGCGTTTGACATCCTTGGAAAAGCTGCCAATGATCTTGTCTTTTTCCGCATCATCGTAGGCGTAATGAAACTTCTTTCCCTCAGGAATTTTATAAAGCGGCGGCATGGCAATATAAACATGGCCTTTTTCAACAAGCTCTGTCATATAACGGTAAAAGAATGTTAAAAGCAGGGTGCGGATATGGGAACCGTCAACATCAGCATCCGCCATTATTATTATTTTATGATAGCGGACTTTTGAGACATCAAATCCACTGCCGCAGCCAGCTCCTATGCTGGCAATTATGGGCTGGAGCTTTTCGTTTGTTACAACCTTTTCTATACGGGTCTTTTCTACATTTAGCATTTTGCCAAAAAGCGAGAGTATGGCCTGGAACTGCCTGTTACGTCCCATTTTTGCAGAACCGCCTGCAGAGTCACCCTCTACAATAAATAATTCGCATAATGCAGGGTCTTTCTCTGAGCAATCAGCCAGTTTGCCGGGAAGCCCGGCAGAATCCATGGCGTTTTTCCTGCGTGTGGCATCCCTTGCCTGGCGTGCTGCAATGCGAGCCTTGGCTGCAAGAGCTGATTTTTCAAGAATATTTGAAGCCACATCCGGGTGTTTGTCCAGAAAAAGCTCAAGCTGTTCATTTACAAAACTCTCAACAATGCCTTTTACCTCGGAATTGCCCAGCTTGGCCTTGGTCTGGCCTTCAAACTGGGGCTCTGGAACCTTTACAGAAAGCACGGCAGTCAGACCTTCCCGCACATCATCGCCGGAAAGACCATCCTCGACCTTTTTTGCATGTTTGGATTTTTTAAAAAATTCATTTAAAGTACGGGTAAGCGCAGACCTAAAGCCTATTAAATGGGTTCCGCCTTCGCGCGTATTTATATCATTTACAAACGAATACATTAATTCATTAAAACCATCGTTGTATTGTACTGAACATTCAACCTCAACAACTCCTCCAAGGCCGTCATCACGGCTGCCTTCAAAATATATGGGTTCCTTATGCAGTACAGTCTTGTTTTCGTTCAAATATTGAACAAAGCTCTTAACTCCGCCTTCAAACTGGAACTCATGGGATTTGGGTTTGGCAAGTCTCTCGTCACGGATCGTGATTTTAAGACCCTTGTTCAAAAAGGCAAGCTCGCGCAAACGGTTTGAAAGCGCATCATAATTATAGGTTGTAGTCTCAAATATGGAAGCATCAGCTTTCCAGCGTATAACCGTACCTCTTTGCTCCAGCTCATCTATGGAATAAGGGAGCTTATCTGCCATAATCTCCTGTATGGAGTTGTCAGCTTTGCCGATCTTATAGGTTTGTGTAAAAATTTTATCATTAACATGAACAAAAGCCTCGCACCAATGGGAAAGGGCATTTACAACAGAAACACCTACGCCATGGAGCCCTCCGGAGACCTTATAGCTTTTTTTGTCAAACTTGCCGCCAGCATGGAGCCTTGTCATTACAAGCTCCAGGGCGCTTACTCCCTCGCTAGGGTGTATGTCTACAGGGATGCCGCGGCCATTATCCTCTACACGGACTATATCATTGCCTTCCAGAACAACTAAAATTTTATCGCAATGGCCCTGCATTGCCTCATCAACAGAATTATTAACTACCTCATAGACAAGGTGATGAAGGCCGTCTATACTTGTAGTGCCAATATACATTCCAGGTCGCTTGCGAACTGCTTCAAGCCCTTTTAAAACCTGAATATTTTGTGCAGAATAATTTTTGCTCATTAATAAACAATATAGAAATTAGAGTAAAAAGTAAAGGCAAGTGTTTTCAAACCATTAAAAAGTTTAGATTAAAAAATGTTGATAAACTGTTAATAAAATTTATGATATTTAGGAGATTTTAGGTTATTATAAGTAGTGTATGATTTTTTTCAAATTTTTTGGGAAATCATATTTCTACATAATATAATTCTTTATAATATAAAGAATTAGTTGATTGTACTATTCAAAATATAAGGTAAAAATATAATAAAATATTATATGGGGACTTACATTCTTTCAAATATTGTTGATAGAATGTTAATAAACAGGAAATTTACAAGGGAAAACCATGGCTGACTGGGATTATAGAATATTTTGGAATGAAGCAATAAACCAGCTAAGACAAACTTTTGGAAAAGGGGAATATACAATTTGGCTAAGCAACCTGGAGTATTTAAGGGCAAATGAAAATGAAATTTTCATTTCTGTGCCTTCTTCCTTTTTTAAAGAGCAATTTCGCACTGTATATCATGGCAAACTTGAAGAAAAACTCAAGGAATTGACAGGAAAAAACATATCTTTAGTATTGGAAATTGTTCCCAAAGCTCAAAACAGCGCAGATAAAGATGAATCAAGCCAGGAAACAGTTGAAAAAGTAAACCTAAACCAGAAAATCAGCAATATTTCAGAAAAAAATGTAAAAAGTAAGGGCAAGCATCCCCAGCTTAGAGAAGAATTTACCTTTGACAAGTATATAATTGGCGAAAATAACAATTTTGCGGCTAATGCTGCCTTGGCAATAGCTGCAAATCCAGGAACTGCCTACAATCCTTTCCTTATTTACGGCGGTGTTGGCATGGGTAAGACCCATCTAATGCAGGCCATAGGCAATTCCATTTATGCAAACTCGGAAAACAACATTATTTTTATTACAGCAGAGAATTTTACCAATGATTTTATCGCATCATTGGGAGTGACCGGAGGGCCAAATAAAATGGCGGCATTTAAAAACAAATACCGCCATACAGATGTTCTTTTAATTGACGATATTCACTTTTTTCAGGACAAACCCGGTGTACAGGAAGAATTATTCTATACATTTAATGCATTGACAGATCAAAAAAAACAGCTTGTGTTTACCTGTGACAGGCCTGCTTCAGAGTTAAAAAGCATGCATGAACGCCTAAAAAATCGCTTTGAATCAAGCCTTAACGTTGATTTACAGCCTCCAGGTTATGAAACCCGCTATGCTATACTTAATTCTTCTGTAAAACATCAGGGAATACATGTGCCTGATGATGTTTTAGACCTTATTGCTAAAAATATCTCTTCCAATGTCCGCGACCTTGTCTCTGCCCTGGATAAGCTTTTTGCCTACACAAAATTGATGAACCAGCCTATAAGCCTTGAAAATGCACAAAGGATACTTTTGGATTTCTTTAGTCCCGGGAAACAGGCAAATATATCCATTGAACAGGTTCAAAAAGTTGTGGGTGATTTTTATCAATTATCCTATATCGACCTTAAAGGCAAGAAAAAAACAAAAAATATAGTATTTCCCCGTCAAATTGCCATGTATATTGCCAGAGATTTGACAGATTACTCATTAACAGAAATTGGAGAGGCTTTTGGAGGCCGGGATCATGCCACGGTTATTTATTCCTGTGATAAAATAGAAAATCAGCTGCGTACAAATCCAAATCTTGAGTCAACGCTCCAAATACTTCAGCAAAAAATACGTGAATCAAGTGTAAAAAGTTGAAAAACTGTTTAAATTCAGTTTAAAGCCATAAAATAATATATAAACATATAATAATTATGGAATAAAGTTAATAAATATAGGTTTTTATAAACAGCTTTTTAAATTGTAATTATATATATAATAAGAAATTATATTATTTATAAACATTTTATTTATTCTACTACTATTACTACTATTATATATTATAATATAGTATATAGAAAAGAAAAATAAATTATGCTAAATATAAAAGTAGAGAGGAGTTTAAAATGAAATTCACATGTAATAGAAATGTACTTTTTAAGGAAATTTCCATAGCCAATGAAATAATTGCTTCCAAAAATGCAATTTCAATTCTCTCTAATATTTATATGGAAGCTGTAAATAACGAGCTTATTATAAAATCCACAGATTTAAAGGTAAACTTCGAGACAAAAGTACCTATTCAGGTTGAAGAGCCTGGAGCTATAACTGTTTATGGAGATAAGTTTTTTGGAATTCTAAATTCCATTCCTGAAGGAGAAATTGAATTTGAACAATCAGGTGCAAAAATTACAATAAAAACCATGGTTAAAAAAGCAAGGTTTCAGCTTAAAAATACAACATCAGATAAATATCCTGAATTTACAGTAACAGAAAACAAGTTTTTTGAAATTCCTGTAAGGGATTTTAAAGATATGATAAATGAAACTGTATTTGCTGTTTCTGATGATGAAACACGTTATTTTATGAATGGTGTATTTTTTGAAAAAATTGAAGATAAGCTTATAATGGTAGCAACTGACGGCCGCCGTCTTGCTTATATAAAAAAACCAGCTCCGGATATTGAAGATTTTTCCGGCATTATTATTCCTCCTAAAATTTTAAATATAATAATGAAGAGAGCCGGGGACGAAGGAATGATAAGCATTTCTGTAACTGATAAAATTATTTTTATAAAGTTTGGTTCATATAAACTTTCTTCTGTTCTTATAGACGGACAGTTTCCAAATTACAAAAGGGTAATCCCAGAAAAACAGGAAAATTCTTTTACCATTAATCGTTTGGAAATGCTTGACGCATTAAAAAGGGTTTCCCTTCTTGTAGAACAAAAATCTCACAGGGTTTTTCTTAAACTTGAATCCGGAAAGGTTTCTGTTTTTTGCGAAGAAAATGAAATTGGCAATGCCCATGAAGAAATTCCATGTAAATATAACGGAAATGAAATTTCCATTGCTTTAAATTACCGTTATATAGAAGAACCATTAAAGGTTATAAAAAGCGAAGAAATTTACATACAATTTACAGAACCAACCAAAGCCATAACAATAAATTCTTTGCCTCAAGAGGACTTTTTTCATATTGTAATGCCAATGCAGCTGGATTAGTAATTTTAATTTATGGCATTTATATCCCTTAGAACCGCTTTTTTTCGTAATTTGAACGATAAAGAAGTTAGTATAAATGCAAAAGATATTTTTCTTATAGGGGAAAATGGTCAGGGGAAAACCAATTTTCTTGAAGCTCTTTATTTTTGTTCTTATGCTTCTTCTTTCCGCGGTGTAAGGGATAATGAACTTGTCCGCCTTGGAGAAAAAGATTTTTCTTTATCTGTACATATTAAAGGAGAGATGGAATCCCAGCTGACAGCTTATTATAAGAGCGGGAAAAAAAATATAAATATTGATGGAAAAAAAGTAGAGGACAGAAAAGAATTGCTTTCTGTAAACCCCTGCATTGTGTTTTGTCATGAAGATATGGAGTTTGTTTCTGGCCCCCCGGAAAGAAGACGCTGGTTTTTTGATCAAACTCAAAGTCTTTGGGATTCACTATATCTTGATGACTTAAGAAACTTTCGCAAGGTTCTTAAAATACGCAATAATCATCTTAAAAATTATCCGGCTAAAAATTCCAAAGAATTTATTGACCTACTTGATGCACTGGATCCACAGCTTGTCCAATATGGTTTTGAATTAATGAAAAAACGCGTGGAGGCAGCAGAAATATTTTCTCAAATACTGGAACCTCTTTATAAAGAAATATCCGGTATTGATAATATTACAATTCGTTATATTCCCTCCTGGAAAGATGATAATAAAGAAGCCATTATTTCCGGGCTTTCAGGTCAAAGAGATGCGGATGTTTCTTTTGGACTTTCCCTTTCAGGACCGCACAGGGACAGATTTATGTTTATGCGTCACGGCCGTGAATTTACAGGCAAAGCATCAACAGGGCAGCGCCGGCTTTTGGCTCTTCTTCTTCGTTTAGCACAGTCAAATATTTTTACAATAAAGACCGCAAAAAAACCTGTGCTTTTACTTGATGATGTGCTTTTGGAACTGGATGGAACTAAACGCCAAAAATTTATTTCACTAATGCCGGAATATGATCAGGCTTTTTACACTTTTTTGCCGGAAGAGCCGTATAAGAATTATTGCAAAGAGGATACCATCATATATAAAGTAGATGATGGGACGCTTATATGGGAAAAATAAATAAAGCAGGGGATTTTCTTTCCGGATTATTCAGGCAGTATTTTGACGAGGAAACACTTGCCCAGGCACGCAAGACAGCCGGGCTTTTTGGCTCATGGGAAGAAGTAATAAAAGCAGCAAAAATAAATGCAGCTTCTGACCATTCCAGAATCAAGGAATTTGAAAAAGGCGTGCTTGTGATAGAAGCCGAGCATCCTGGCTGGATTCAATTACTTCAAACAAAACAAAAAACAATATTACATATATTGCAGAAAAAATACCCGGACATGAAAATACAGGGCATTTCTTTTTATCTAAGCAAAACTCCTTTTCCAGGGGCCCAAAGTACTGTCAGCGAAATCAAGGCTGCAAACGCAGGCTACCATGCCAATACCGCTGCTGACACTAAACCACTGCCAGCTGCCAGCTCTGCAAATGTTGTCATTGACTCTGACCAGCTGCCTGTCAGCTCTCCGGAAGAAAACAAGGCTATACATGAATCCCTTCAACAATTTAAAAAAGCAATTGAAAAACGCAACAGGAGAAATCAGCATAAATAAATACATTCAGCCTTATTCCAACTGCCTTTTATGCCCGCGGCGCTGCGGTGTTAACCGTAATGCCGACAAACGCGGCTTTTGCGGGGAGAGCGCAGAACTAAGGCTTGGCTTTGCAGGGATTCACATGGGGGAAGAGCCGCCAATTACAGGAGATGGCGGGTCAGGAACCATTTTTGTTACAGGCTGCAATCTGGGCTGCGCTTTTTGCCAGAACTTTCAGGTATCTCAAAAAGGCATGGGGCGTAATGTCAGCGCCGCGGAGTTTGCAGAAATCTGCCTTGCACTGCAGGAAAAAGGCGCAGAAAACATCAACATTGTTACAGGAAGCCATGCAGCTCCGGCCCTTGTCTGTGGAATTGAGGCAGGACGTAAACAAGGGCTTACAATACCTGTGCTGTGGAATTCATCAGGGTATGAAGGAATGGAAACCCTTGAAATATTAAAAGATTTTGTTGATATATATCTACCTGATTTAAAGACCCTTGATTCCAAAATTGCCTCAAGGTTTTTTGGTGCTTCTGATTATCCAGAACATGCTTCAGCAGCAATTCTTAAGATGATGGAAAACAGCGATAAAAGGGTAATTATACGTCATTTAATTATCCCGGGATATTTGGAAAATACTCAACAGGTCCTTCGCTGGTTTGCAGATAACTGCCAGGCCAGGGCTAAGGGCGCAGCCCAACTTTCCCTTATGACCCAGTATACGCCTGTACATGTGCAGTCTATTAAGACAGTGGCTGTTAAGACGCAGTCTTCGGACGCCGGCACTTCTCCTGCCCGGCCTATCCCCTCAAGCTTTGTATCTAAAGATGAATATGAAAAAGTAATTTCCATGCTTGACGATTTTGGCATTGACGAGGGTTTTTGCCAGGAACTTGTCACAGGCTCTGACTGGCTGCCTGACTTTAATCTTCCCAACCCCTTTTCCTCAGACCTTTCCATACCTGTCTGGCACTGGCGGGATTAGACTGGTATAATTCACCATTCTGAATTAAAATAAATAATGACTTTATACAGTATCTCTCTTACTAAATATGAAAAAAAACCGGCTAAAACTCATTTAAAAAAAAGAGCTTTAAGGGAATTTCACATACAAAAGGATGTCCGGGAGAGCTGCGGTTTAACTGACAGCCTCTTTTCCCTTAGCGGGAACGTGGTCATCGCTGATATAAAGCAGGCGCGCAATCTTGCCATGCCGCTTAATTCCACACCCGAAGCTCTAAGCAA
>Ga0099364_10009886_pt1 | contig 13196 bp, 13 predicted proteins | sample TergutTh196P3_FD_73070 | JGI IMG/M metagenome (GOLD analysis project Ga0099364, IMG submission 73070) | Microcerotermes parvus P3 segment gut microbial communities from Pointe-Noire, Republic of the Congo - Th196 P3 | ecosystem: Host-associated > Arthropoda: Insects > Digestive system > Gut ...
CGATGCCAGCAATCCCGATCTTATCCTTCCCGGTATGATAATGTTAATCCCCAGTCTTAGGGGAGAAACCCGTCAGGGTATGTACGAAGAGGGTAGAGACTACTCCGGCGTGACCCCTGCTCCTTCTGCTGTAAATCAAAGCACGAGCAGAACTGTTTTTCCGGGGCAGTACACAGTAAGGTCTTGGGCAACAACAGGCGATAGCTTTTGGGTAATTGCAGGCTGGTCCTGGGTTTACAACGATTCTGAACAATGGAGAATATTGTACAATGCCAACAGGGACAGACTTCCTGATCCTGCTAATCCTGACCTTATCCTTCCCGGCATGGTAATGATAATCCCAAGTTTAAGCGGAGAAGTACGTGAAGGTATGTGGGATGCAAATACAACATATCCTACATTCAGTAGATAATGAGCCATCTTGAAAAATTATTTAGTCTTAAGGATAAAGTAGCCATAATAACAGGCGGTGCAAGAGGAATAGGAAAATGTGCCGCCTGCAATATGGCAGCTGTTGGTGCCGATATTGTAATTTTTGACATACTTGATGAACTGGCAGATAAAACTGCCAGGGAAATTTCTGCCGAGCATGGTGTAAGGACAGCAAGTTATCATTGCGATGTTACCAAAGCGTCTGATGTAAAAGAAAAAATAAATGAGGCTGCCAATAAAATGGGAGCTTTAGATCTCCTTTTTAATAATGCCGGCATTGTAATTAATACCCCTGCAATTGATGTCAGCCCCGAAGAATGGAACCAGGTGGTAAATGTAAACCTTAACGGCGTCTTTTATGTAGCTCAGGCCTTTGGAGCCTGGCTTATTGCGCATAACAGGAAAGGTTCCATAGTCAACACTGCGTCCATGTCGGCAAGTATAGTTAACATTCCGCAACCTCAAGCCTCCTACAACGCAACAAAGGCTGCGGTAAGGCATTTAACAAAGTCTCTTGCCGTGGAGTGGATCAATAAGGGTATAAGGGTAAACAGTATAAGCCCCGGTTATATAGAAACAGAATTAAGCGCATCTGTAAGGGAAGACTACAGAAAATCCTGGGCAGCACAAATCCCCTGCGGCAGAATGGGAAAGCCGGAGGAACTTGCAGGGGCTATTATTTACCTCTTTGCGGACAGTTCATCCTATACTACAGGATGCGATATTATTATTGACGGAAGTTTTACTACTGTTTAACTTTTGCCTAGTTGTTTTTCTCTTTGCAAAAATAAAGTCATTGCAGTTCCTATAAGAGCATGTATATAAGGCGGCTTGCCCATGCCCATTAAAACATCATCACGATTGACTAATTCTACATTTACATATTCGTCCGGATCCAGGTTTTGATTGTATGGTCCTTTAAGATCCAAAGCCAAAAAGAAATGCATCCTGTTTGACATAATAGCCGGGTTGGGGTTGAAACTCCCTAGTTTGATAATTTTTCCCAGTACATAACCAGTTTCTTCCTGCAGCTCCCTTGCCGCCGATTTTTCCGGATCTTCTCCTTTTTCGCATACCCCTCCGGGAAATTCCAGGCTTAGTTCCTTTGCACCATGTCTCCACTGTCTAACCATTACAAACTTTTGCTCTTTTTCCACTTCCATTAATGGAATTACCATAGCCCAGTCCATGGTGCTTAGTACATTAAATGTTTTTAATTTATCATTGGGCGAGCGGCAGTAATGTTCTTCCACATTAAATATGGGGCAGCTTAAAAGTATTTTACTGCCTTCTTCTTTCCAGTTTATGTTATTATCCATGGACTGCACTATACTTTCTAATTACAGGAATTTCAAGTATAATTTTTTTATGGATATGCAAAGTAAACTGGATAAACTACGTCTTTTGGATAAGGAATGGGGACATCTAGGAAGAATAATTGCCGCTCTTCAGTGGGATCAGGAAACTATGCTGCCGGAAAAAGCTGTTCCCGAAAGGGCGGAACAATTGGCTCTTATAGAAGGAATACTTCATGAGCGTTTTAGCTCCCAAGATACAGGCAGCCTTCTTTTGGAACTGGGTTCCAGTACAGAAAACCCGGGAGGCGATGAAAAGCTCCCCCACATTGACAGGGATTTCCTAAAAATAATAAGGCGTAATTATGATAAGGCAGTAAAACTACCTACAGATTTTGTTTCCAATGCCGCAAGGGCAGAAGGTCTCTCCCAGGCTGCCTGGGTAAAAGCAAGAAAGGAAAATAAATTTAGTGATTTTCTTCCGCACCTTGTTAAGATGCTCGATTTTGCCCGGCAGCGCGCAAATTATTGGGGTTATAAGGATAATGTCTACGATGGCCTTTTGGATATTTACGAACCTGGTCTTGGAGCAGAGGGAATATCAGCTCTCTTTAAACCCCTGGGAGAAAAATTATCCATACTGCTAAAAAAAATAAGCTCTGTTGCAAGACCTCCCACAGAATTTTTAAACAAGGATTTTGATATTAATAAACAAAACCTTTTTGGTAAAACATTAATGGATGTATTGGGTTTTGATCTAAGTCAGGGACGTCTTGATGTCTCTGCACATCCATTTTGTACAACGCTTGGATCTTATGATGTGCGCATGACAACACGTTATCTGCCTAAAAATTTATTTTCTTCTATTTTTTCTGTAATCCATGAAAGCGGCCATGCATTTTATGATTTAGGTTTCCCAAGGGAACTTCATGGCACTAGTCTTGCAGAAGGTGCTTCCATGGGGATACACGAAAGTCAATCAAGGCTTTGGGAAAATGTAATAGGCAGGAGCCGATCTTTCTGGTTAAAACTTTTCCCTGTCCTAAAAGATCAATTTTCTCTTGAGCTTTCATCTGTGGATTTTAATGCTTTTTACAGAGCAATTAACCTTGTGGAAGCTTCGTTAATAAGGGTGGAAGCAGATGAACTTAGTTACAGTTTGCACATAATTTTACGTTTTGAGCTGGAAAAAGCACTATTTAATGGCAAGTTAAAAGCCGAAGATCTTCCTTCGCAGTGGAGAAGTAAAATGAAGGAATATCTTGGCATAGAGCCTGAAACAGATGCTGATGGAGTTTTACAGGACATACACTGGTCTATGGGTGCTTTTGGGTACTTCCCAAGTTATGCTTTGGGAAATCTCTACAGTCTGCAATTCTGGGATAAGCTAAAATCCGATATTCCGCATCATGATGAACTTATTGGAAGTCATAATTTAAAACCCATACATGAATGGTTAAAAAATAATATTCATATTTGGGGCTGCCGCCTTGAACCAAGGGATCTTCTAAAGACTGTTACCGGGCATAGTCTTTCGTCTGAACCTTTCCTTAATTACATAGAAAGTAAATACTCATTTTTATACGGATTAAGTTAATGACTTTATTTCAGGAAGATATACTTTATGAATTTCTGGAGTTATCCGAAGATGCATTTAGTATAGATGAAGTTGTTGATTATATAAAAAAAACAGATCCCAGCAGAGCCAAGCGCCTTCCTATGGAAGTAGAGGCATTTATTAATCACAGGAAGCTTGCGTTTAACACTGCGTCCTGCCAATGGGTATCGCGGAGAAATTTTTTTCAGCCCCTTTCCTTTGTAATATGTCCAAGCAGACTGGAGCTGTTAAACGGAATTCTAATTCCGGGGCACCGCTGCATTCCTTTTGCAAATGGTAATCTTATGCCAAACGAGTATAAGTTTTTTTGGGAAGGGAACGCCATTCCTTTTACAAGCAGCGAAGGTCCTCCGGAGGAGTACTATCCATACTACGGACTATTTGGTGAGGAGTATGCTCCCCAGTATGTAGCAAGGGATAACGGAGAAAATGAAGAGGCATTTTTCGAAGATCCCTACGAAGATCCTCCTGAAGTTTCCATTAAAACATTGGACATGCGTAGAATTTATATGGAGACATCTTTTCTTCCCGGAGACAGGTTTTTAATCAGTACCTTAAACTGGAAAAGCGGTAAATTCCTTCTTGAAAAAGTGGAAAGGGATCAGTGGAGACAAAAGGATCTGGATGATTGGTTTTTGGCTGCAGAGGAAGGGTTTGAGCAGGCCTTTAACCTTTTGGGACCGGGATCCTGCACAGAAGAACAGCTAGCCTATGCTTACTGGTACGGCAGTCCCAGAATGAGGGAAGTCCCTGCATATTCATTGGAAGAATATCTTTACGAAAAAAGTGACAAAGTGGAGATAGTCCCCTATGGCATAGAAACCCGTTTTTGGTATGCAGGCAGGGAGATACAGGATAAAAAAGAGCTTGATAAAGATTATATGCGCCCCGATGCAACTCCTCTGGAAATGCTCCTTTATAATTTAAACATCCCCATCTCTGAATTTGTTGTCCAATCTTATATAAAAGACAGTCTATATCGTGAAGAATTAAACGAAGATGCAATTAAAAAAAGGATAGTTCCTTCCGGCATAAGTATGGAGCAGCATGATATTAATTATCTTAATGAATATATTTGCGTTGTCTTAAATGATTTTAAAAAAACTTATATTCGTCATAATGATTTACAAAGCGGACAGGTAAGGCTTAGGGCAGGGGAGCTACATACTGCTGTTATTGAACTTGCAGCAAGACTAAAGAGAAGCGAGATAGACTCTTCCTGGCTGCCCCGCCATACTTTTATTATACTTTCACAAATTCAGATGCACTCGGCAAGCGTGCTGGAAGATCTGGGCGGCCTTGATCCATGCAGCCCGGAAGAGCTTAATGCTCTTGACAGCTCTCTTGATAGTATGGTGGAAACCTACGAAGATATTAAAGAGCTGATAAATGAATCCTTGAATAATTTTAGATGGAACAACTTTTCTCTTGTACGTTCCGATACCGATTTAGAAAGCGTAAGCTTAAGGCTTATCCAATTAAGCATAGGCGGTATAGATGTCTGGCGCAGGCTTATTGTACCGGAAAATTATACTCTGGAGGATCTTCATAAAATTATTCAGGAAGTTTTTGAATGGAAGAATACTTTTCCTTTTCGTTTTGGGACTGAAACAAGCTCGGCTGTAAAACAGGATGAGACTGTTCCATACTTATCCATGGTAAAACTTGATATTATGGAGAAATCAGAATTTAATTTAGATCTAAAAATTAAAGATATTTGTGAAGCTCATAGTTCCGGGATTTTTTATGAGTATGGAACAGAATGGATAGTTAGAATTATAATAATGTCTAAACAGGAGTCGCAGGGATTAAAACCTGTTCGCTGTGTTGCCGGAATGGGTGCCTCGCCGCCTGAGTTTATAAAGGGGCCGCTTAGGTTAAAGAGGTACCTTAATTCACTGGAAAGCGGCAACGATTTGGAAAGAAGCAATGCAAGACAGGAACTTGGAGCTGCTTTTGTTCCCGGAGAGTTCAACATGGATATGTGTAACCGCAGGCTTAAAAATTTGTTTCGTTTAGTTTAATATAGGAGATTCTTTATTTATGGAAAAAGAAAAACTTGCAGATATAATGCAAAGGGGTGGTATTTTTAAGGATATTAAAGGCAATAAGCCAGAAGAAGTTCTTGGCAGTCTAATAAATTTAATGCCCCCCAACGAAGCACTCCCCAAAGATACCTTATTAAAAGCTGTGCTGGAAAGGGAAGCTCTAATGTCTACCGGCATAGGAAGGGGTATTGCAATTCCTCATCCCAGGAGCCACCTGCTGGAATCTGAGCAGGACCAAATTATTAATATTGCCTTTCTGGAAAATCCTGTTGATTGGAATTCCATAGACGGAGAAAAAGTTGACACTCTTATTTTGATTATTTCTGCATCTACCAGGCAGCATCTGCATACATTGTCCGCAATTAATTTCCTTTGCAGACAGGATGATTTTTGTATTATGCTAAAAGAGAGAAGTTCACTGGAAAAACTTTTGGTTTTTATCAGGGAAGTGGAAAAGCAATGGATTTAATTAAGGAGTTATAAGAAAACTTGTTTTCTTTTCGATATAAATGTGTTGCCATTCGGCAGCACCAAAAAGGAGTTATAAGAAAACTTCGTTTTCTTTTCGATTTTGTGTGCGGCTAAAAGCCGCACTTTAAAGGAGTTAATTATGAATGTAAAAGCGTTGGAAAAAACTGCTCTTTCTGTAAGAGCTCTGGCAATGGATGCCATTCAAAAAGCAAATTCCGGTCATCCGGGAATGGTAATGGGTGCTGCCGAACTTGGAGCAATATTATACGGTGAGATACTACGTCATGATCCATCCGAGCCAAAATGGCAGGACAGGGATAGGTTTGTACTTTCCGCCGGGCATGGTTCCATGTTCCTTTACTCTCTGCTTCACCTTGCAGGTTATAAAGAAATGACCTTAGATGCTATTAAGTCTTTCAGGCAGGTAGGTTCCGCCGCAGCCGGGCATCCGGAGTATGGTTATTCGGGTGGTATAGAAATGACGACAGGACCTCTTGGCCAGGGCTTGGCAACTGCCGTTGGTATGGCAATAGCCGAGACCATGCTTGCCGCCAGGTTTAACAAAGGCAACAGAAAAATTGTAGATCACTATACCTATGTGCTTGCAGGGGATGGCTGCTTTCAGGAAGGTGTATCCGGCGAAGCAAGTTCTCTTGCAGGGCATTTAGAGCTTTCCAAGCTCATCGTTTATTACGATTCCAATAAAATAACTATAGACGGCAGTACAGAGCTTTCCTTTACAGAGGATACTGCCAAACGCTACGAAGCTTACGGCTGGCAGGTACTCTCCGGCTCAATGTACGATTTTGATGAACTCTTGCGTTTAACGAATCAGGCAAAGGCGGAAAAGAACAAACCCAGTTTAATTATACTAAAATCCACCATAGGGAAAGGTTCGCCTAACAAGGCAAATTCCGCCGACAGCCATGGAGCGGCATTGGGTATGGATGAAGTAATGCTTGCAAGAAAGGAACTTGGCATTCCTTCCGGAGACGGCAATACCCTGGACTTTTTTGTTGCAGAAGAAGCCCTCGAATATTTTAAGGCAAAGAGAGCAGAATGGAAAACCTCAAGGGAAAGCTGGCAGAGTGAATTTGAAACTTGGGCAAAAGAGAACCCTGAGCTTAAAAAAGAATGGGATAATTTTTATTCAGAAAAAAGCAATATCCCCGCACTGCCTTCTTTTGCTGTAGGTGATAAAATTGCAACAAGGGCAGCGGCAAACAAAGCATTAGTTGCAATTGCTGCTCTTAATCCAAACCTGGTCGGCGGTTCTGCTGACTTAAAAGGTCCCAATGCAGTTGGCATACCCAATGATTACTCAGTTAAACAAAGACAGGGTGCATATATTTATTATGGCGTAAGGGAATTTGCTATGGCAGCCATAGCTAACGGGATCACGGTTCATGGCGGCTTCCGTTCTTTCTGTTCCACCTTTATGGTTTTTGCTGACTATCTTAGACCGGCATTAAGGCTTTCTGCAATTATGAAACAGCCTGTTATTTATGTGTTAACCCACGATTCAATTTTTGTAGGTGAAGATGGTCCTACACATCAGCCTGTGGAACATCTTGCTGCGCTGCGCGCAATTCCCAATGTACTTGTTTTGCGTCCTGCAGATGCCGAAGAAACTGCGGAAGCCTGGGCTATGGCAATGGAAAGAACAGATGGTCCTACCGTGCTTGCCCTAAGCCGCCAAAATACAACAGTCTTTAACAAGGAAGATACTTCCTGGAAGACTACAATTCGCAAGGGAGCATACATTGCACAAAAGGCGAAGGGAAAACCTGAGGCTGTTATTATTGCTACAGGATCAGAAGTAAATATGGCAATGGAGGCAGCTTCCATCTCAGGTAAAGATGTGCAGGTAGTTTCCATGATAAGCCGGGAGCTTTTTGAAAAGCAGAGCGAGGCAGTTAAAAATGAGGTTATTCCCCAGGGAACACGCTGTCTAGTATGTGAAGCCGGAGTGCGTCAAGGTTGGGAAGGCTGGGCAAAAGCCAAAGACATACTCTCCATAGATAGGTTTGGAGAATCGGGTCCCGGCGATAAAGTAGCAGAGCATCTTGGCTTTACTGCCGCCTCCCTGGCAAAGATGATATAAGACTTAAGAAGAAGGGATGGTGTTACTGCCACCCTTTTTCTTTTCTCTTTTTTCCGCTTTTTTTTCCTTTTGGGATTTTTGCGGCGCTTTTTTGTTGTCTTTTTTATGCATTACTCTTTCAGCCATATAATCCTCCCTATGTGATATTGCCTGACCGGAAAATTGTAAATCATAATTTCCAAAGTATCAAGATAAGGAAGAGCTAAGTCTTACCCGGAATATACTGCCGCCCTTTGGACAATTTTCCACACTTATGCTTCCGCCATGGGCATTTACAATTGCAGCTGCTATGGATAGACCTATTCCTGCTCCGCCTGTATTGCGGCTCCTTGATTTATCCGAACGGTAAAACCTTTCAAACACATGGTTAAGTTCCTCTTTTGGTATGCCTATACCGCTGTCTGTAATGGAAACCTGCCACATGCCATCAAGAAGATCCATGTCTATTGTTATATGACCAGAGTCAGTATACTTTATGGCGTTTGATATTAAGTTAATAAAGACCTGTTTTATGCGGTCGTAATCGGCAAAGATACTGTGCTCCCTGTTTTTTTCGTTCAGGTTTAAAACCAGCGCTATACCTTTTTCCCCTGCCTTTGCTTTCCATTGTTCTGTAATTTGCAACAGCAGCTTCCCAAGATCAAACTCTGTTTTGTTTAAAGTGTTGTTCTTCCATTCATAGCCGGTTAGGATATTCATGTCTTCCACAAGTCTTGTTAAGCGCAATATTTCTTCGTGGCAGCTCTCAAGATGTTCCCTGTCCGCTTTATAAACACCATCCATCATTGCTTCCATACTGCCCTGCAGTGTAGCAAGGGGAGTGCGAAGCTCATGCGCTATATCGCTTGTTAGCTGCCTTTGTCTTCTTTCACCTTCTTCCAGTTCCTCCGCCAGTGTATTTATGGAGATGGATAATTCTGCAATTTCCTTGGTCCTGTAATTTTCGTTTATTCTTACTTCTGTCTTATCTTTAAACTGTATATTATTCCCCTTATAACTTTCTGCAATAAGCCTTGCAGCTTCTTTTGCCTTTTGTATGGGACCTGCTATGCTTCTTGAGAGAAAAAAGGAAACCGCAATTGATAAAAGGGTTAATATTATCCATGCGATGAACAGTATCTGGTTTAAGGACATAAGGAAGCGGGATTCTGTGTCGCTGTAAAAAATGGGAGCCAGTGTTTCTATTCCCAGAGTGCCAACTCTGCGGTCTCCTGCATTAACAGGAAAGTGTTCCAGGTGTGTCTCCGGGAATAAACTTACATTTGGGTTTACACCCCACATGCCACCTCTTCTACTGCCGCCTCTTGTATTCCCATGGTGGGATCCCATACTCATTATGGGAAGGGAGCGGCTGTCCCATATAAGGTTTCCATATTCATCTTCCAGTGTTAATAAATAACCCTGCTGGGAAAAATACATTCCTATTGCCCTAATAGAGTTTATATCAAAGCTGCGTCTTCCCTGGTTATACTGCTCTGCAATAATGCTCACTATCTCGCTGCTTCTTGAGCTAATGTTTTCCCTTACAAAGTTGTCAAAGACCATTGTTACAAAAATGTTGATTAATAAAATTAATATTCCTATAGTAAGGCTTATAAAAAATGCGTAGGTTAGGGCAAGACGGTTTTTTAAACTTATGGAAAAATTTTTCTTCATGTTACCGTACCTAATCTGTAACCCATTCCGTAAACCGTGTCTATGTATTTGGGAGTTTTGGAATTGTCTCCTATTTTGGCTCTTAGTTTTTTTATATGCGTATCTATTGCTCTGTCAAATACATCGTAGTCTTCACCCTTAATGGCGTTTAAAATTTCATCTCTTGTAAAGATCTTTGCCTGCCTGGACATTAAAAGTTCCAGTATGGAATATTCATCTTTTGTAAGGTTTAAGTATTCTTTCCCGCGGCTTACGGTTCTTTCTTCTGTGTTAATGCTTAAGTCCATGTATGTTAGTATGCTTCTTTTTTGTCTGTTTGCACTGTGTGAATTCCCATGACGCCTTAAAATGGCATCTATCCTTGCCATTAACTGTTTTGGACTGAATGGTTTAACAACATAATCATCCGCTCCTATTTTAAGGCCCTGTATTATACTTGCCTCATCTACTTTTGCGGTGATCATTATTATGGGAACCATTGAGATCTCCCTGATTTTTTTGCAGAGCTCTTCTCCTGTTAAATCCGGGAGCATGAGATCAAGAAGTATAAGGGAGACAGGATTTTTTCTTTCTTCGTATTCTCTAAAAATATTTATACCTTCCCCTGCGTTTTTGGCGCAGAGGGCAAGGTAACCGTTTATTTCCAGGTAGGACTTTACCAGTTCCAGTATTTTTACTTCATCATCTATTATTAGAACTGTTCCCTTGGAGCTCATATCACAATTATATCACAAAAAAGTGGCAGAATTGTGTTTATAGTTTTACTATTTAAACTCCTGCTGCATTACAAAAGCAGTGGCATCTTTTGCTTTAAAACTGCCTATTTGCGGAATAATGCGTTTAAAGTGCTCTGTTTGGAAGTGGTTCCTTAGATCTTCCATGCTTTCCCATTCTTCTATAAAGACATACAGGCCCGGTTCATCTTCTTTTGTATGAAGGCGGTACTCTATGCAGCCTTTCTCTTTATGGGTTTCTGTAAGCATTTCCCTGAATAAAGGTTCCGCTGTTGCGATGTGCTCAGGTTTAATATAATTTGGTGCTACTACTCTAACCATAATTTACTCCTTGGTTTTTATTATTTACATTATATTACAGATACCTTTTGGGATCCATTCCCTTTACCTGTGCGTAAAGCTCTATATATGGTTTTGCTGTGCTGGCAGATATCTTGCTAAGGAGCACTTCCTCTACCTGAAAAAGCCCCACTTCACTGGACATGGATACTTCTATGCGTATGGGCTTTTCATTGCCGCCGTTAATTAGTACTTCCTCTATGGAGTTTGCAGAATACTGGTGTATATCGCCTGCACGCGGATGGTTGCCCAAAGACATGGGTATTCTTGCACGTCCCTGAGTCATGTCGCAGCCGTCTGCTATCTGCACTATGCCTGCTTCAAGGGAATGTATGCTCCTGTTTCCCATGTGACCGTAAATTCCTTCCTGGGCAATTGAACGTATGGTAATTACTTTTTGTATGTTCCCTTCATAAGCTTTGCCCAAAAGGCGGTTTAGAATGGGTATGGAAATGTAACTGCTGTGCAGTTCATGATCCTGTCTGCCTATGCTCATTCCCAGATCGTGAAGCATTGCAGCATAAACTGTTCCTACAAGGCTATCCTCATAGTCTCCCGCTTCTTCCGCTTCCAGGCTGGTTTTTATTCCGGCCTTTCTAATTAAACCCATCATTATAATGGTATTTAATGCAACTATCCTCATGTGAACAGGTCCATGATCATTTATCCCAAGGCGTTTAATGGAAACATTGTTGCCATATTCCTGGGTAAACTGTATTTCCTGGTCTTCCAGGAGCAGAGATATTGCATTTTGTGTTGCTTCACCAAGGCCCTGGTTTTTAATAGTTCTAAGTATTTTGTTTTCTAGCGATTGTTCTTTGGGAGATCTCATATGAATACTATAATATAAAAACACAGTTTAATTAATACCGCAATTTTATCGATAATGCCGATAATATGATCATGATGATCAGAAATACAAATAAAAAAGTGTTTTTTCTTGTCTTAATGTTTATTTTTGCATTATCTCCCCTGGTAGCCCAAAACCTTAGCCTGGGGGTAAATGATTTTCGCATTGAACAGCTTACAGAAGATGGCTTTCATCTTTATATTCGTAAGACTCCCGATGTCTCATCGGTACTGCTTGTTGAATCGACAAGGGATCCTGCAATGGCTTCCGATAACTTTGCATATAGAGCCGCCGCATGGAACCCTATAAATGGGGATGAGATAAGGCTACTTGACGGTGTTCCCCTGGAGGGGCTTTTTTCCCTTGTTTCCTCTACTGTAGTTCCGCACCCTGAATTTGGTGAAGCTTTCCATATTTATATTCCCTGGCTTATTTATTACGGCTACGAAGGAATACGGCATGGAGATGTTTATGTAGGAGATGGAACTTATTTTAATGTCAGGGCCTTTGAATTTCCCTATGCTGATTACAGGGGACGCTTTGCCGATAATCCCTTTGTACTTCATGTAACTCAGAGAACACCCACAATGCCGGAAGGCAGGTACTCAGAAGAGGCAGAAAGAGCCTTTGCCAATATTGCCTCCCAGGGAGGAGGTTCCTTTATCTATGCAACTAATCCTACAGAGCTTATTAGTGTGATTGAATCTATATTGGAAAAGGATCTTGGAAAGAGCATAGATATTGTTATATGTCTTGATACCACTGCCAGTATGCGGCCCTATATAGACAGCGTCAGAGCCATGCTCATTCCCATGCTAAGACGTTTAATTACAGACTTTACAGATTTTAGAATAGGAGTAGTTTTTTACAGGGACTATTACGATGAATACCTTACCAGGGTATATCCTTTTACAAGGGACTTTGATACCTTCCAGCGCACTTTAAACCTTGGCAGAGCTATAGGCGGCGGTGATATTCCCGAGGCAGTTTACGAGGCTCTGCATGATGGAGCTACCCGCTTTGCATGGGCAGCGGAAGCAAGGCATCTTATTCTAATTGGAGACGCACCGCCGCATCAAAGACCAAGGGGACGCATTACCCAGGAAATGGTATACGAGGCAGCAGAGGCTAATAATATTACAGTAAGTGCGATTTTATTACCTTATTAATCTGGACGACGAAACTTACCTTCTTCTTGAAGCTTCCTGTTCTTCCATTCTTGTAAGGACTATATTGGAAAGAACCCTAAATTGCTGGGGGAGCAGGGCGGCATCCGGTTCATTATAACGGGTTAAAAGATTGTTAAAGCCTTCCCGCGCAATGTCAAAATGTCCCTGTTTATAATGTATAAAGGAAATTTCATATTCTGCAGCACAAATATAATCTATCTCCGAAGGAAAACGATCTATTATAGCCTGGTAAAACTGTATTGCGTCGTTTAACCTGTTCCTGTCCGAAGCTTCCTGGGCCTTTTGTATGAGTTCCATGGGGCTAAGATCATCTTCAATATGTATGGGTCCTGATCTGCAGGAGTATGTAACTATAAGAAGCAGGCAAATTAAGAGAGTGCGAATTATCTTCATGTAAATTTTATATCACTCTATATATTAAAATACAAGTACTATTCATTAAAATTAAATGAATAAATA
>Ga0099364_10009887_pt1 | contig 13196 bp, 9 predicted proteins | sample TergutTh196P3_FD_73070 | JGI IMG/M metagenome (GOLD analysis project Ga0099364, IMG submission 73070) | Microcerotermes parvus P3 segment gut microbial communities from Pointe-Noire, Republic of the Congo - Th196 P3 | ecosystem: Host-associated > Arthropoda: Insects > Digestive system > Gut ...
CTTCTTTTTGGTGAAGCAAGACACCAGCGTCAACCGCTTAAAACAAACGGCTGACGCTGGTTTAATCTGTGCGGCAGTCTTTGCCGTCGCTATTTTATTTCGCGGTACAGCTTGATTTCGCGGATTTGGTCGTTGCCTTTGGTGTCTACATAGACGAGGTATTCGCCTATTTCGTAATAGCCCGCGGAGTTGTTGCTGATTTTGAGCGTTAATGTGAAGATTTCGGTTGTTTCATCGGAATAAGTTTCCGTGACGGTGATGGTCAGTTCGTTCTGGTTGCCGTTGAGCTTGGTCACGAAAGCGGAAGCGGAAACGTCGACGAGCGTGAGTTGCGGGAGAACCGTATGGCTTTGGACTTCTCCGCAAACCGAGCAAACAATCTCAACGTAGCCGTCCGCTGTGGTGGTGGCTTCTACTCTGTTTTCCACCCAGTTGTGTATTGGGATTATTGTACGGCTTTGGATTTCACCGCAAACCGAGCAGTAAATCTTGGTGTAGCCGTATTCGAGGCAGGTGGCTTCCAGAGTTTCGGTGACCCATGTGTGTTCGCAAGGATCAACTTCGATGCCGTCGTAGCCTTTCCAATCCGCAGCGGCTGTCGCGTTCTTGATCATCGAGGTGGTGTTATTGGTAAATGTGGCGGAGTCCATGGTGGCATTATTAGTCCCCCCGCCAGCTATCCTGCCGACGAAGGCTCCGCCCACGCCCAGGCGATCGATGATCCCGCCGCTGTAGCAGTTTTCCACCGTAAGACCAGCATAATTAATGCGGCCAACGATGCCGCCCAAGTAATCCGCGCCTGATTCATCGGCTATGATGTCGCCGTCAAAGGTGCAACCGAAAATGGTCGCGTTGGTCCCCACAACAGCACCGACGATCCCGCCGATATTACTTCCTCCAGTGGTCGTCAGCGTGCCGGTCACGGAACAGTTTTCGATCTCTCCGTTGATGTAGAGGACGGCGGCGACGCCGCCCATCCCATTGTTAGCGCCGATCGGCACTGCCCAGAAATACACGTTCTCCAGGGTGAGGTTACGCACCGTGCCGCCCATCCAGCCAAAAAATCCGTTGGCGTAGGACGCCGCAAGCCCGCTTCCATTGATGCTTGTTAACCTAAAAGTCTGGTAAAAAGCACACGAAACGCCAGAGGTTATATAAAGCCCAAAGTATTCTTACAAAAAGTCCTATTAGTTCGGGACTTTTTGTTGCTTTCGTGTTGTGTGTGTGTTATAATATATACGCACACAATACGAAGGAGGTGGAGCATGCCCAGGAAACGGTCAGGCGAGGTCAAAACAGTGACAGTCCGACAGGCCCAGAAGAACGGCGACATCTACGTTCACGAGCGGCAGGTCATCTATAACCCAGACACAAAAAACAACAAAATCCTTGAGTCCAAGTTGATAGGTAAAATTCCTAAAGGTGCAGACGAGATGGTTTCGACGCGCCCAAAAAGGTCAAAAGAAGAAAAGGAGGCGGCCTATCATATGATCGTCGCTTCCAGAAACCGCGTGGGTATGATGCAGATAATCGACCACATAGGGAAGGTTTCGGGCATAGACCAAGCTGTCTACGATGGAACCGACCTCGGTACGGCCCAGAAGATAATATCAATAGCCAGATTCTTTCTGGCGACCGACGGGCACAGCCTCCCGCTGCTAAACGCTTGGCAGTTCAGCCACCCGCTGCCGTACGAGGATGGGCTTTCGGAAGCCATATACGGGGAGCTATTCGCGAGGGTCGGGACTGACGAGTCGCTCCAGCAGAACTATTTCGCTGCGCGCTGCGAAGGCATCAACGGCAAGCCGGTCCTGGCTTTCGACTCGACGACCCAGTCCACGTATTCAGAGAACCAGATAGAAGCCAGGTACGGATACAACAAGGACGGGGATGGTTTGAAGACCATTAAGCTGCTGACGCTCTATTCCATCGACACGAGGCAGCCCGTGGCCTTCACGAAGCAGCCGGGCAACATATCCGATGTAACCGCGATAACGAACGCTTTGACTCAGTTGTCGGCACTCGGCGTCGGCGACGCTGAGATAGTGACCGACAACGGTTACTACTCCGAGGCCAACATTGCGGAGTTCTTCCTTTCCGGCTTCGACTTCGTCACGCTGGTGAAGACCGGCATAAAGTGGGTGAAGGCTGAAATCGACACGCACATTTCCGATTTCGGCAGCATGTCCAGCGCCTGCCCCTACGACACGATGACGCACGGGATCACAATCAGCGCAATGAGGGAGTTCAAAAAGGTCAGGAAGTACGACAGCCGCCTGACCGGCGCGAGGAAAGGCGACGAGGAGACGTTCGCCAAACGGGTATACCTTCACCTATATTACAACCCGTCCAGAAAAGCGGAGAACGATGCCGCCTTTGAAAACGACCTGATGGAGTTGAAGAGGCTCGTGGAGACCGGCGAGAAGGGTAATCTTTCGGAAGCCGCGCTTAAAAAGGTGGACAGATGCCTAGTGGTCAGGCAGAGGGCGGGGGCAGTGAAGGTAACGTTCAATGAGGAAGCCTGCGCGGAGGCTAAGAAATACCACGGTTACTTTGCCCTCGTGTCCAACTGCGAGAAGGAGCCTTTCGGATGCCTGCTGCTATACCGGAAGCGTGAGTACATAGAGGCTTGCTTCCGCAGCCTGAAACGCCGCACCGACGGCGAGAAACCGAGGGTGTGGAGCGCCGATGCCCTGAGGGGTCGGCTATTCACGCAGTTCGTCGCCCTATGCTATCACGAATACCTCAGCGAGGAGATCAGGAAGATGAAGTTGGCGCTCGGTGTTCGTGACGGCGACCCTCTGCATGACACGAAGAAAGTGCTGAATCTTGAAAAGAAGCTAAAGCACTGGCTGGTGGAGTCGTCGATTCATACGGTGCTGCAGTGGTTCGACACTGTCGAAGGCGTCAACGTCTCATCCAAACTCACAAAGAAAAGGTGGACGACGGAAATCACCCAGCGCGACAGCCTCTTCCTCGAAAAACTGGGCATCGGCAAGCTCGTTTGAATTGTGTGCTTGTTATCAGACTTTTAGGATACAATCCCAAAGATACACTGTATTGACGGAAGAGTCAATCATTTATTATCGGATTAAATGCCACTATTTAATTTATGAATAAGTAAATAGAAGGTTTTAATGGTTCTGTGCTATTAATGCTCACTAAACTCAACTGTTTCAACGAATGACAGTTATCAATGAATTTATTTCGAGATGCGATTCATTAAAGTTTACTTATATATACAATAAAAATCATCAATTTCCATTGTGGTTGAATAATCTATATAATAGTAGAAGCATCAGTTGTGAGCAAGACTGTCCGACAACATGGGACAGTTAACACTCGTGTAACACAATAAACAAGGGAGGTACTTCAGTGTCTGAAAACAACAAACCTATTGCATTCGCTAGCTCAGGCCAACCGGCCTATGGTGCCGACAAAACAGTCATAAAGGCACTTGGGCTCAGCGGCGGCATATTTGGCGCATCGCCCGCCAATGTGGATGTCAAGGACGGAAAAGTAATTCGCATCAGGCCCCTACATTGGGGTGCAAAGTATGATTACTCTAGCTTCAATCCCTGGAAAATCAAGCGTGATGGCAAAACATTTGAACCATTGGCGAAATCAACACCTGCGCCGTGGAGTCTTGCTTACAAGAAAAGAACTTATTCTCCAAACCGTGTTATGTATCCGCTCAAACGGGTCGACTGGGATCCCAGCGGCGACCGCAACACTCAAAACAGAGGCAAAAGCAAATATGTCCGTATTTCCTGGGACGAGGCTACAGACATAATCGCATCGGAAATCAGACGAATACATAAGGAATATGGTCCGCTTGGCATACTTGTTCAAGGCGACGGTCACGGGGAATGCAAAATGGTCCATGCCCCTCACGGCTGCAGTACGCTGCTTCTCGATAAAATGGGCGGCTTCACCCAGCAGGTGCGAAACCCGGATAGCTGGGAAGGCTGGTATTGGGGCGCTAAGCACGTATGGGGCAAAGGTTTCATCGGTATGATGGCTCCTGCTGATAATGTCGTCAAAGACGTTTGCGAAAACAGCGACATGGTGGTTGTTTGGGGGGGAGACCCTGAGACGACACATTGGGGCTTCAGGGGACAGCTTGCCAGCCGCCTTTTATACTTCTGGTCGCAAATAGGAATCGACCAGATCTACATTTGCCCCGACCTCAACTATTCGGCTGCAATCCATGCCGATAAGTGGATTCCGATTCTCCCCAACACGGATGCCGCAATGCAGCTTGCTATCATATATACTTGGATACAGGAAGGCACATATGACAAGGAATATGTCAAGACCCACACCGTGGGAATGGACAAGATCAAAGCCTACGTACTCGGTGAGGTGGATGGCATAGCCAAGACGCCAAAATGGGCTGCGGCCAAATGCGGAGTCCCCGCCTATACGATCAAAGCATTGGCTAGGGACTGGGCGGAGAAAATAGTAACGATCGGCCACTACTTTGCGGGGGGCATGGCTCGCGGCCCATATTCTCACGAACCCGCGAGGCTTGAATGCGTCCTTCTGGGTATGCAAGGCCTCGGCAAACCCGGCGTGCACCAAGCGCAAATCGCCTACACAGGCATGCCTAAGAATATAACAGCGGGCATAGGCGCCGCGCATATGGGTACTTTTGAGAAGCTTGAAGGCACGGCTGCCGGGGAGCGTCTCCTCAAGCCGCATCGAGGCACTCCCACTGCATGGGGCAAACAGATGATCCCAAAGACCCTCATAGAGGAAGCAATACGGAAAGGAAAAGTCGACTTCTGGGGAACAGGAGGTCACGAGGAGCCAACATCCGACCAATACAAGAAATACACCTACCCAATCCCCAAGGAAGACGGAGGCGTGGAAATCCACATGATGTGGACGGACACTCCGTGCCGTCAGACCTGTTGGAACAACGGTAACGAAATTGCCCTCACAACTCGCGATTCCCAAATCGAGTTCGTCTTGGCCCAACACCCTTGGCTGGAAAACGACTGCCTGTTCGCAGATATCATATTACCGACAAACACCACGCTTGAAGTTGACGATATCTCACCCTGCCTTCGCGATGGCGACAGCTTCCAAAGCGTCCTGTATATGAAGAAAGCCGTCGAGCCTATCGGTGAATCGAAAAGCGATTTCGAAGCCGTAGTGGAGATCGCAAAAAAGCTTGGGATGGAAAATGAGGTCACCGAAGGATTCACAGTTGACGAGCTTATTAAGGCTACATATGAGGGTATGAGTTTTGATAAAATCGTTAGTTGGGAGGATTTCTCGAAGAACGACTACATCGTACTCCCGGTCGCAGAAAACTGGGAGGATGGTCCCGCTGGCCTTTACTCATTTTATAATGACCCTGCCGCAAATCCGCTGCCAACCCCCACAGGAAAACTGGAGTTTTACTCCGAGAGCTTGGAAAAGGCATTCCCGCATGACGAAGAACGTCCGCCATATCCGCAGTGGATAGAAAAAAGCATCACGCATGATGAGCGCATATCGAGCAGGAGAGCAAATGCCTACCCGCTTCTGGTTCTTTCAAACCACGGCAGGTGGAGGACACATGCGCAAGCTGACGACATTCCATGGAGCAAGGAGGCTGTGACGGGCAAAATCAAGGGCTTTGACGGATATCATTATGAGCCGTGCTGGATAAACCCCGCTGACGCAGCCGCTAGGGGGATCAAACAGGGCGACATTATCCGGGTTTTCAACGAGCGCGGCAGTGTGCTTTGCGGCGCGCTTGTATTTGAAAGGGTAATGCCCGGAGCCGTCTCCATCGACCACGGCGCCCGCACCGATTTCATCATCCCGGGCAAGCTGGATCGCGGCGGTGCCATCAATTTGATAACCCCCGAGGGACTAACGTCGAAACATGCGGCAGGACAGGCGACAACAGCGTTCCTTGTGGAGATTGAACGTGTGAGCATGGATCAGATGGACAAGTGGACAAGAGAATACCCTGATGCTTTCGAGCGTGAGTACGACGCTGCTTCAGGTTTGAAATTCAGCGCTTGGATCGAAGGAGGGAGCAAGTAATGGGGAAAAAAGTATTCATCATTGATTTATCTATATGCAACGGTTGCTACTGCTGCCAGTTCATGTGCAAAGATGAACATGCGGGCAATGATTGGACACCTATCGCGAAACCGCAGCCCGAGGTCGGGCAGTTCTGGGTGAAGCTTGAGGAAAAGGTGCGCGGAACGGTTCCCAAAGTGAAAGTCGCATACAGGCCTCACATGTGCATGCACTGCGATGCGGCTCCCTGCATGGATGCCTGCAGAGTTGATGGCGCTAAGTACAAGAGAGATGATGGCTTGGTCATCATAGACCCCGTGAAATGCACCGGATGCCGCAACTGCGTTGATGCTTGCCCCTACAATGCCATCTATTTCAACGAGGATCTCAACATCGCCCAGAAGTGTACAGGATGCGCGCATCTGCTTGACAACGGATGGAGCGAGCCGAGATGCGCGGACGCGTGCCCCACGCTCGCCCTCAGGCTCATGGACGAGGACGACGCAAAGGAGCTTATTTCAAAAGCTGAAGTTTGGAAGCCGGAGCTGAAAGATAAAGTGAAACCACGCGTCTACTACTTAAACGTGCCTAAAAAATTCATAGCGGGGACTATATACGAACCTGTTGAAGAAGAAGTTTACATAGGCGCAGAGTGCATACTCACAGGACCGGACGGCAAGAAGTATAGCGTCGCTACAAACAATTATGGCGATTTCTGGTTCGAGGGTTTGCCGGATGGCAAATTCAAGCTGGAAATCAACGCCGGCGGCAAAATCACCGTCTTCGACGATCTCGACACCACAGGCGCAGACATCAACCTTGGCGACATAGCTATCTAGCCGGGTACCAACTCCAATTTATCACATTTCGTCGGGTTTTGCACTCGCTTTTTGCCATGATTTCAAAATCAGATGACCGTTGAGCCGGTGTATATTACGAAAAACGGAAAGGGTGATCTTGCTGTTTTAAGCATTGAGGCGTATGAGCGGCTTATAGGAAAATTTGAACTCTATGGTCTGCTCAACGAGGGATTGGAGGCAGAAAAAGCCGGAGATATTTACCCGACTGAGGAGGTGTTTAGTCAAATACTTCGTTAATTACATTGGATCCGGCAGGGAGTGTTTGGGATGCAGCATTACGCACTACAGAGCGCCGTTTTTCGGCGCTCTGCGTGACTTCGTTCCTATTTCATGCTGATCGATTTGATCTGGCATCTGTACTTTTCTTTCAGTTTCTCCATAACCTCAGGATCATTGGCACGCTCCGGATCTTTGACAATCGCGGAACGATCCTGTAAAAATGCGTGCCATCGCGTTAGCCCGCCTATGTCGTACATTACGGCTTTTTTGATAACTTCGAGGCTGTGCGGTGCGAATATTGGGATTTTCACCACACATTCAGGATGCGCAGTAAACTCCTCATCGTACACTTTGAACCTGATTTCCCCCTCTGTCACGTAATACATCTCGTTATCCGTCGGGAAATCGACCCACTGTACACAAAGGCCGGCCTCCATCTCCGCCGCCCACATCTCATTGACGCCTCCGTTTTCCCAGCGAGCGGTTATCATCTTCATGGTAACGCCGTCGAGATGAAACACGTCCAGAGGCCGCGCTATATTCCTGACCGCCCTCATCTGCTCCGCCGGGACTTCAACACAGTCAAACGCCTCGCGCATGACGGTGTCATGTTGGGATGTCACAAACCTGCTGAAATAATCCGGTCTTTTGACGATATCCGGTATATTTTTCCTCAAAAGCGCACGCTCCATAGCTGTATCGCTGTTTTTGAAATCGTGGAAGAACCCTCGGTATTTTGTGGGTTCGCGGAAAGTCATGCCATGAGCCTGAAAGGGCTGAAAGAAGATGATGTTCCCCGGCGCGACGTAGGCTTTCTTTCCGTCCGAGTATAAATCCATGCCGCCGCTGTCCACAAAAAAGTATTCCCAACCCTCTTGATGTTCATGGAAATGTATTGGAGCGGATGCTTCTGATTCCGGGCGCGGATACATGACCGAGTCAGTGACGCAAAACAGCCTGTGTATGCCCTGCCCGATGTTTATCGTCCTCTGATCCTCTCCCCTGCTTCCATCGGGACGCAGCCCAAGCATTTGCGGATTGATCCAATTCTCCTCATCGTTGAGATCAATAAGATAAGGATGCTTCATAAAAACTACCCTCCATTGTTTACCTGTTACTTGTTCCCTGTTACTTGTTCCCTACGTCCGTGATATATAAACCATATTCCTTGCACATGGAAAGAAATGCTTCCTTATCCGGCATTTTCCCTTCGTTGTTTGCTTTGTATGCCGCAAACTCTTCGCACAAATCCTGAAGTCTCGCAGCGCAGTCAATATCATACATCTGCGCTTCTTCAATAACCTCAAAGCCAAACGGGGTGTAGGGCGGAATGTGGATAATGTTCTCTTTTTCCGCCTCAAACTCAATAGTCTCCGTCGCCGATGTCTTCACCCAGCAGCGAATCTTACCGCCCGTGACGTAAAATACATGGTATTCGGGCCGGAAGTTATCCCAGTTGCAGTAAAAGCCCGGTTTCATGAACAGATCCCAAATCTCCTTGACTCCCTCTGTCTCATACTTGGCTACCTTTAGCTGCATCTTCAAGCCCTCAAACAAATGCTCACGGAGCCCGTAACCTGCGGGGCGCAGCTGCTGGACTTGGTCTTTCGGGAAATCATCCTGCACGGGAACGGTACGGGGGTTTGTCCCTCCGCCTGATATGCGGAACAGGGCATTGAGCTCCGGATCCTCGAACACACCGGGGAAGTTCTCTTGTATCCGTATTCTCGGATCGGTAAGCGAAAACCGCATGTCGATTTCCATGAATAAGATATTCAGCCTGCTCTCAGGCTCAATGGGTATGAAGCTATGCCCCATCCACGGCTGGATGTGCAGCATGTCGCCGGGCTCCATGGTGAAGCCGCGCCCCATGCAATTGCATAGGAATTTACCTTGACTAATAAGAAATGTTTCTGTTCCCTTTACGTGTTCATGGTAATTTACCATTCTGGTGGTTGCCTCATGAAACTGCATACAGTCCATTTCGTTTTTTTGCTTTGATGTGACCGGCCTGAGAAACAGCCTGTAGTAAACTCCGCCATTGTCGGTGACGATCTGGCAATCCTCCGGCTCTTCCATACGGATCAAGTATTCGTTTTTCACGGTATCACCCTCCAATCATTATCTGTAATGTTGTTATCAAGATTCTTGTCATGCTCAAGCGCTGTTGCATACGATACTTCGCACAGTATTATGGGCTTCTTTGGATCCCTGATTTCCTTGAAAACAAGCGGGCTATGCCATATATCCTTTGCCAAGTGAAACTGCGTTGCTTTGTCAAAGCGGAATGTCTCCAACTCATTCTCGTTTTCGCCAATCGTAAATTCGACGACGCCGCCTAGGTCAGAAATGTTTTCTGGGTCGCTGCCAAAGAATATGAGGTACTCAGAAAACGAGTGTGTATGCGAATATTCTGCCATTGCATGTGACTTGATAATTGGCATCCATGTGCGACGTACAAGTTCCTTACCGCCAAACATGTGGTGTGTCGTCGTCATAACAGTAAGAACGTTCTCTTTATCCGGATAGTTCGTATCCAACTCCTTGCCGGATTTTACGAATCTTTTGTATCCGGAGCCATCGTCAGCAGCGGGATTATCCTCCGGCGGCGCGTTTTCGCCGACAACGACCTCACTGTAGTGCATGGGCAGCTTTGGGTCGTCCAGTTTCGTAATGTTTATCGAGTACATCATGTTTTTTTCTACATACACGCCGAATGCCTCTGCAAACTTGAATACTTGCATATCATCCTTGCTTTTGCCCAGCGCAACCTCCGCCTCACCATTAAGCTTCATGTAATCTGTCGCGTCACCGCCAAATACGGTGATGTATCTGGACAGCTCACTTACGACAGGCTCGGGCTGCATGTTGACCGGCTCATAGATATACGACCATAGCGTCCCTCCGCCAAATCCGCCGAAGTCCGCTCCGACGCCCATATAGAATGAGTCATATTTCATCTGAGGGTATGGGTTTTTCTCCTTGGGAATGATAGTCACATCTCCGGTTCTTGCATATTTTTTGAAAAGCTCCTGACGTCTAACCTCGCTCATGTCTAGTTCCTCCTTAAATTATTATTCAGAAACCATGCGGCTGAATATTGTGAAAACACAACGCGACCAAGTGCCCCAGAAAGGACTGCCGTCGCCTGAGATCGGGTCAATAATATGCGAAAATCCGCGATCCATAAGCCTGCCGCAGTAGCGATCAACGATTTTGCGGGCAAGGTCTTTCTTCCCCGCGTCCCAAAGCCCGGTTGTTATAAACAACTCTGCCGGCGGGTCAATCGCTCCTCGGCCCATCTGAACGCCCTGAACCTCAAACAGATCGCTGTCCAAGCGTTCGGTTGCAAGGCCGTATTCCGTGAGGAAAACACCCTCGACAGATAAATCAGCAGCCATCTTGTCTACGATTTCATTAGGCAAGCGGTCGCCGAGTATTAGCGGGATGTAGTGAGTCAGAGTACCGGTGAATACCGGCTCGTGGGTGAACTCCCTGATAGCGATGAAATGCTCGCCGTCCCAAAGCCTGTCGATCATACGCGCAAGCAAATCTTTTGACTTCTTATACCACAGATTGACTTCTTCCTCGGGCTTGCCAAGCGCTTTCGCCAAATCGCCCTGCGCTTCAAAGTTTAAAACTGTATAGGCGCTTACATCCGGCGACGTCATGTTTATCATATCGTACCAGATTGTAGACTCGTCCAGCCCATTTTCGATACCGCCCTCGAAAGCCGGCAGGCCGTCGCCGTCATTATCGCGGCATGTCATGAACCATTCCGCCCATCTTCCGGCGCCTTCGTAGAGCGTCTCGATCTTGTCGCGCGGCCATACCTTTGTTATATCACGATGGCTCATAATGTTTTTGAGCGCCCATCCGTAGACCGGCGGTTTAATACCGTTTGTAGCCAGAAACGCGTCGTCGTATGAGTCCGATAGCTGCCCTTCATCGCTCTGATAGTGCAGATAAGCTAACAGGAGCTCAAGCGATAGATCCGTGTGCTCTTGTAGCGCGACTGCATTTTGAACATGCTGCCACTGTGAGCCGATAATCCCGGGAAACATCAGTATCATCCAGTTCGGCGTCGCGGGCGAGGGCGCGAGAAGATGCGACCAGAGTATATAGGCCGTTTCCTCGCGTTTTTGCTCAAAGGGCTGAGTATAATGCGGCATTGCGGCGAGGAACTCGTCCCAATCGGCTTGCATAGAGGCTTTCGCGTCTGCGTATGTCGGATACTCGTCGCGGACAACAGTGCCAAAGAAAAATTCTTCAACAATAAGCGTGAATGTTCCTTCGGCGTTGGGGTGGGTGTGCCCGCGCATTTCAGTGTATTTGAACTTATTGAAGTCCCATGTGTCGTCAAATGAGAATGTCGAGCCGCCAAGACCTTTGAACAAAAGAGGTTTCCCATTGCGTACCGGCGATTCCCATGCCCCGTCGCGCCGCTTCTTTATAGTCTCGTAAGGCTCGCCGTCACGGTAAAAATAAAGCCCCATGCCCGGATCTCCCTCGGCCATGAGCTTGGTTTCATCTGCAAAAGTGAAGCGTATGTCACCATAGCGAGTCTTGAGTGTATATTCCGCCGCTGCGGTCTGTATCGCGAAAGGTACCCTGCGTCCCTCAAAAGTCGGGTATATTCTATATATCCTGCTGTATGTGTTATCTCCTGTATGACACCTGCTGCCCCGGCTTGTCATAAGATGAAGCGCGCCTCTGCCGTATTGCGGCGTATCGGCATGAAGCGCTATCCATGCGCCTTTGCGGGAGAATATATGCTGCTGGACTGTGAAAAACTGTTTTGCATCACGGAAAAAGGGGTCACTTGAACCGGCGGAGTTTTCGCGCGAGGCTGGGCTAATTTCGTTGTTTTTCAATCTTGCATACCTCCTAAAGAATTTTTTACTGGATTGTGCAGTTTCTACCAATAATATGCTGTATTTTTTTCAAACTATGTTGTATTATAACATCATAAAACATAGTTGTATAGTCTCTATGCGGAGTCTTTAGGAATTTGAAAGGATGAGTGCTTATTATGACGGGAAAAATGAAGGTCGCGGTTATGGAGGATATTGGAAAAATCGGGTTTACTCAAAGAGAAATCCCGAAGCCGGGCAGCGGAGAGGTACTGATTAAGATTGAGTTTGTTGGCATCTGCGGTTCAGAGCTGCATTATTTTGAGCAGGGTAGAATCGGAGATTTTATTGTCAGCCCTCCTTTTGTTATGGGGCATGAAGCGGCAGGCGTGGTCGTCGAGGCTGCCCCCGATGTTAAGCATTTGAAACCGGGCGACAAGGTTGCGCTTGAGCCGGGTAAGACATGCGGGCAGTGCGATTTCTGCCGTAAGGGGCTTTATAATCTATGTCCGGACGTAATCTTTTTCGCTACGCCGCCAATAGACGGGGTGTTCAGCGAGTACGCTGTGCACGAAGCCCGCCTATGCTTTAAGCTGCCCGACAATGTGACGACGCTTGAGGGGGCTTTGATCGAGCCTCTTGCCGTGGGATTTCATGCGGCAAATCAAGGCGAGGCTCAACCCGGGCAAACGGCTGTTGTTTTCGGCGCGGGGTGCATCGGGCTTGTTTCAATGATGGCCTTGAAAGCGAGAGGTGTCAGTCGGGTGTTCGTCGCGGATATTGTTCAGGCCAGACTTGAAAAAGCTTTGGAACTTGGCGCAACAGGTATAGTCAACGTGAAAAAACTCGACCCTGTTCAGTCAATATTTGAGCTGACCGATGGTAAGGGGTGCGATCTCGTCATCGAAACGTCCGGCGCTGACAGTGCTGCTGCGGCTGCGATCAATATGACAAAGAAAGGATCGAATATCGTTTTCGTAGGATACAGCGATTCGGGAATGGTGAATCTGCCGATGAGCGTGGCGATCAACAAGGAGTTGACATTCAAAACAGTCTTCCGGTATAGGCATATTTATCCTATGGCTATCGAAGCTGTGAGCGAGGGTAGGATAAGTCTAAAGGATCTCGTCACTCATCACTTCGATTTTGACGATCTGCAAACAGCGCTGGAGCAGAGTGTCGGCGACAAGGAGAACATTGTAAAGTCGGTTGTTAGGATATGATTATAGGAAGATGGGAG
>Ga0099364_10009888_pt1 | contig 13193 bp, 8 predicted proteins | sample TergutTh196P3_FD_73070 | JGI IMG/M metagenome (GOLD analysis project Ga0099364, IMG submission 73070) | Microcerotermes parvus P3 segment gut microbial communities from Pointe-Noire, Republic of the Congo - Th196 P3 | ecosystem: Host-associated > Arthropoda: Insects > Digestive system > Gut ...
AAATCTACTATCTGCGTGTGCCGTCCGTATCCTATGAAAGAGAACACAAGGTTATATTTCCCTTCGGGCAATGTGAGGGTATAAAATCCGTAAGCATTGGCGGTTGTCCCCGTTCTTTGTTCTTCAGCATATACCGTTGCGCCTATCAGGTCTTCGCCGGTTGCGCCGTCAGTAATGTTGCCGCTGACGGTAAAACGTCTGTTTTGCGCCGACAACTCAACGCTCAGCAACAGCATCAATAATATGGTCAGATGCTTCATTTATTTTTAATGTTTAAAATCTGCCGTAAAGTTACGGAATTTATTTGTTTTGTTCTCAAGTCAAAATTTCGCATGTTTGGACGAGAATAACTGTTTTCAACACAAGAATCTGTTTTGGCATGATAATACCAAAGAGAAAAACCTTTAATCTTTTTATTATGAATATCCGTACACATGTCTAAAAATCGGTTTAGTTCTTTGATACACAGCTGTCTATCTGGCTTTACAGGTTTTTTTACAAAGTTTTTTAATCAATGACTTATCACTCTTTTTAGGCATATATACGGACATTCATTTTTGTTTCTTTGAATCTGTTTTTGATTAAACTAATTTAAATTTATGACTACTCAATGTTGTACCTAAATTGATTTTTATGTGTTACAGCTGCAATCATTAGTCTATCAAACAGGTTTTCTCCGAAATATCTTCTGTTGAACTTATAACAAAATTCATTCAGATAACTTTGCAGGTATTCCGGCTTAGTATCGTGTGGAACATATCCAATAACAACCGTTTAGCATTGCTAACCACACCCTTTCACTAAGTTGAAATATGTCCTGTTTGCCAAAGACATAGTCGCGCCATAATACCTCTGAATCAACAACTTTGCGAATAATGAAACGTTTTGCCGCATGATTTACACAAATACCTCTGAATGTGTCCTTTATGACCATTCCTGACAATAGAAATAGAGGCGCAGTAAAAGCATTTTTTTAGTCATATACTTTTTAATGTCGTAAATGTATGATATGAGTATAGTTAAACAAGTTTTTATCACCACTTTGGAGTATTAAGCCTTTTTTTAAAACCCTGTCGCAAAAGTTGACAACAATATTAGCCCGATAACTCCCACTATTATAGCCATAAAGGACATTGGGATAAGGTTTCTTTTAATCAGCAACCCTTCAACTCCGACTAATCCTACCGTTGCACATGCCGCTATTATGTTATGAACACAAATCATGTTTCCAAGCGCTCCGCCTATGTTTTGCAAACTGACTATGATGATGCGCGATACTCCTAAACTTTCGGCAATAGAGTATTGAAAAAGAGCAAAAAGCATATTCGAAACCGTGTTTGAACCGGCTATAAAAGCTCCTAATGCGCCAACAAATGTATCTATCAGGGGCCAAGCCTGTTTAAAAATTTGCGCCATTGATTGCGCCATGGCGATAGGCATGCTTACATACTCATTGGGATTAGCTCCCGAATGCATCATAATCCTTACTAACGGAACAGCAAACAACAACGCCACAAGAGGACCTGTAATTCGATTCAAAGCTTCAGCCCATGCTATATTTACCTGTTTCCGGGTCATGCGAAACATGGGAATACAAACAAGAGCTATAAGCATAAATGGCATTATGCCCGGAATATTCAAAGGATCAAAGTCGGCGACTACTGTTGTGCCGAATAATTTGGGCGAAACATATTTTGCAGATGCAATCCAGCTTTTAAAAGGTAAAAACTGTACTCTCGTCAATACCAGCAATAAACCGATCAAAACGTAAGGCGTCCACGCTTTAAACAGACTCATTTTCCCTGCATCGAAATTTTCTTTTATGGTGATAGACCCCATCCAGTTTTTTTCCCATTTACTCTTTTCCGGAAAGTCCCATATTTGTTTGGGCACCAGAAATCCGGCTTTGGTCAATGGGATTAAAATAGCAAGACCTAACAAGCTGCCCAGCAAACTTGGAAATTCGGGTCCAAGGAAAATGGCGACAAGCAAATAGGGAATAATAAAGCAGAAACCTGCAAAAATAGCATAGCGCCAAATAGCCAATCCCTCTTTTATGCTTCTCTTTTCGCCGAAAAATCGCGTCAGCATCACAACCGTTATCAGAGGCAGTAAAATTCCGGGAATAGCGTGTTGAATAGCTGTCCATACCCCTATTTGGTGAATAAATTCATTGTAAGTCATACCTTCGCGGGCAAGAGTTTCTATAATCTCCGGCGTATTAAGAGAAGACCCTATTCCAATAAGCGTTGGGGTTCCTACGGCGCCAAAAGATACAGGAGTACTGTTGGCAATCAATGCAACCATCACAGCTCCCAATGCAGGAAATCCCAATGAAAGCAACAGCGGCGCAGCCAATGCCGCCGGAGTTCCAAACCCTGCGGCAGCCTCAATAAAAGCGACGAAGAAGCATGTAATGATGATGGTTTGTATTCGTTTGTCGGGAGATATGGAAACGAAACCCTGTTTGATAACTTCTAACGCTCCACATTCTCTGAGCGTGAACAGCAGAGCTAACGCTCCAAACACAATTAAAATAATTTTCAGCGCTACTACGGCACCTTCCAGAGTTGAGGCTAAAATCCAGTTTGCAGGCGTTTCCCATACGAAAAATGCCAGCGCAACAGTTATGAAAAAAGAAACAGGCATAGCCTTGGAAGCAGGCAAACGAAAACCAACCATTAACACAAAAATGGCAACGATTGGTAAAACGGCAAAAATTGCTAAAAGTTCTATTGACATGATGTTAAGTTTTTATTATTAAGTTTTTTTGTAACACTATCTACAAGATAAACAATTGATTTATGCGAAATGCCGGAGTGCAGGCTAAGTCCTATTTCGCAAGTACGGCTTGTTGAATATCCATGTTTTACGCCTTCACTATGAAGCTGGTCTTTAAGATGCCTAAGACCATGTTTGTTCAGTTCGGGAACGGTAAATCCCTTGTCGCCGGCAAAGCCGCAACAGTTTGTATCCGACACCACAACTTTTGTTGAACACATTTGGGCTAATTCCTTTAATTTACCGTCAAGCCCCATTTTTTTCATGCTGCATACAGGAAAAACCGAAATTGTTTCGTTAACAGGCTCAACGGTAAGGTTTGGCATCAGAAATTTGAGTATAAACTCCACCGGTTCATATATTTGCAGGTCGTTCGACAGATTCTCTTTCATTGTGTAAAGGCACGGACTCATGTCACACAGAACAGGATATTTGCCGTTTTCGCTTGCTTTTAACAACGATTCGCCGAGTTCTGCCGATTTTTTCTCGCCGGCTTTTGTGCAACCTTTGCTCATGAAAGCCATTCCGCAGCATAATTTATCCATATCGGAAGGGAATATTATTTCAAAACCTCCTTTTTTGATTAGACTTATAAGAGTTTCTGATAGTTGTTTTTCATTTTTATGATCGCGTGAAACTCCCATTGCCCTGTTGATACATGACGGAAAATATACAACTTTATTTGTGCAATCGGTTGATTCGGCAGATTTTATATTTATTTTTTTCGCTCCGGCAGGCATATATTCATTCCATTTTGGAATTGACTTGAACGAAATTGTACGCAAAAAACCTGTAAGCGCGGTAAAGGCGGCAGTTCCCAATATGGAGTGGAAAAAAGCCAATTTTTTCAAGCCGCTTCTCATTACAGCAGTAAGCAGGTGCATGTTGTCGGCAAGCAATAACGCTATCTTTTCGTTGCCGCGAATATTCAATTTTCTGATACGTTTTATCATTTGTCCCGTGTCAATTTTTACAGGACAGTTCATTGCGCACAGCCCGTCGGTAGCGCAGGTAGAATCGCCGGAATATTTATACCCTTTTATGAGCGAAGCGGCTATATGGGGCTGTTTTCCCGAATCGGTAAGCGATTTGATTTCCCGATAAACGGCAATCCTTTGTCGTGGCGACAGGGTCATGTCTGTTGAAATGCACGACGGCTCGCAAAAACCGCACTCAATACACTTATCAATAATGTCGTCTGCAATTGGCAGCGGTTTAAGGTTTTTAAGATGCGCCGAGTTGTCGTCATTCAAAATTACTCCGGGATTAAGAATACCTTTAGGATCAAAAATCCGTTTTATCTCTTTCATAAGCTGATACGCCTCTGCGCCCCACTCAAGCTCTACAAACGGCGCCATGTTTCTTCCTGTTCCGTGTTCGGCTTTCAGCGATCCGTCATATTTTTTTACGACTAATTCAGATATTTCAGCCATCATTTTACCATAACGGTCAATTTCGGCAGCAGACGTAAAGTCCTGTGTAAAAACAAAATGCAGATTACCGTCGAGGGCATGACCAAATATTACGGCTTCGCTGTATTTATGCCTGTCGAGAATCGCCCTAAGGTCTATCGCCGAATCGGCAAGGTATTCAATCGGAAACGCTACATCTTCAATAATTACCGTAGTTCCGCTTTCTCTCATTGCTCCAACAGACGGAAATAATCCTTTTCGTATTTTCCATAACAGCTCATATTCGGCGGCAATAGCGGTAAACTCAATGTCAAACAAAGTCGGTATGGAGGTTAAAGAGTTTTTTATTACGCTAATGTTTTCTTTCAACTTTTCGCTGCATGAAGCCGCCGTTTCAACCAGCAAAGCACACGCATGTTCGTCCAGTAATTTTATTGCGGCGGAAATTCCCTGCTCGTTTTCAACCGACTTAAGTCCCGCCCTGTCTATCAATTCAACCGCCTGAACTGGCGTTTGTTTAAGAATAATCGTAGCCAGACATGCGTTGCGAATATCGGGAAAAAGCATCAGAGAACTTGCTTTGTGCGGCAACTCGCTGACCGTTTTATAGGTAATTTCGGATATGAATCCCAGAGTTCCTTCCGAGCCAATCATCAGATGTTCAATAATGTCAAAAGGATCGGTAAAATCGGTTAACGCATTAAGGCTGAAGCCTGTTGTATTCTTGATTTTATACTTTTTTCCTATTCGCTCGGATAGAGATTGATTTTCCTTTACCTGCCTTGCCAGCCGCGAAATATCCGAAATCATTTTTTCATGCTCTTTCGAGAAGTTTTCTCTACTGCTTTTATCAGATGTGTCGAGCGCCGAACCGTCGGCAAAGACAATCCTCATTCCGGCTGTCGTTTTATACGAATTTGCCGATGTTCCGCAACACATGCCGCTTGCGTTATTAGCGGCTATGCCGCCTATCATTGCGGCATTTATTGACGCGGGGTCGGGACCTATTTTTTTGCCATACGGAGCAAGCAGTTTATTTACATATCCTCCAATTAATCCGGGCTGAAGTTTAATATAATCTCCATTGTCATAAATAGATCGCTTTGTCCAGCCGCTGCCGGCAACTATCAATACAGAGTCCGTAACTGCCTGTCCCGACAGGCTTGTTCCGGCAGCCCTGAACGTAACAGGTATTTCCATGCGATTGCATTCCGACAATATGAGCGACACCTCTTGCTCATCTTTTGCCTTTATAACCATTTTTGGAACCAGCCTGTAAAAGCTGGCGTCTGTTCCATAAGCAAGAGTGTGCATCGGATCATGGAAAATCCTTTTTTTGCTAATCTTCTTTATTAATGTGTCGTATAGATGCTTATGCCTGTCGTGTAACATGTATTTTATCTAAAAAAAAGGTCAGCAATTTATAGAAAAAATATTTGTTAGCAAAAAGGCAACAATTAAGAATGTATTTGATATTAATTAAATATAACCTATCTTTGCACCCAAAATTTTTTAAACAGGTAATTTAAAAGCGTAATTATTAAATGGCAGTTAAAATCAGATTAGCTAGAAAAGGTCGCAAGAAAGTGGCTTTTTACCACATTGTGGTTGCAGATAGCAGGTCGCCACGCGATGGCAGATATATTGAAAAAATCGGAACATACTATCCGATTACTAACCCCGCAACGGTCGAACTCGATTTCGACAAAGCGCTTGGTTGGCTGCAAAACGGCGCATTACCTACAGACACCTGTAGAGCTATCTTGTCACACGAAGGAGTGTTGTTGAAAAAACATCTGCTTGAAGGCGTAAAAAAAGGTGCATTCGATGAAGCGGAAGCTACCAAACGTTTTGAAGCTTGGGTGAAACAGAAAGACGCAAAGGCTGAAGTCAAAAAATCAGGTCTTGAAAAATCGGCTGAAGAAGCGACAGCCAACCGGCTTAAGGCGGAAAAGAAAATTAATGACGCCCGAGCGGAGAAACTTGCTAAAAGACAGGCGGAACTTACGGCAAAAACAGTTGCCGCTGTTTCTACTGAAGCAGTTGCCGAAGATGCCGACCAAGATGCGGAAACGACACAGGAAAACGCTACCGATACTCCCGAAGCTGAAGATACTCAGGAGTAAAACTTGCAGCGTATGTCCGTTACGATGACGTACAAATGCGATATATTGTTAGGGAAAATTATTAAGGTAAATGTCCATCACGGGACAGTTACAATAAAAACGTTAATTAATAATATCCCCAATTTGGACTCTGTCTTTATTGAAATAAACGGCAGACCGGTTCCGTTTTTTGTTGCCGAATCGTATTTGCATGGCGCCGATTTGCTTAGCCTGAAATTAGTAGACTACGATACAGCCGACAAAATAAAAGAGTTCAAAGGTTGCAAAGTGTTTCTTACATCGGGAGATACAGAAAAACCTCATGCCGACAACTATGAAGAGTTAAACGGATTTGGCGTTTTTGACGAAAACGGGAATAAAATAGGAACCGTCAGCAACGTAATACAAAATCCGCGGCAATGGCTGCTCAGTATTTTATCTGTAAAGGGAAAAGAGATATTGCTGCCCGTACATGAAGACTTGATACTCAGAGTAGATAACGCAAAGAGAATTATTACAGTAAAAATTCCCGAAGGGCTTTTGGAAATAAATTGATTTTTAAAGGTTTTCAAGGGAACGGTTAAAATTCTGCCTTCGGGTATCTCCGAAGATAACGCTGCGGTACTTGGAGCGGCGGCGTTGGCTTGAAATGATTTATCGCGATAAAAGGGATATATCAGAAAATAATAATTATTTTTGTAGTAATCTTGTTGAGTCGTTAAAGCATGTTCCGGAAAAGTGATTTGATGCAGTAGTTGTGTTTACGTGAAACTTTATCCGAAAAGATGAAATAAGAGAATGTGTTAAAAAAATAATTGAGTTCAATGTCAACTATCTATATGGATTTCAAAGATGAGTTATTACGACTCTCTGCAAAGATTGCCAAGCAGAAAGACCAAATAATGACCGAAGCGGCTACAAAAACCGCTTTTGTGCTTCCATTCATCCAGATTCTCGGATATGAGGTTTTTAATCCTGACGAAGTAGAACCGGAACACACTTGTGATGTAGGTATTAAGAAGGGTGAAAAGATAGATTATGCCATTAAATTCAATGGCGAACCTTCTCTTTTGGTTGAATGCAAACACTGGAGTCAAAACCTCGCTCTGCATGGCAATCAGTTATTTCGATATTATGTAGCATCGAAAGCGAGATTTGCCATTCTGACCAATGGGATTCAATACAGATTCTTTTCCGATTCGGAAAAACCGAATGTAATGGATACAGCGCCATTTTTTGAAGTGGATATTACCGATATAAATGAGTATCAAATCGAGCAGTTAAGCAAGTTTCACAAGTCCAATTTTGACGAGCAACGTATATGTGAAACTATTCCAAGTATAAAATACATCCATGAGATTCGTAATAATTTTGTCATCGAAAAGGTACGCCTTGAAAACGAGATTGACAATCTCCGAGCCATCTATAATCAGAAGGTTGAAACCACTTCGGCAGAAGTAGCAGGTATGCTGCGACAGTTGGAGCATAACCGGCACGAACTCGACGCCCGTTCGCAAAAAATAAGCAAACTGGAAGAATCTATGCAGCGACAGTTGGAGTATAATCGGCGCGAACTTGATGCCCGCTCGCAAAAAATAAGTGAACTGGAAGAGGCTCTGCGTATCCGCGAAGAAACCTTGACGCATACCATTAAAAAAACAGAAAAAATTGAATTAGATACGTTAATAGACTATCTTAACATGCCTGTCCCCTATGATTGGAAATATAAATCGGTGACTGAACGCCGCCACTATTGGAATAACAAACGTAGTCAGTGGCGCGGCGAACCGCGGAACTGCGTTTGCACGGCGGAAGTGGCACGAGAATATTTTGAGTTGGAACGTAAAGACGTTAATCCCGCGCTCGGTCGCAAAATAGGCAACGCCATACGTGCAACGGGCTTGTTCATGCAAGACGGTAGTAAAAAACGTTTTGGCGAATACGGTTTGGCGTTGGCTTGGTTGTGCATTTATAAAAAACGAAATAAATAGCGTAAAAAACTATTCCTCAGAATATTCCACAAGCAAATCTCTGTAGGCGGCAAATATGCGCGATTTGGAAATAAAACCAACGTAGCGTCCGTTGTCTAAAACGGGTAAATTCCACACGCCGCTCTTTCTGAATGACTCCATTGCGGTTTCAACACACTCTCTTACATCAATATAGGTTGACGGAATCGTCATAATATCTTTAACGATAACTTTATCGTGCAAATCTTTAGAGAACATAATTTTTCTCACGTCATCAAGATTTACCACTCCTTCGAGGATATTATTTTCATCTACGACAGGGAAAATATTTCTTTTCGAATTGGAAATAACCTGAACCAAATCGGCAAGCGTATGGTCGGGTTTTACGGTCAAAAGGTCTGTTTCTATCTCATCTTTCCAATTCATTCTTGCCAAAGCGGCTTTGTCTTTATCGTGCGTAATGAGTTCTCCGCGTTTTGCAAGTTCGGAATGATAAAGCGAATGGCGCTCAAAACTTCTGACGGTAATATAAGCCGCCGTTGCAGTTATTATTAAAGGTATTAACAAATCGTAACCCCCTGTAATTTCGGCTATCAGAAATATTGCGGTAAGGGGAGCGTGCATCACGCCTGCCATCATTCCTGCCATGCCTGCAAGCACAAATCTGTTGTCGGGCAAATCGACCTGAAACAGTTTTCCGAAAATGCCCGACATGAAAAAACCGTTTACCCCGCCAATGAACAGTGTAGGCGCAAATATGCCGCCCACGCCGCCGGCTCCGTTTGTTGCGCTTGAAGCAATAGCTTTAAGAAAAATAAGCGAAGCCATGAAAAGTATAAAAATACCGAAATTATCCGATAATTTCGCAAACAGGCTGCCGGCAAAAACATCTTGCGTATTTCCCTGCAACAGCGACATCACGGTGTTATAGCCCTCGCCATAAAAGGGAGGAAAAATATAAATAAGTATGCCCAAGGCTAAACCGCCTGCAAGGAGCCGTATAAACTGATTCTTTATCTTTTCAAACTTTGACTCAAGAAACAGGGTTGTTCGCGAAAAATAGAGCGAAATAAGTCCCGATATTATACCCAACAGAATATACCAGTGAATATATTGAATACTAAACGCTTCGGCAACGCTGAACGAAAACAATACCTGATCGCCCATTAAAAAATAGGCAACTGTTGCGGCGGTAACAGAAGAGATAAGCAGCGGAATGATTGACGATATTGTAAGGTCGAGCATTAAAACTTCCAATACAAAAACAATTCCGGCAATGGGCGCTTTAAATATGCCCGACACCGCTCCGGCGGCTCCGCAACTGACCAATAATATGATGTTTTTGTTATTAACTTTAAAAAAACGACCTATTGCCGAGCCTATTGAAGAACCGGTAAGAGCTATGGGAGCCTCAGCTCCAACCGAGCCTCCAAAACCTATTGTAAGCGTGCTTGCTATTATCGAACTCCATGTATTATGAGCCTTTATATATCCCTTATTCTTAGAGATTGCATGCAATATCCTGCTGATACCGTGGCTTATATTGTCTTTCACAACATATTTTACAAAAAGCAACGTTAATAACATTCCGAATAAAGGATATGCCAGATACAGGTAATTGCCCGTAGTGGCGCTGATACCTTCCGTAATAAGAAGATGAGTAAAGTGTATGGTGTTTTTCAGAAAAGCGGCGGCAATAGCGCTCAGAAAACCAACAACAAAACTCAATATATATATAAGCTTGGTTTCATCAATCTCAAGCAGCCTCTTATTCAGGATTTTTTTAAAAAATGCGGTTTGTATATCAACTACTCCCATTGCAGTTTCGGATAACCCACTCCTTCATCAATTTTCCAAATATTTGTAAAATCCCAGCCCAAGTCGGTGTAGGTTGCCTGCTGTTTTGCCTCGGCGGGGGTGATGTCTGCGCCGTTTATATTGCTGTCTGTGCCGCCTGCAAAACTAACGCCGCTGTCGGTGGTCATGCCGCTGAACGCCGCATTGTTGGTTAGCCCGCCGCCGGGGTAGTCGTAGCTCGCCACGCGCCCAAAAGCCGTACCGCTGCTGCCGCTCGTCCTGTTAACGCTCGGATTAAGTGCAACGCAGTTAGTTACCTTTCCTGTTCCGTAATTAGTCCCTGTTATTCCGCCGCAATTATCCGCGCCGCTTATGGCGCCTGTGGCGTAACAGTTATTTACTGTTCCGTTGTTGTTATACCCTACTATTCCGCCGCAATGGTCTGAACCGCTGCTTATGGCGCCTGTGGCGTAGCAGTTATTTACGCCGCCGCTATTAACATAACCCGCTATGCCGCCGACAACCGTGCCGCTGCTGCTTACCGTGCAGGTGGTATAACAGTTACTTATAGCGCCGCCGTCATAAACACTACCTGCTATGCCGCCGACATCAGAGCCACTACTGCTGCTTACCGCGCCGCTAACGTAGCAGCCCGATATAATTGCACCGCTGCCTCTAATATAACCCGCCACGCCGCCGGCAGCATTTGAGGTGCTGGTAATACTCACGTTAGCCAAGCCGAGGTTTGAAATTGTTCCACCGTCCACATAACCGAACAGTCCGGTATAACTTGTAGCCGTGTTGATGGTAAGGTTGGAAATTATTTTACCGTTGCCGTCAAAGTTTCCCTTAAACGAGTTGTCATACGTACCTATTGGCGTAAAATTGCCTGCCGGCATGGTGATGTCGCCGGTAAGTTTGTAGTATTTATCACAATAATCTGTATTGTTAGCGTTTACCAATTCGGCAAGCAAAGCCAACTGTGCCGGAGTGTTTATCTCGTAGGCTGTGGCTGCGCTTAGTCCGTCTCCGCCGGAAAAAGAGATAGCGTTTACGGTTATTCCATCAACCGTAGCCGTTTTGCCTTCATAAGTAATGGTTACTGTTTTGTCTGTTCCCGCAGTCGAAAAGTTGTAATCAAATTCGAGTTCGCCAAAAGGCACAGACTCTTTAGAGTTATCGCTGTATGTGGCGGTAACAACCATTCCCGCAGGGGCAAACGCCTCACCGACAAAATACTCTTTTTTCGTTGGTTGCGTAGTTACCGCGATAGATTCAAGCGTTACGCCTGTTACATGTACAAAACAATGGTCACTTATATTGCTGCCGTCATTTGCGGTAGCAGTAATTACGGCAGTACCTTCAGCTATGGCAGTAATTTCGCCTGTTGTGGAATTTACGGTGGCAAATTCGGGGTTTTCCGAATTCCATCTTACAGCTTTGTTGGAGGCATCGGCAGGCTCAACGGTTGCCGTAAGAGTTTTTTTCTCGCCAACCGTAAGCGTCAGCGTGGCAGGTTCTATTGTTATGTTAGTTACGCTAACATTTTTGTCTTTTTTGCAGCCTGTAAACGCTATGCCGACTATTGCTGCGATAATTAATAAGTTTCTCATAATTTTTTTAATTTTTACTGTTATTTATATTGTATTGTTAATTTTATTTTTTAATTTTGTCCCCGATTGAAAAAATTTATTGGTAAATTTATGTGTTGATTGACCCCTTCCTCCGGAAGGGGTTTTTCCTTTCCCCACAAGGCTGGTTGTTTTGACCGGCGTCTTGACCTTGACAGGGTGAAGTTTTGCAATGAAGTATTTATAACTCGCTCAAAATGAGACAGTTGTGGGGAGGGGGGGGGGGGGAAAAACATTTAATGCGACAAGGAAGGGTATGTGGCGGAGAATTCATTTTGAAACTGCAACTATTGTTCTTTCAATCTCCTGGTACTTTACAAGATCTACCCCATTTTCATCCATCTTTCAACTACCCTCACCCAAACTGAATTGTAGTACATCATTATACCTTATTTACGTACAACATAAGAGCTGTCCAGAAGCGACTGTAGATCGCCCTGTATCCGGGGAACAAAATGACAAATGGAATAAAGTTGAATGACCGTTAAAACAACATTCCAGACACCATGTGTCCTAGCAAAATGGAGATATAATATGACATAAAACTTCACGAGAACGGGACCAGTAGAGAAAGCAGTTTTTAATTCCTCTGTTTGTTTTCCGCGTCCCTGACCAACCGAAAGCTATGTTCAACACGTTAGCATGAAACAAAATTACAAACGTTCCAAAATGCTAGCTTACGTTAAATACCAATTTCGGAATTTAATGACATGGTCAGTGTTCTTAATGTCACAATAATGGGCAAATGGAGGTAGTTTTGAAACAAAAACTGTGATGAATTAAACTCCTGGCTAGATTGGTAGTTTTTAACCGGCTGACGTACAATATGTTCCAGGCGGTAATTTTAAAGTCGTCAAACATTAGAGACATACGAGTATTCACATTCATCTACGCCTTGTCTTGAAAGCGAGTTGAAAAATCCTTCAGAGCGCTGGAGAGGTAACCCAATTAGGCCTACTCAAACCATTAATGCCTGCGGATAAGGCCTCAGATCTACGACAACATAAAGAATTTTGGGCATGTGAATCGAGCACTGAGTGACGAAGACATAAAAAGTATCACAAACCGTTATTTGCACAATTAAGCGTGTTACGACAGGCTAAAATTAATTTAATGACAAGAATTGTTATTGCAGAGAGCGAAAGCTGCTTTTTCATCGCAAAATCAACAAGCAAATAAATACCAAAAATGCATAACTTTAAGATTTGCACTATGACACAATATTCAACGACCTTAAGGCTAAAAATAGCCAGTGGGCAGAACACTGAATAAGTCGCAAGCAGAACGACCTGCCATCATCACAATGAATTTCTCAAATATGTAGTGTCTTATACTCCCGCCTCATTCCTGAAGAAGTAGAAGTTTTCAAACAAAAATGTTGTATACATTTCTTTTCTCTCCTCTACAGGCTAAACAGTCGATGGTGTCAATGGAATTTTTCAGTGACATAATCCTTCCGGTCGCACTATGGCCCTGGGTTCGACTCAGCCTCTAACA
>Ga0099364_10009889_pt1 | contig 13193 bp, 15 predicted proteins | sample TergutTh196P3_FD_73070 | JGI IMG/M metagenome (GOLD analysis project Ga0099364, IMG submission 73070) | Microcerotermes parvus P3 segment gut microbial communities from Pointe-Noire, Republic of the Congo - Th196 P3 | ecosystem: Host-associated > Arthropoda: Insects > Digestive system > Gut ...
AAAAGACACCTGATTTCGTATACATAGTTTTCAATTTTCAAGACCAGGGGCTATGTGAATATAAAATCAAGACCGAGAAGCTATTGAGTTATTCTGTGGAGGAATTAAACGAAAGCGGTATGATAATACTAATGCCGTTGTATCTTTTGAAGCTAAGGAAAAAGATAGCTAGGTACTACGAGACAAAATCTTTGGAATTGGCTTTAGAGTTGAAGGAGTTGGTTGAAAGCTGCATACTCTCCATAGAAGCTAATAAAGACCACGGTAACATTACATTCGCTGATGCCGACACTCTGATAAATTTACTCTCGATTTTATACGACCATTTGTATTCTGATTACGAAGTTTTTAAAAAGGAAGGGGCAGACGTTATGATAGCTGAGAGATTAGTAACATATAGTGAGCAGAAAGCTATTGAAAAAGCTATAGAGATAGCTAGAAAACTTCTTAGTAGAAATAGACCGATTGAAGAAATTGTTGAGGATACCGGCTTAACCCGTGAAGAAGTGGAGAGCCTGAAATAAGTGGGAATAAATATACCTCCGAGCGATTGCCACTCGGGGGTGTTGTATGCTTTGGTACGTTCATTATAAAAATTAAAATTTAAAATTATCTATCATATGTATCATATGTATCACAACCGTGTATTCATGGGCTTTTCAGCGGTTTAATCTTCATCGGGAAGTATCATATAAAGTATCACAGCTAGGTTGCATCGGCGATAATCTTTTAGCAGCATATGATTTTTTCCAGTTTATTTGGGAAAGGATAGGGCGGAGAAAAGCCGATATGTAAAGCGACTGGACTTTTTTTATAATTTATCTGTCTACCGAATGTCTACCAAATTCGATTTGTAATTCGATTTAGGCGTAATCATGCGTTCAGTAAAATGCTAGGTTAGAACAGCCGAAAAACCAGTAAACATCATGGTTTATCTTACATCATCTTATATCAAAGAAGGTTAAATACGACATAATAGGTTAGACTTTTAATCCAGTTGTCCCGGGTTCGAGCCCCGGGTGACTCATCCAGTAAAATCAAGGGTTTCAAGGTTTATTGAACCCTTGATTTTTTACTAAAATGTGATTTGTCTAACACTTTGTCTAACACAATCCCCGAATTGTCTAACACCCCGGCTAACACGTCTAACACTTCTGCTTAAAATTTTTAAATTTATCATTGAGGCTGTTCGCTATTTCGTTCTTGGCTTCCATGTCTAGGTTTACATAAATATTCATCGTTGTTTGAATATCCTTATGCCTAAGCCATGTCTGAATATCCTTTAAATCAAAACCGAGATATTTCAAGTAATTGGCTGATGAGTGTCTCAAGTCATGGAAACGTATACTGGGCATATCATTTTTCTCTAACAGCAGACCAAAATGCTTGGAAACATAATCAGGGCGGAGAAGCCTACCGTCAGGTGAAGTGCAAACATATCCCTCGTCAACATAATCATGGGGCTGAATCAACTTATGCCCATCCTGCTTGGATTTCCATTCGATTAATCTTTCCTTGATTAAATCAGGTAAAGGGACTACCGCATAACTGCTGTCATTTTTTGTAGCATCTTTTTTGTAGACTTCTTTATTGTATTTTGTGACGGTATGATTGATTGTTAGTGTGCTGTTGTCAAAATCAACGGCCTGCCACCGAATGCCCAATACCTCACTACGCCTTAAGCCGTAGAATACAGTTAGCAACACAACTATCTCAAGCGGGTCGCCTATTGAAAAATCAAGCAACTGTCCTATTTGCTTTTCGTTGTAATGTTTAGCCCCTGTGTACTTAATTTTTTAGGCATATCAACTCGCTTAACCGGATTAAAAGCGATAATATTTTGCTTAACCGCATTATCAAGGCATTTAGAAATATTCCTTAGATGCTTGATGATTGTGTTGGGAGACAACGATTCCATTTTAAAATTTATGTACTGCTGGATATGCGCCGGGGTTAAATCTTTTACCTTTAATTTCTTGGGTTCAAAGGAAGGTAATATGTGGGATTTAAAAATTATACTATACCCGTCATATGTTGTTGCGGCTAATGAATGTTTAAGATTCTCCAACCAGTTCTTCATAAACTCTGTAAAGATAACATCCTTGCTAAGATCAATCCCGGTATTATTATATTCCGCCTTAATTTCCTCCAGCCTGGCATCAGCCTTTCTTTTATTATTGCCTTTAATTGGTACTCCGGTGTCGATCCATTTTTGTTTCCGCTTGCCGTTCCTCATCGTAAATATACTGCTGAAGGTTATAAAATGTAGTTTATACGACTTTGTATTTATCAAATAATTGGAAATTTTCCGTCACTAAAGAAGCCATCTCATCAGCATTTTCTATTTCGATGATTTCAACAAAATTTGATATTGTTTTGCTATATTCGTCAAATGTTTCGATGTATCTGGAGTTAAGGACGCTTGCTTTCACAAACTTCCAAACAGTTCAATCAAGTTTAGATTCGGTGAATAAGTTGGGAGAAAAATCAACTCTATGTTAAGCTCAACTGCCTTAAACATCACGAGTTTGCAGCGTTGATATTTAGCGTTGTCCATTACGACTGCTATTGGTTTACCGACATACTCTGCTGCCAATTTTTCCAACAACTCTACAACTTGTACAGATGTTATGTATGAATCATTTTTTATTGTTTCAATTTTTTTACTCACAAAATTCAGCGCACCCAGAACTTGTAACGCTTGCGCCCTGTTCCTGTTTTGACCCAAAGACGATCTTTGCCCCACAGCCTGCCGGGCGTACCGCCCATAACAAAATGCGATGCGTCTACGAAAAAGAGATCCATTAGCCCGGCTTTAGCTTTCTCTATTGCAGGTTTTAAAGTATTATTCAAAAATGCGGCTTGTTTCCCCGGGTCGAGTTTACCGGGTATAAAACCTACCGCTCGACTTTTGAATCCCCTTTTTTAAGGAATTTCCCAATTTGAGGCAAACTCCTTTTTATCCCTGTAATTTTCTCGATTTTTATGGCTGCTTCGCGGCGTGTAGACGGAGGATTGCTTTCAAATTCGCACTCTATCTGCTCTCTATATAATTCAAGATCGCTTTGTGGTCTATTGTAATTTTGCTCAAAAATACTTGCCAACTCTTCGTTTTTGAGCGCAGCGTTATATTTGCAAAGTGTCACGTCGGAGGATCCTAACGCTTCTCTAATTATTTTTCGTTCAACATCAAAAACCAACAAAATAACATAAATTATTTGCTTTGCAACTCTTTTGCCGAGTTTCTTTTCCAAAAAACTAACTATGAATTCAATACCATAAGACACACTTATCACCTCTTTATAAACACGTCTTATTATACCACAAAAATATCCGAAAAACTACATTTTATTACCTTTGATAGTATATCTAGCACAGCATAGTAATTCGCTCTGCCCTTTTTGGTTTGTAGACTCCCTGCCATAAATAAACTCCTTTCTAAACTTGGTAAGGTCGTTTATCTATGCAATACTCAGCATATGCATTATACTATAAATAAACGACCCTGTAAATTTAAAAATCAGTAACCGTTAAAATACCTTTGCAAAATATATAATTTAGGTATCTTATATGTCCGGCCAATCTTTAAAGGGATACCGAATTTTCCGGCATGAAGTTCTTTATAAATAGTCCCTTTAGTTGTGCCAAATATCTCTGCTAAGTTTTGCACACTAAGAAAATCATTGTAATTATCAAGCATATGGCTTGGATTATCTTTGTTCATAAATTCCTCCCTTCTCTTTAAAAATTCAACCTCCTGTAAGCTAAACTTGTAACTTCAAATCCTGATGGTACAAGGGTTTGAGTACATAATTACAAGTTTACAAGCGTTTTAGAAGTCATATAGAGCATTGGTATCTATATTACATTCGTCTAAATATTTTGGAATAAAGCTTTTATAGCTTTTTCCATCTCCGCTATTTACGGCATCCTCAATCACTGAGTTGAAAAATCTGATAGCTACCGGATGCCCTACTTGGCATGGCGGCTTAATTAAGGCTTGGACATGGTTTGATATTGCAGGTTCATCAACCGAGTCAATCTTTGATGACATACCGTAGGATATTTTAGTCAACGCAATTCTTGAAAAAACATCCCCTTTGCCTGCCCATTTACGCAAGGTTTCGATACATTTGACATTTTTCGCTTCATTATTTGGCTCTTTTGTTTCTAAAAGGCGAATATATGCCAAACGTGACCTTGCTTTATGCACTTCGCTTTTAATTTTACTAAAACAAGCTTTTGAGGTACTCAAATTCCTGTAAATAAAATGTGATTGCTCACCCAAGCAAATCATCCCCCAGTAATACAAAAATTCATTACTGTATCGAGACAAGGCATCTTCCTCTATTTCTGTTTTTGTGATTCCAAGTTGAATTGAATTCACAGTGTCAATTACTGGTGGTTTATTAAAGCAAGACTCTTTATACAAGATATAACGCCTCAACATCACCGTTATTAACACACTTATAACCCAATGCGTACCACAAATTTCCTAATGTTGTGAAAGTGTTTTGTTCCAATTCTCTATACCCCCATTTAAAGTTTCTTCGGAAACGCCAAAGTCTTAATTTTACAAAGACGTATTCATCCATAAGTTTTTGATTTTATAATTAAACTCGGCCATTTTCTTTGAATGCTTTCTAAGTTTTTTGCGAGCCCTCTTGTATTCCTTCTTAGCCTGGTTACGTGACTCATAATCGTCGTAATCGTCATAATCGTCATAACCTTGATATGATACTTCATTATTGAGAATTGCCTCTGAATCCTTAATAGATTCATAAATTTCAGATGTTGACATTTCCTGGCAAACGGTATTGTTATTCCCTTTGTAAAATTCATGAAATGGGATACCATAGCAAGCTCCATTTATTTGCTCAATTGCCTCCTCCAAGGTAATGCTTTTCTGCTTCAAGACGTCTCTTATGTGCTTCGTTTTCATCTCGCTCATCTTTATCACCCCTAGTTAAATTGTTAAATATTGATTCTTTAAACTTAATGCATTGATATTTCTCCTTATTGACAGTTAGGCTGGTAACGAGCAGTTTTGAAGATTTTGAAACTAAATAGCCGTTGTCGTAAATTTGCTTCCTTAAGGCCGCTTCAGATATGGCAAAATCTTTCCCATATTTTTTGTAATGATCAACTACTTGTTTGAAAGCAACCCCATTTTTTAAGTACACATAGCCATCCTTAATGAAGCCAATCGCAGTTTTTGTTTCTTCAGCAACGTTATCACCTGTTACTGTCACTTTTCGAAGCCGGGCTTCTTTTGTATTGAGCAGTTGGGCAAGACCATAAAAAAATAGGTTAATCTCACTTTGCTCATTTATTCGCACGGATTGTTCTTCAACCATATTAAGGTACACTTCAGAACCCCTCTTTTTGTAGTCAATAATCTGTTTATCATCCAAAGCCCCGCACAAACGAGCATATGCTAAGAACTCATCAACCGCTATGGAGAGAAACACACAAGCATCATTAGTACGGTTTTCCAATGTAATGCCCTTTTCGTTCAAAAGTGTGCGAAATTTACTTCTTTCCTTCAAAAACCTGTCATAAAGATTATCGCAATATAGGTCTACGCCTAATTCACTCACATACAGGATATAGTTTTCTATGAAACTTCTGTATTTCTTATGATTGCCCTGAATATTTGTGAGCTTGGCTTTATCAATGGTATTCCGGTTCATCTCCAATACTAAAATCCTTGCCATTGAAGAGTAGACATCAACTGGCACATCCTCCGCCGTAACTACCGTGATTCCGCCCGGTTTAACAGTGGTTGTAGTATTTTTTGCACCTGCTTTTTGATATCCATTGCTATTATCGCTATTAAAGCGGATAATTTTCTCCAACATCGTGACTAACCTATTCTTCATTTGCCTTGTAGACGGAGGTTTTAAGTCGTCAATTAGAGTAACACAATCTCTTTTATTCGCCATGTTTCTTAGGATAGCTGCTTCCGTACAGTCAAAATTAATGTCTGATTTAGAGCCGCCGGATATATCGAAGAACAGAGCCGCCGTTGTTGTTTTAAAGGACTGCGATTGACCTGCCAATATAAGGGTGGAGCGGAAAAATTCTCCCATCTCCATCATTTTGCTATGTACCAGCGATAACAGCATGGCTGACAACAGAGGTACAGTTAGCGACCAATCGGCTATTTCCAGCATCTCTAAGGCAAATGTGCAATGCTCCTTTTCCAATATTGGCTTTGTAACCTTGCTGCACAATTCTCTGCCGTTTAAGATATAGGTGTCGTTTTTATCCGCAACCCAACCAGAGAAATGATATACGGTGGTTTCAGGTGCATATTTACACATTATCTTGATTGCGTTACATCTTGCCTCAACAGCTTTCTTTACGAAAGTATAATGTACTCCTTGCTGTTCTATCCAACGGTTTGAGCCTAGCTTCAGTGAATCAACTTTAATTATTTTTGGCGCAGTATCAGGGCTGATGATTAGCATTTCTACGAAGTGCATGACCGGCGCATATAGGTTAGACACTTTTTCTACGCCCAAAACGAGAACTGCAAAATCTGCTACTATCTCATCGTTGTGTGTGAAGCAGAACCTTCCGTCTCTAAATTCAATTCTTGACCCATATACCCCGAATATCTCTTCAAGCAGATATTGATCTATCTTTGAAACATCGGGGTTGCCTCTCATGGTTTCAGCCATAATTTTGTACTGGTCTTTCAGGGAGGTTGTGCGACCCTCCATATTATTCCTTGATCTTGATGTTATTTCATCCAGATGATATCCCTCCTTTAATAGCTAATATTTTTTCTCAAATGACAGAACCGCTAAAACAATTCTCAGTCACTATAACGCCCTACAATATTAGTATATCAGCTGCCTAAGTAAATCCGTAAGTACACCTATTGGTGCATCGCAAATAGATTAATTGCACCAAATAACATTAATAAATTAAAAAAACTGCATTTTTGCAGTCTTTTTGTAATGGTGATAGGTCTTTAATGGCTTTATATTTGCCGACATATTAACGAGAATCAATAAGGGGAAGAAATCAGAACCGTAATCAGTTGGTTTATCTTATGCTTCAGGCACTTTGATAAGCCAGTCATTTCCATCCACGGCATTAGATATATTGGATTACCATCTCCAGAGGCGGCTCTGGAAGGAGCTTTAGTGGGGTTTATAAAAAGCCAATCACACTCGGGTACATTAATAAGTATCTCTAATATCTTTATCCATACACCCTCTTTTCTCCAACGAAGAAAACGTTTATGCACAGAATTCCAGTTGCCATACTCCGGCGGTAGATTGCGCCAGGGTTCGTCATTTCGCATTATCCAAAAGACTGCATTAATAAATTGTCTGTTATTTTTGCCTTTCCTGCCTCTTTGTCCTTCATTACCCAACATCATAGGCGACAGTAACTCCCATAATTCATCCGATACTTCTTGTTTATGATACTCACAAACGGAAAGATTTTCCGATAGCATCTCTTGCGCACGCCGCCGCAAAGGAATTTTGCCGCAAAGCAGCCGACAGCGGTGAACTCGTGAGCGGGAAATCTTTCCACTCACGAGTATATTTTTTGGACTTTTACTTGTTGCTATTATTTTGTCGACATCAGTATTATCCGGAAAAATATTTTTTTTTATTTTTATAGAATAATCCTCATAATCATATAAATCTACACCTTTTTTTGCGTATTTTAATCTCTTTAATGATTCAATAAGTGCATCCCGCAGTGGTTCGAGTACAAAGGATTGATAATCATCATTCTTGATTTTAATTTTTTCCAAGAGCGCATAAATTCTACTCTCAAGAGCAATGAACCATTCTTTTACTCTATATCCACTTTGCCTATAAAAAGTCTCTTTCAATAGAAGGTTTATTTCTTCTCGATTAAAATAATTCCCATAATTTAGGTCATCATCAATACCAGATTGATCCTCATCAATTGCATCTTCCGCCGTTTCTACATTTTGCTCTCGTCGATTAACCTTCTTCTTATATGATTCGTATGCGACATCTCTCGTTTTTTTTGCAATGTCGGTAATACTAAATAGATGATCTTCAAAGCTTGAAAAAAACAGGCGATATTTTCCAAACGAATAGCTTTCTTTGGGAAAAAAATAAATGGTGCAGATTAGTGTGGCAAGATGGATAGCTTGATATTCTGTACATTTATATTGATCTTTATATGCTTTATTTTTATCATAAGGGTAACTAAATGGTTCTACAAGAAATTGATAATACTTCATAGCATCTTCATCCAGTTCCCAAGAAGCAATATCTTTATACACATTCTTTGTTCTCTCTATAGCTCTATGAACATCACTTCCCTGAATGCTTTTTCTTTCGGGTTTTAATTCTGATATTCTTTTTTTTATTAAGGCATTTACATCTTTAAGTAAATAATCTATCAAGGGATCGGTCTCATAATAGTATTTTTTATCTCCATGTTCAATTATCCGCGTATGCGATTTAACATATCTTGCCATTAACTCATCTCCTAATTATAAAGTTAATTGCCATTTTCATAAAGTATATCATAAAAATTCGCATGGTAACAGACTATTTTTTACGAAGACCCTCTTCTTATAAGAAATCGTTCGATTCTGAGATGACTAATTTTGCTTGCATTACGCTGTATTTGGCTTGTATATTGTAGATATGTCAGACGACTCCAATTTAAAAAACGTGAAAACAAGAGCTTGAAGGTATTACCCTCAAGCTCTTGTTTTCTGCTAGTATTCTGGAAAATCTTTTCCCTCATACACGCTGAGTTTTCAGTAATAATCTGTCGAAAAATCGCCTCTCATAGACTCCAAGACATATTTATCTATTGACGTTTTAGGTATTTTCCAATTACGCCCTATTCTAAAGGCTCTAATATCCCCCGCTTTCAGCAACTCATATGCGGTATTCCTTCCGATACCTAATATCCCGCAAAGCTGCTCAACCGTAAAAAAGGTTTCTTTGTTTATCATGACGCACCTCCGAATATTTTTAATTATTTGTTATGAATTTTGTAACATTAAAGTAATGAGATGTAATTTTTAGCAATCAATTACAATCATATGTAAACTCTGACAGCATTATTAATACATATAAATATATAAAAAATATAAATTTATTTATAGAAATATAGTAATAATGTATAAGAATCCTTATACATTGATATATTTTATACTTACCATCACATACATACTATTGTAGAAAGGATTTTTTAATATGAGTATACATACATTAACTGTTAATACTAATATAACACCTAAACTTACTGATGAACATGATAAATTTAGCATGATATTGGATATTCTTCATGATTACGCCCGATTACATAAACTGAAATTAATACCGGAATCTTCGAATCATAATTCTGAGCAGTTTTATTTATTTATTGATAATATGAATAAGAATAACATAAAAAAAGCCCATAGGGATATGTGGACTTTATGTCTGCCTGGTAGTGGGTTAAAGATAATAATGATAAGGACTAGGGGAAAGAATCTAAAAAAGTCATTTTTTAACTGCTACATAAGCTACCTCATAAACCCTGCGAGAGTTTTAGGCGGACGCTATGTTGATACATTTAATTCGAATATGACAGCCGCCCTTTTGTCTAGTGTCAATGGACTTTTAGAGGAAATATCCCCTTTGCTGCCTAAGATAGATTATTCAAGGCTAAAGAGGGTAGACTTTTGTAGAAATATTCAGTTGAGCGATTCCGATAAAGTTAAGTGCTACATAGAACTTGCCAAACGTGCGCTAAATCCTAAAGGCTATGGCATTAAGCCGCTTGCAAACCGTGATGGAAAAGAATACTTCCCTGATAATAGCGTTACCTTTGTAAAAGGGCATACATCAATAGTGCTTTATGACAAATACAGCCAAATGCAAAGGAAGCCTAAATATTTCTCTGAGGAAGAAACTGAAGATGCTTATGGGGTTTTAAGGGTTGAAATTCAGGTTGAAAAGACCAAACTATATTATATTCGCCAAAAGAACGATATTGACAGCATTACAGGGTTTTTAACCCAGGCTGATAAATTAGCGACTGGACTGTTTAATTATCACTTGTATAAATTCTTTCTGAAAGGCGAATATCAAACATTTCCCGATGCAATTGAGGCGATCGACAAGAGTGAATATAAACCCAAAGCTAAAGATGATATGCGGTTGATACTTAAATATGTTTCTGATTTTCAAAGCCTCAATAAAGGGATTGAATTTTTAAATAATAATGGATACAAACGGGACAAACTGAACCGTCTGCTTATAAAATTCGATGAATTAGGGGTAAACCCTGTCACCCTACCAAGAAGGTGGGGATATAAGAATTTACCAAATATAGCTAAATTGGTTTGTTCTAGTAAGTGAAATTCTACCTCCGCAATTGAGGTTTTCTCTCTGCGTATGCCTAAAATCGAGTTTCTTAAATGGGATATTATGGGGATAAAGTTGGAATTAGCATCTTGAAATTTGACTCCACGGGTATCAATCCTGTTACAATATTGAGATTGAGGGTTGATAAATTAGGGGAGCCGATTAATCCGGTTTGGAATATGGTTTGATCTAATGCCAAAAAATTATGGGGGTGTGAAATTTCTTTAGTGTAAATGGAATAACCATCCAATATTTTGTTAATACTTTTAATACGGCATAATCAGGGCAACGCAGAGGTGCGACCCGACGCTTGTCGTGGCTTATACGGTAGAGGCGAGACAAGTTCTCGCCTTTTCTCTTTAGTATGCCCAAAAAAACTGCAATTATCCATGCAAATAATGGGTTTAGCACCAATGTTTTTTAGGTACCGGTATGTCTTAGGCGGATAAACCTCGGGGTTTGGGGCAGAGCCCCAAGGTTTTAAGCAGCCAATCTATCTGCGAAAAATATCATAATTTGGCTGTAAGCCATCGCCCAATCCCGTGCCGGCTGTGTCCATTTTTTTGTGGCTTCTTTAACTGAAAAGAAAACTACTTTTCGTATTGAATCATCGGTGGGGAAGATTGATTTTGACTTTGTAAATTTCCTCACCATCCGGTGATATGCTTCAACCGCATTAGTTGTATAAATTAAATGGCGAATTTCTTGGGGGTACTCAAAAAATGTTGTAAGTTCAGCCCAATTCGCATCCCATGAACGCAAAATTGACGGATATTTCTTATCCCATTTCTCCCTAAATTCTTCTAATGCGTACTCTGCATTGTCAAGATTTACTGCACCGTAAATCTTCTTCAAATCGGCACAAATCTCTTTTCTGTCTTTGTACTGAACAAACTTCGTGCTATTGCGTATTTGATGTACAATGCAAAGTTGCTGCTTAGTCCTTGGAAATACTGCATTTATCGCCTCTGACAAGCCTTTCAGATTGTCGTGGCAGGCTATAAAAATGTCTGTAACGCCTCGCTTTTTTAGATCAGAACAAATCGAAGCATAAAAGCTTGCGCCCTCATTTTCGCTTATCCATATGCCCAAAATGTCTTTTTGGCCATTCATATCAATACCCAAAATCGAATAGACACATTTGTTTATAATCTGATTATCCTTTCTGCTTTTGAACACTATCCCGTCAAAATATATTATCGGGTAAATTGTTTCTAACGGACGGTTCTGCCATTCATTAACTTCCGGCAGGATTTTATCCGTAATTTTAGAAACAAGCGTTTGTGATATTTCCGCTCCGTAAATCTCCCGCAGATTATCTTCTATGTCTCTTTGACTCATGCCTTTTGCGTACATTGCCATAATTTTTTGTTCTAATTCATCTGTTCTTGTCTGTCGTTTTTCAAGTATTTTTGGCTCAAATTCTCCGTTTCTGTCGCGAGGAATTGCTATTTCGCTCTCGCCATAATCGCTGATTATGCTTTTTTTGTTATAGCCATTTCTTGAATTGCCGCTGTTATTACCATATACAGAATGCTTTTCATAACCCAAATGTTCCTCCATCTCAGACTCAAGCATTTGCTCAATTGTACCTGAAAATAACCTCTTTAATTTAGACTGAATATCTCCCGTGCTTTGGCAGTCCTGCATCAGCAGGTTCACCAGTTCCATCTCTGTGTCTGTGAGTATGTTTTTTGATTTTTTCATAAAAATAACCTCCAATTTGTTTTGGAGATTATTCCCATTTACACAGTTGAATATTCAGCCTCAGATTAAGTATTTCACCGATTTCATTTTTGTAGTATCCTTCACACCTCATTAACACAATCTTATTCAATGTCGGTATTTTCTTAACTGACTCAAATAAATCAATTTCAGAATAATCTTTCTCTATCTCGCCCACATCTACTTGCTGTAAAGAAAAATCTCCATCTCTCCGCTGCGTTAAAGATATGATCACAAGAGGTTCCAACTTGTCCGTTTTTCTAATCATTGGAAGTTTATTTTTCAGATAATTCAAAATTGCCCCTCTAATTCTGATATAAGCATATGTAACGAATTTCGCGTTTCTCGGCTGATATCGCCGAGCTGCCTCTACTAAACCAAGTGTTCCCTCAGAATATAAATCCTGATATAAATAAGACGTAGGGTCTCTCACAAATTTTCTGACGATGAAATGTACCAAATTTAAATTATCTAAAATAAGACGATCACTCTCCTCCCTTAAGTTGTAATTCCCCCCTTGATAAGGTATCAGCCCCTGACTTTCCAAACTGTTTATTTAACCTATACTTAAGGTGATAGAGAGTTTGTTTATCCTTAATGTTGTACTTGATAAGAATCGCATCCATGTTATTTTGATAATTTTCCATAATAAATAGATAGTCGTCTACAGAATACTTACTTTTTTCTCGCACGTCTGAGGTGCTGTACATTGAGTTCGGAATCACATCAGCTTCTTCCCTCGCTTCTTGCTCTACCGTCTTTTCATCTGTAACCTCTTCTGTTTCTTCAGCGCCTACAATAGCGGCACCTTCTCCAATCGCTCCTATATCCAACTCTTTGTCATTGTCAGTTGATATCATTATGGCTGAAGGAATCGGAATATTAGTTATATTTCCTCTTAATGCGATAGAAATTCCTTGAATGAGAAGTTCTATTGCGTTATTATCCATGCTTCCGATTAGAGTAAGTAATCTACTCATTTTTACGCGAAACATATCACAATAAGAAATGTACATAAGCTTGTCCGCCACAATAAAAGGGATGCTTGCACTTGAACCTTCTTCTCTTAAAGGTATCGCAAGAACCGTTTCGCCATCC
>Ga0099364_10009890_pt1 | contig 13192 bp, 11 predicted proteins | sample TergutTh196P3_FD_73070 | JGI IMG/M metagenome (GOLD analysis project Ga0099364, IMG submission 73070) | Microcerotermes parvus P3 segment gut microbial communities from Pointe-Noire, Republic of the Congo - Th196 P3 | ecosystem: Host-associated > Arthropoda: Insects > Digestive system > Gut ...
CATAAAATGGGAACATAGGAAGCATCATTCGCTGATTTACACGCATTTGAGCGCACAATTCCCCTCATACCTCATATAAGAAGAAAATATACTCTATTAATCAGCGCTTCCCTAAATCCGCCTTCGAGAGATACTGTCACGCTGGCGGCGAAGAAAAAAGGAAATCTTATGAAATCCGTCAGACACTAGCAAAGGCTGACAATGGGTTGACAATGAAAAAAGGGGCCTCTGGCTCTGGTCAAATATTGGAATTTACTAAATAATTTGGCGGGAATATGTGGGAATCGAACCCACCCAAGCGGCTATTAACCGCCAACACTGGTTTTGAAGACCAGGGGGCACACCAGTTACCCATATATTCCCATATATAATCTAGCATATTTGTCATAACCCCGTCAAATTTTCCAGGGCCGCCGCCGCTCCGGCCAGGAGGGCGAACTGGCCCGGCTGGATAGTTCTCACGTCCAGAAGCAGGCGTTCACGGTTAATCCGGCCCACGATGGGCGGATCCCCCCGTCTTAGGGCGGCGTCCAGGCGCTCGGCTGAAAGAAGCGGATGGGTCACGGCCACGGCCCAGGAGGGCAGGGGATACTCCGGGGCCGCCCCGCCCCCGGCCTGGCCCTCGACTTCCGCCACGGCCAGGTTCAAGGCCGGAGCGGCGGCGGCCAAGGCTCTTTTCAGGTCCTCGGCCCGGGCCAAAAGTTCGCCGGCTTCGGCATGGAGCATGGCCAGGGTCGGGATTTCCCGGCGGGCCCGCTCCGGGTCCAGGTGAAGCCTCAAGGTCGCTTCCAGGGCGGCCAGGCAGAGCTTATCTATGCGTAAGGCCCGGGCCAGGGGGTGAACCCTCAGCCGGGCCATAAGGTCCGCCCGGCCGACCACGATGCCGGCCTGGGGACCGCCCAAAAGTTTGTCGCCGCTGAAACATACCAGGTCGGCCCCCGCCGCCAGAAGCTCGCTCAAGTCGGGCTCGCCTGGCAGTTTAACGCCCACGGCGCCGCTGCCCGCGTCACATATGAGGGGCAGGCCCCGGGCTTTAGCCAAGGCGGCCAGTTCAGCCGCCGTGGGCTGGCCGGTATAGCCGATGATACGGAAATTACTGGCATGGACCTTCAAGAGGCCGCCGGAACGTTCCGGCACAATGGCTTCGGCAAAATCGGCCAGGGTGGTCCTGTTGGTGGCGCCGACCTCCCGCAGCCCCACGCCGCCCTGGGCCAGAATCTCCGGCAGGCGGAAGGAGTCGCCTATCTCCACCAGCTCGCCCCGAGAGACGATAACTTCCCGCCCGCCGCATACGGCGGCCATTATCAGGAGCAAGGCCGCGGCGTTGTTGTTGACCACCATGGCGGCGGCTCCGCCGGTCAGGCGGGTGAGGAGGTCTTCAACATGGGCCTGGCGGCTGCCTCTGCCTCCGGCCCGGGGGTCATATTCCAGGGTGGTATAGGCCGCGGCGATTTCCGCCACCTTGGCGGCCACGGCCTCGCCCAGTATCGAACGCCCCAGGTTGGTGTGGAGAACCACGCCGGTGGCGTTTATCACCGGCCGCAGGCTGGGAGCGGTCTCTTCGGCCAGGTGGCCGCGAACCAGAGCCAGGAGGGTCTCCAGGCCGGGGATCTCCGCTGCGCGGCCGTCCAGAATGTCCCGGCGCAGTTCGGCCAGGGTGCGGCGGACGGCCGCCAGCAGATGGACACGGGGCGCCGCGGCCAGAGCAGGCACGGCCGCGGCCCCGTGAAGGAGAATATCAACCTTGGGTATGGACCGCAAATGGGCCGGCGGCATGTCGGTGTCCTATTCCAGGCTGTAACCAAAGAGGCCCGGCCGGCCTTTCATTTGGGTTAGAGCGTTGATTGGCCGTGCTGCTCGCGCATATCAGCCACGGCCTTGGCCAGGGCGGCGGTATCGAGGACCATCTCCATCATGCTGACCTGGTTTTCCCATTCCCCTTGGTCGGCCTCGCCCCGGACGGCCTCTTCAAAAACATGATAGACCGGCAGCCCCAAGGCGATACCGGCCAGGGGGCCGGCGAAGGTCGGGTCGCCGGCGGTGACTGTTTCGGCGTATATGCCGGCCCCTTCGGCATCGGAGGCGCCCAGGATAATGATGATGGACTCGGCGCCGAATTTCTCCGCCGCTTCCTTAATCCGCTGTTGGTTCGCCAGATCCATGGCGCCAGCGGCTGTTCAGACAAAGCACTCGGTAGCGGAAAAAATGATTTCCGCCCCGCTGTCCTTAAAGAGGCTCTCCATGGCCGGGCTGGGGACGCCGTCCCTTTCGCCCAGAAGGATAAGTTTTTTGCCGGACATTTTTCCCATAAAATGCTCCTTTCAGTTTGAGCTTCCCTAAAAAACGGCCTGGCCTGACACGTCGGTCGCCAGGGCCGCCAGAGCTTTTTCCACCAGTTGGCGGCGGACCGCCGCTTCCTCCTCTCGGGTGAGGGCGGGATTGCCCAAGGGGTGGGGGATGGCCACCGTGGGAATTATGCGGTTGGCCCCGACGCTCCGGGAGATGGGCACGATGGAGGCCATGTGGGCCACGGGCATATCGCCGCTTTCTTCAATGGCTTTGGCCAGCGTTGCGCCGCAACGCGTGCAGGTGCCTCAGGTTGAGGTGAGGATGACCGCCTGGACATCGGCGTCCTTAAGCTTCCGGCCGATCTCCGCGCCCCACCTGGCGGCGTTGCTTACGGACGTGCCGTTGCCCACCGTGGTGAAAAAGGTGGGGAATAGCCTGCCTATGCGGCCTTCCTTTTCCAGGCGCCGCATGACGTCCACCGGCAGAACCCGGTCAGGGTCGTCGTTGGCGTAGGTCTGGTCGTAGCCGCCGTGGGCGGTCTGGAAGGCTTCGGCGGTCAGGTCCATCACCCCTTCCAGGCTGTAGGAGCCGTAGTTGCGGGCGCTGGAGGCGGCGATGTGGTCCGGGTTGCCCTTGGGCACTATGCCTCCAGAGGTGACCAGGGCGATGGTGGCCCCGGCCAGGTCCTTGACAGCCGGGCGGGGCGTTACCCGGTCGAATACGGGCATCCTGTATTCGGTGACGAAGGGACGGCCCTTGATTTTGTTCAGGAGCATACTGACCGCCCGCTCCGCGCCGATTTCGCCCAAAAAGGTGTTGACGCGCACTCCCCGTTCGATATAGCCCTCTTCCGCCGGGCTCCCCAGCTTCTCTCCGCTCAAGAGTTTCAGGGCGAAGGCGGCCATGGACGAGGCCGTCTGGGCCATGCCCTTGGCGTTGTCTCTGGCGGGCAGGATATAGGTGCCGGCCTTGTAAATTTCCACCCCCGGGTTTTCCGGATACATGGCCGTAAGGGTGACGAGGCCGCGGGCCGCGGCGGCCGCGGCGGCCAGGCCGCAAGACATGCCGTAACGCCCGGCGTTGAAGGCCGGCCCGGCCACCAGGGCCTGGGCCTGGTATTTCTCCAGAGCCTCATCAATGAACCTGGTCACTTCCCGGGGATGCCCCACAGAGTAGTTGTCCCCGCAGATTATGGTGGCCGCGATTTCCGCCCTATCCTTGAAAGCCGCTTTCAAGGCCAGCCCCGGCCCGACCGCCCCAGCCCGCAGCTCCGGCGGGTGATCGGCCTTCTCCTCGCCGCCGATTCCTCCGAAGAACTGGTTGATATAATGGATTACGCGATACGCCATGTTTCAACTCCTTAAAAGGGACGGAAACTTATATCGTATAGGCGCTCATGCGGCTGAGCCCCAATTCGCTGGTGGCGCCCGTAATGGCCTGAATCTCCACTTCCAGGGAACCGTCCGGCCGCCGGGAGCCGAAGAAGCCGCCGGCCAGGACATCGGCCTGGCCCGGATCCCCGATGACTCTGGCCATGGGGGGGAGAATGACAGTGGCGTTGGCGTTGCCGGCCGTGACCACGGCATCGCCTTCAACGCAGGAATCAGCCAGCGACTGGCTGGCCCCGTCGGCCCCGGCGAACTCGTCCGTGACCAGGACGGTCTTGATGCCGGCTTTTTCGGCCTTGGCGCAGTTCAGGATAAGGTCGGCATCAGGGTTTCCGAAACCCTCCTCGGAAATGATAACCGCCTCCGCGCCCAGCAGCCGGACCAGCCGGACAGCCAGTGAGGAACTGCGCTGCTTGTCGTCCAGAGTCACGTTCTCATTGGTGATGATTACGCCCACGAAATTCAATTCCGTCCCGTGGCGCTTGAAAAGAGCATTGATGATAGGGTTGTTCTGGTGGGCGTAGGTGCTGTTCTTGTCGCAGGCCGAAACGCAGTTGCCCGAGACAATGGCCCCATCCATAATTTCCGTGGGGCTCATGAGGGTGGGCAGGATTTTTTTGGCATCCGCGCCGTAAACCCAGGTGTCATGGAGCAGGCCCTGGGATTGCAGCATGTAGACGTAAGCCACCCTGGGCAGGTCCGGGCAGCGGCCCAGGGCCTCGCTCAAGGGCGAAAATTCATAGCTTTCCACCCTGGCCTCCGCGATGCCGGCGGCCAGGCACCCGGCCGCCACATGGTGGGCCGCCCTAAGGCCGGCCAGCCGGCAGCACTGCTCGGCCTCGTGGAGCTTGACGTTTTCCCGCGGGGTCAGAAGCAGGACCAAATTGGCGGTCCGGGAGAAGGGGGTATAGCCGGCTCCCGGGCCGCTCATATCCACTATGCCTTCCTGGGCGGCGATCAGCCGGCCGGTGGTCAGCAAGGCCATGCCCTCCAGCACCAGGGTCCGGCCCTCCCCGACAGTCATGTCCAGAGGGCCGATGAATCCGGGAAAAACCTGGCCCGGACCTGAGATTTTGACCCGGGGTTCAATGGCGTCCTTGACCGGCATGATCCTTACGCTCTCGCCGGGATGGGCCAGGTCAAACTCCACGCCGGCCAGCTTTTTGTCTTCCAGGATTATGGCCCGCAGTTCCTCCTGGTTCACCGTGAGCACCCCGTTCCGCACCTGGGTGGTCTCCCCGAAACATATCTTGTTGACGGCTGTTTTATGCAGTTCCAGCTTCAAGGGAACCTCCTTTTGAGGCCCCGGGCCAACCCGCCTGCTCCAGGGTGTGGCGCATAAGCTCGCAATCCAAAAGAGCGGATGCTTCCCTAAGCGCGGGGGGGGCCTGGGCCGGGCTCAGGCCGGCGCTGTTCTGATACAGGGCCAGGGCTTCCTCAAAAAGGCGGAGAGACCAGGCCTCGGCGGGCCGATAGCCCGGACAACCCTCCCGCGCGCCCTCAAAGCGCCAGAGAAGGGAACGGTAGGGCTGCTGATGGGGACGAAAATTACCATAAAGGGGATGGTTGAGAAGCCGCCAGCCGGCATGAAGAAGCGGACGGCCTGCCAGAAGAACCGCCAAGGGGGAGCCTTCGACCAGGTAACACCGGCTTGCCTCCGTCTCCCGTGAACCGGCCCGCAGAACCTGAGGGCTGAACGAGTCCCACGGCAGTCAGGTCAGTCCGAAAACCTGGCGCCAGCGGAGGTTGTTGGTCAAGAGCGCGTCAGGCATGGCAAACCCCAACTTAACCGGAAGCCCGCTATGAGCCTCAACGGCTTTATGCTCTCTCCATAAACGCCTGATAACCCAGGCTGATAATCATCTTGCCCTTGACCAGCTCATTTGTCAAGAGAAACGGCGCGCTTTCGGGGTTTTTCTTTTACCCTGGATAGTAAATATGGTAGACTTAGCCTAAGGCGCGGCGGCCTTAAAGCTTTGGCGGCGTTTGGCGCCCGGAGGTAAAAGTCCGAGGGAATGAATTAAATGGATTTCAAAACCCTGACCCTGGCGGATCGGGAAAAGTTTCGGGTTATGGAAAAAGGCGCGCCGGAAGCCCATTCCTCGGAAACAAATTTCACCAATCTCTTTATATGGCGGTCCTATTACCGGGTAAGCTGGGCTGAATATGCCGGCTGCCTGTGCCTTATCGCCAGCCCGGAGGGCGAAGAACCCTTTGCTCTCCCCCCGGTGGGGGGGGGGGACCGGCCGGCCGCCCTGGATTTCACCATGACCGAACTGGCCCGCCGGACCAGCGCCCCGGTCTGCCGGCGGGCGCCTGAAAATCTGGTCAGCCAGCTTCAGGCCGCGGGCCGGCCGTATGCGGCCCTCCATGACCGCGATAACGATGACTACGTCTACCCCGTTCATCAACTGGCCGCCCTGGGCGGCCGGCGGATGCACCAGAAGAAGAATCACTACAATTATTTCGTCGCCCATAACCAGTTTGAATGTTTGCCCGTCACTAAAAGCCTCAAGCCGGACCTTCTGGCCGTGCAGGAGGGTTGGCTGGCCACCAAGGTGGAACGCGATGAAATCCCCCCTCACCAACTGCGGCACGAGGCGGAATCGGTGCGGGAGATTCTGGAGCATCTGGACGACTTGAACCTGTTGGGCCTGGCTATCCGCGTGGGCGGGCGCATTGAGGGCTTTACCTTGGGGGAAGTGGTCAAGCCGGATACGGCCCAGGTTCACCTGGAAAAGGCCAACCCCGCCATTCGGGGTATATTCGTGGCCTTGGTCAGCCATTTTTGCCGGGCCCTGCCTCAGGCCATGACCTATGTAAACCGGGAGCAGGACCTGGGTTTGCCGGGCCTTAGGCAATCCAAGGAATCTCTCAAGCCTGACCATATGATCCGGAAATTCATCTTAAATCGGTTGACGCTCTAAAAGGGAGGGCCCAAAAATGTATTGGCGAGGTCTTGGGGCAGGTATTGTTTTGGCCGGTCTGGGGGCCGTCGGCTGCCTGAATTCCGAGGCCGACTACCAGGCGCTCCTGGAGGAAAACAATAGCCTGAGCGCGGAGTTGACCGAAGCCCGGCGGGAGAATGAAATTTTGAGCCGGGCCTTGGACAGCATCACGCGGGAACAGGAGACTCTACAGTTGCTGCTGAACACCGGCAAGAACAATCTGGCCTCCGCCCGGGTCATCCTGCGGGGGGGAGGGGGGGGCCAAGCCGCCGCTGACCCCGGAGAGGCTGAACGGCAGCCGCCGCCCCCGCCGCCGCCCCAGGCGCCCATAGCCCCCCCGGCCGCGAGCGGCCGCGTTTACGTCACCAGGCCCGGGGATGTGCTCACCAACATAGCCCAGGCCAACCGCGTACCAATGGCCAGGATTCTTGAGCTTAACCCCCACTTGCGCAATCGCCGCAATTACATGATTTACGAAAATGAACGTATCCGTCTGCCCTAGAGCATGGTTTGATGCTCCAGCCGCCCCGGCCCGAAACGGCGGCCTAACCTTTCCGCCAGTTCCCGGCAGGGGCGGAGAGTGGCGGTAAGGCGGTAAACCGCCACCCCTTCCGGCTCGGCCAGATGAAGGTAGAAGCCGGCCGAACCGCGGAAATCCCTGGCGGCCTCGGACAGGAAGGCCAGGGCGTCCCGATCGAGACCTCCGCGGGGCAGCCTGAGAGTAAGGGAGGCGGTCTTCTTTTCCAGGGCTTCGGTCAAGGGCAGGATTTCCTGGGCTATGACTTTGACGGCACTGCCCCTCTCGCCTTCCTCGCTCTTCACTTCAGCCTCCAGGATGCCGGTCACCACCATCGGGCTCTGTTCGTTTTCGGCCGCCCCGGCCCGGTATTTTTCCAGGATGCTTATGTCCAGGACCAGTACTTCCACGGAGCCGGTCTGATCCGCCAGGGTGAGATGGGCGTATTCATTCCCCCGCTTGCTTTTTTTGGTCTTAAGGCCGGTTATCAGACCGCCCAGCCGGACTCTGGAGCGGTCGGCCAGAGTTTGAACGCGGCCGATGGTGGTGGTGACCAGGGAGCCCAGTTCTTTTTCATAACCCGCCAGGGGGTGGCCGGTTATGAAAAAACCCAAGGCTTCCTTTTCATTATTCAGCCGCACATGGTCCGGCCAGGGCTGCCCCCGGGGCCATTTCAGGGCGGCCGGGGCCGGGTCCCGGGCTGAAAGAAGGTCAAACAGGTTGGCCTGGCCTTCGCGGCGGTCGCGCTGCCGCCGGGCCCCGGCTTCCAGGGCGTCGTCAATGGCCAGAAACATGATGGCCCGGTCAGCCCCGCCGGAGCGGTCAAAGGCCCCGCACTTGACCAGGGCGCCCAAAGCCCGGCTGTTGACCTTCTGGGTGTCCGCCCGCTCGCAGAAGTTGAAGAGGCTGGTGAAGGGCCCCCCCTCGTTCCGGGCTTCGATGATGGAGTCAATGGCCGCCTCCCCCAGGCCCTTGACCGCCCCCAGGCCGAAGCGTATGGCCCCGTTCACCACGGTGAACTGGGCGCCGGATTCGTTAACGTCGGGCGGCAGCACTTCCAGGCCGGCGGCCCTGATTTCCCCGATCAGCTGTTCCAGCTTGTCCTGGTTCTTTTTTTCCGCGCTCAATAGGGCGGCCATGAATTCCAGGGGATGATTGGCCTTGAGATAGGCGGTCCGGTAGGTCAGGACGGCATAGGCGGCGCTGTGGGATTTGTTGAAGCCGTAATCGGCGAAATGGGCCATAAGTTCAAAAATGTGGCTGGCCTTTGCTTCCTCAATGCCGCCCGCCCGGGCCCCGGCCATGAAGCTGTCCTTTTGCCGGGCCATTTCCTCAGGGTTTTTCTTGCCCATGGCCCGGCGCAACAGGTCGGCCTGGCCCAGGGTGAAATTGGCCAGTACCTGGCTTAAGCGTATGACCTGCTCCTGGTAGAGTATGACTCCGCCGGTTTCCTTGAGGATGGGTTCAAGCTGGGGCAGATCGTAAACGGCCTTCCGCTGGCCGCGCCGGATCTGGATGAACTGGTCGGCCAGGCCGCTTTGCAAGGGCCCGGGCCGGTAGAGGGCCACCAAGGCCATCAGGTCTTCCAGGCAGGCGGGCTTGAGCTTGACCAGGTATTCCCGGATGCCTGAACTTTCCAACTGAAATACGCCGCTGGAATCGCCCCGGGCCAGGAGGGCGTAGGTGGGGCCGTCATCGAAATTATGGCTCTGAAAATCCACCTCGACCCCGTTTTTTTTCAATACTTCCAGGCAGTGGTTGATGATGGTGAGGGTTTTGAGGCCCAGAAAATCGAATTTGACCAAGCCGATATCCTCAACCCCTTTCATTTCGAACTGGGTGACGATCTGGGTCTTTTCGCCTTTCTCCTCTTTGGCCCGGGCGAGGGGCAGAAGGTCGCTCAAGGGCCGGTCGCCGATGACCACCCCGGCGGCATGGGTGCCGGCATGGCGGGGCATATTTTCCAGGTAGCGGGCGTAGGTCAGTAATACCCCCGTCCTGGGGTCCGTTTCAGCCGCCCGGGCCAGTTGGGGTTCGGCCTCAAGGGCCCGGTCCAGGGTGACTTCCAGGAGGTCGCCCTTTGCGTCCTTGAGCTTGACGGGCACCAGCTTGGCCAGTGAATCCGCCTCTTTCGGGGACCAGTCCATAACCCGGGCCACATCCCTGATGACTCCCCGGGCCTTCATGCGGCCGAAGGTTATGATTTGGGCGACCTCCCTTTGGCCCCCATATTTCTCCGTTACATAGGCGATGACCTCGTCACGGCGGTCGCCGCAGAAATCCACATCAATATCGGGCATGGTGCGGCGTTCGGGGTTCAGGAAGCGCTCAAAAAGAAGATCAAAGCGTATGGGGTCAATGTCGGTGATGCCCAGGGCCCAGGCGACGAGGCTTCCGGCGGCCGAGCCCCGGCCCGGGCCCACCGGAATTTGCCGGCTTTTAGCCCAATCAATGAAGTCGGCCACTATGAGAAAATAGTCGGGAAACTCCATTTTAATAATCAGGGTTATCTCTTCTTCCAGGCGGGCCTGGTAGGCTTCTTTTTTGGCCTGATCAAAGCCGCGCCCGGCTTCGGCTTCGGCCTCAAAACGCCGCTCAAGGCCGCGCCTGGCCTCTTTCTCCAGAACCTCCGCCGCCGTCTGCCCCTCTTCCAGTTTGAGAGCGGGAAAGGCGAATTTCGGTTTTTCCGGGAATTCCACCTGGCAGCGCTCGGCTATGACCAGGGTGTTGGCCAGGGCTTCCGGAAGATCCTTGAAGGCGGCGGCCATTTCCGAGGGGGGCTTGAAATAGAACTCGTCCGTCTCGAAGCGGACGCGCTTGGGGTCATCCTTAGTCCTGCCTGTCTCAACGCACAACAGGACATCGTGCAGCTCGGCGTCTTCTTTGGCCAGATAGTGGCAGTCGTTGGTGGCCGCCAGCGGCAGACCCAAGGAGCGGCCCAGGTCGATGAGTCCGGCGTTAAGCTCGGCCTGTTCGGCCAGGCCGTTGGCTTGAAGCTCCAGGTAGAAGCGGCCGGGAAATATGGCCGCGTATTCCTCGGCCGACCGGGCGGCTTCGGCCGGGCCGCGGTTGAGAAGCCACCAGGGCACTTCGCCTTTCAGGCAGCCGGAGAGAGCGATGAGGCCCTGGCTGTGGGCGGCCAGGAGTTCCTTGTCCACGCGCGGCTTGTAATAGAAGCCCTCGATATTGGCGAGGGAAATCAGGCGGCAGAGGTTCCGGTAGCCTTCCATGTTTTCGGCCAGGAGAACCAGGTGATGCTGCAGATCGGGGGTCGAGCGGCTGTGGCGGCCCGCGGCGGCCACATAGGTCTCCACGCCCAGAATGGGTTTGACCCCGGCTTTCAGGGCGGACTTGTAAAATTCCAGAATGCCGAACATCTGGCCGTGATCGGTCAGGGCCACGGCCGGCATACCCATTTTTTTGGCCGTCCGCGTCAGGTCTTCTATTTTGATGGCCCCGTCCAGAAGGCTGTAGCAGGAATGAACATGGAGGTGAACAAAACTCATGGCTCTGATGCCCTATATGGAATCGAGGCGGTAGTTGGGGGCCTCTTTGGTAATGATGACGTCGTGTACATGGCTTTCCTTGAGGCCGGCCGCGGTAATGCGGATAAAGCGGGCCTTTTTCCTCAATTCGTCCAGGCTGGCCGCGCCCAGGTAGCCCATGCCGGCCCTAAGGCCGCCCACGAGCTGAAAGACGCTCTCGGACAACAGGCCCCGGTAGGGCACCCGGCCGACAATGCCTTCGGGCACCAGCTTGCCGGCGCTTGGCTCCTGCTCATGGGTCAGGCTCTGGCCGTAGCGGTCCGCCGAACCCTCGCGCATGGCCTCTATGGAGCCCATGCCCCGGTAAGCCTTATAGGTGCGGCCCTGGTAGAGGAATTTTTCCCCGGGACTCTCCTCAGTTCCGGCAAACAGGGAGCCGACCATGACCGCGGCCGCTCCGCCGGCCAGGGCCTTGACAATATCGCCGGAAAACTTCACCCCGCCGTCGGCCAAAATGGGCAGATCCCGGCGTTGGCCCTCGGCCGCGCATTCAAAGATGGCCGTCATCTGGGGGACGCCCACCCCGGCCACGATGCGGGTGGTGCAGATGGAGCCCGGCCCCACCCCCACCTTGACCGCATCGGCTCCGGCTTCGGCCAGGGCGGCCACACCCTCGGCCGTGGCCACATTGCCGGCCACCACGGGCAGATCCGGGTAATGGCGCCTGATGAGCCGGACAGTATTCAAGACATTCTGGGAATGGCCGTGGGCTGAATCCACCACCACCACGTCCACCTTGGCCTCGACCAGGGCTTGGGTTCTTTCCAGGGCCTCGCTATTGGCCCCAACGGCCGCCCCGGCCCGGAGCCGGCCCTTGGAATCCTTGCAGGCGTTTGGGTATTGGCGGATTTTTTCTATGTCCTTGATGGTTATAAGACCCGTCAGGCGGCCTTGCCTGTTGACCACCAGGAGTTTTTCGATGCGGTTTTCATGGAGTTTGGCCTTGGCCTGGTCCAGGGTTATGCCCTCTTCAGCCGTGATGAGGTTCTCCCGGGTCATGACCTCGCGCACCGGCCTTTTAAAGTTGGTTTCAAAGCGCAGGTCGCGGTTGGTGACAATGCCCTTGAGTTCCATTCCAAAAACCACAGGCACCCCGGAGATGTGGTAATGCTCCATGAGTTTCAGCACTTCTTCAACACTGGTTTCCGGCGTTACCGTGACCGGGTCCATGATCATGCCGCTTTCGCTTTTTTTGACCTTCTCCACTTCAATGGCCTGGGCCTTGATGGTCATGTTCTTGTGAATGATCCCCAAGCCGCCCTGGCGGGCCATGGTGATGGCCGTTTCCGATTCGGTCACGGTATCCATGGCCGAACTGACCAGAGGCACACTCAGGACGATGTCCCTGAGCAGACGGGTGCTGGTATCGACTTCAGTCGGCAAGACTTCCGAATAATCCGGCACCAAAAGCAGATCGTCAAAGGTCAGCCCTTCAGCAAACGTCTTAATCTGGCTCATCCGCCACCTGCCTTTTCAAGTATTTCGGGCCGCTTCAAGCCATAGCCCTTCCAAAAGGCCGTTATCGCTGACCACCAGTTCCGGCCTGTTCAAGTGGTCCATGATTTCCAGGGCCAGCACCAGCCCGGCCGGCATGGCGTCTGCCCGGCGGGGGTGGAGGCCATAAGCGGCCGCCCGCCCGGTCACGCTCAAGGGGCTCAGTTCGGCCAGAAGTCCGGCCACTGCCGGGCGGCCTAAAAGGGCGTTGTTGACCAGGTTCGGGTCATAGTCCCTAAGTCCCAAAAGAAGGGCGGCCATAGTGGTGACCGCGCCGGCCGTGCCCACCAAGGCGGCTTCCGCCGGGAGGCCGCCCAAATCGAAAGCCTTAAGGCCGGCCCGGACCGCTTCCGCCACCGCCGCCAACTGGGCCGGCCGGGCCGGGGCTTCCAGGTAAGCCTCGGTCAGGCCCACCACCCCCAGGTCCAGGCTCCGGCAAGAGGCTATGACTCCGCCGGAGATGAAGATGAATTCGGTGGATCGCCCTCCTATATCAAAGATCAGGGCTTCCGGGGGGCAGGGGCTGAGGCCGGTGAGTACCCCGGCCCCGGTTAGGCGGCCTTCTTCTTCGCCGCTTAAAAGCCGGCTTTCCCAGCCGAAACGGCGGGTTGTCTCCGCCATGAAATCCGGCCCGTCGGCCGCCAGCCGGGCGGCCATGGTGGCCCCGGCCAGGACTCGTTGGGCCCCGGCGGCCCGGATCTCGGCCGCGAATTTTTCCAGCGCCTGCCAGGAGCGGTCCAGCGCCGCCGGGGCCAGGCGGCCGCCGGGGGCCAAGCCTTCGGCCAGCCGGGGCAGTTCCTGGAAAACCGCCTTGCTGGCCCAAGGCCCCAGGCCGCTTTTTTCCGCCAGCATGAGGCGGAAGGTATTGGAGCCCAAATCCAAAGCGGCTATGGGGGGAGGCATTAAGGTCACCAGATATGGGGGGGCGGGCTAGGGCCGCCCCAAGATGTATTCGGGCTGTAAGATAGCAAATTTTTAGCGGCCTGCCAAGAGGCGGGGCCAGAGGGTTCG
>Ga0099364_10009891_pt1 | contig 13192 bp, 7 predicted proteins | sample TergutTh196P3_FD_73070 | JGI IMG/M metagenome (GOLD analysis project Ga0099364, IMG submission 73070) | Microcerotermes parvus P3 segment gut microbial communities from Pointe-Noire, Republic of the Congo - Th196 P3 | ecosystem: Host-associated > Arthropoda: Insects > Digestive system > Gut ...
TAAATAATTTTGCAATAATCAGAAGGAGCAAGACGTATTATTTCAAAGCCATCACCAGCTTTTGCGTTGTTGAGATTTTCGCAAGCTAAATCATCACCACAAACCCAGTCAAATTCCTCATCTTTAATACATGAATTACAAAACAGGCTATAAACCTCATTTGCGCCGGACTTTATTTTTAGTTGCTCAGTCAATTCCTTTTTTGGAAAACCATACTTGCTCTCCCATGCAGCGTATTCATCGGGGGTTATTTCACGCCATGACATATAGCCCCTAATGGCGAGATACACTTTCTCGGGTAAGGATTCTATTGATATTTCGTATTTCATTTCACAACACCAATCCTATAAAACAAAATCCCCCGTCGCCTGCGGACGACACCCCCTTTATAAAAGGGGGCGGGAAGACGCACAACCAATCCCACCATCTTTCGCAAAGAGGGCGGCCCCACAGGGCCGGGTTATTTAACCCCCGCCGTTGCCGCCGTGCCGTCAGGCCGCGCACCCCGCGTTGAAACCGTCTATATGCCCGTTACCCATGCAGCCGGCTCAAAAACGGCGCCCCCGCGGCACACGGAAAATTCCGCTTAATGCTGCTCGGTTCCCCGCCTGACATGGTTCGCGGGTTCCCGTTGCGCGGGACCGGTTTATCATCACTGCTTACATGGGGCGGACGGCACATACCGGCTCCTAGACGGGGGATTCATCCCTGCTGTAGCGGGTTGCAGGCTACAGGGCACCGCTATCTCCCCGACTAGCGCGGCCTGACCGCACGGCGGCACTCCGATTATAGCACACCGCCGCGCAAATATCAAGCACAGTTTTCGGGGGGCGCGCATTGTTTCATAGAGGACACCATTTGACAAACCGCGATGTTTGAGTTACAGTAATAAGGCGGGGACGCGCCCCGCGTTAAACATCGAGGCGTTGCCAAACGGTAGGCGGTTAGCCAATCCTCCGAAAGGGGGTGAGGCCATTGTCGTTGTATGAAATCCTGTCGCTGGTTGTTGCTGTTACAGCAGCTTACATAGCGTGGAGATCCGGCAAAGACAAAAGAAAATAACCGCCCCATCGTCCAAAATGTAGCGGTTATATTCATAACACGTTATTTCGAGGGCTAACCGTTTACCGGCGGCGCCTCTTTATGTCTTAAGTATAGCACATGACGGAACGGAACGCAAGAGAAATTTTTGCCCCGTTTGGAGCGGGTGAACAGAATCGAACTGTCGTAGCCAGCTTGGAAGGCTGGAGCTTTACCACTAAGCTACACCCGCATAAATCTTAATATTTTGTTTTCGCGGACATCATTCAAAAGCAAACGATACTTGCGAAACACTGATAATAAAGGGAACCGCCCTCTTCCAAGGGGCTGAATCAATTATAATTGATTCCGGGAAAAAGTCAAGCAAATTTTGAAACAGGGAATTTCGCGGACACTTGCGGGCATCAACTGAAAAATAATGGGGCAAATAATGGGGCAATTTTATATTACTTTGATTCCAACAAAAATGCCATGAGATTTTGCACATCGGATTCCGTAAGCGTTCCTACAGGATGTTCAACATCAACGGACGAAAGCGGTAAAGTCACCGTATCGTTTATGTCGATATAAGATTGCCGGCATAGACCCGCCTGTTGCCATTCTTTGATTTTGAAGTATTTGCTCCGAACGGCTTCGCTCTTTTCCTCATATTGGGTTGTGATGTTAAACGCGACAATTTCACTCATACGTTGTTCTAATATCAGTACGGGACGCTTCTTGCCTCCGCTTCCCCACGAAACATAGGCAATAAAAATATCGAATATATCCACTACCCGTTCACCGCCCAATCATAAAGCTCCGGGTACAGCCCCTTGTCGATGTAGGCGTGTCCGTTTTCGTCGGCCGGGAGCGTTATATTGGGGATGTTTTTGAGTTTGATTATATCAAGCATCTGCTCTCCGTATGTTTGGGCGACCGCCGGCTGAAACGGCAGACGACGCTCAGCTATGGTCTGTCTGTAAAACATATCTATCGCCGTCGTCTGGTCTAAGCCCATGCGCTTAAAAAGCTGTGAGGCAAGTTCTTTTATTCCAGCATCAATTTCGACGTTGATGTTTGATTTTCCATTAGCCATATTTTGTCACCTCACAACAATTCCAGCTTGGAAGGCTGGAGCTTTACCACTAAGCTACACCCGCGCTTTGAGAGCATTATAACACGGCGCTGAAATAAAATCAAGTATTTTTATTAGAAATTGCTTTGACTAGCGAAAACCCTTGTGTTATAATATATAAGCGGACACGGAAAAGCGCGGGAGGGATTTTTATGGACGATAAGCGCGAGCTGATAATCATTGTGGACGACGATATTACAAACCTGACTATCGCTAAGAAAAATCTGATCGACAGGTATGCCGTTTTTACCGCGCCGTCGGGCAGAAAGCTCTTTGAGCTGCTGCAAAAGGCGTCGCCGGACCTGATCCTTCTGGACATAAATATGCCGGAGATGAACGGCTATGAAGTTATAAAAAGGCTCAAGGCCGACGACGGCACCGCGCATATCCCCGTTATTTTCCTTACCGCCAAGAGCAGCGGCGCCGACGAGCTGGAGGGGCTGTCGCTGGGCGCGGTGGATTACATAGTAAAGCCGTTTTCGCCGCCGCTGCTGCGCAAAAGGATCGAGCTGCATCTATTGCTGAAGGATCAGCGGCAGGAGCTTGAGCGGCTTAACAGCAATTTGCAGGCGCTTGTGTCCCTGAAGACGCGCTCGGTTATTGAGCTGCAAAACACGCTGCTTCATACCATGGCGGAGCTGGTGGAGTACCGCGACGATATAACGGGCGGGCACATTGAGCGTATGCAGATGTATCTGGATATGTTGCTCTCCGAGCTGAAGCGCAGCGGCGTTTATAAATCCGAGGCGGCGTTGTGGGACAAGGACCTTGTGTTGCAGTCCGCGCAGCTGCATGATCTGGGCAAGATTGCGATTAAGGACAGCATACTGCAAAAGCCCGGCAAGCTGACGGATGATGAGTTCGCCCAGATTAAAAAGCATACGATGTTCGGCGAGCAGATAATCGCCAAGGTCAGGGAGAACACCTCCGACCATACGTTTCTGGATTACGCGATGACGTTTGTGTCATCGCACCATGAGAAATGGGACGGGAGCGGATACCCCAAAGGCCTGAAGGGCGAGGAAATTCCGCTGCTCGGACGGATTATGGCGCTGATTGACGTATACGACGCGCTCGTCTCCGAGCGGCCCTATAAAAATGCGTTTCCGCATGAGAAGGCGGTTGAGATAATTAAAGAGAGCAGCGGGACACACTTTGACCCTCAGCTTGTCAAGGTATTCTTGGCTTGCGAAAAGAAATTTGAAGGGGTGAGAGCAAGTGTGGTCTAAACCAAAACGGATTTTAGCCATGCTTATCCTTTGCGCCGCCGTTCCGTGGAGCGCCGGCGGCTTCGCGGAGCCTGACGCCGTTACGTCATACCGCGACATCCCGGGCGTTACGGACGCCGAGATCGCGGCCGTTGAGGCGCTTAAATCGGAGGGGCGGAGCTTTTTATACGGCAGCGCGCCGTCAACCGAGGCGTATATCCTGCCCGACGGTACATACGCCGGTTTTTCGGCTGTGCTATGCGAGCTGCTCTCGGAGCTGTTCGGTATGCCGTTTGAGCTGGAGATACATGACTGGGATCATATGTTCGCTGAGTTTAACAGGGGCGCCATTGATTTTACCGGCGAAATGACGGCTACGGAGGAGCGCAGGCGGCAGTATCAGATGTCGGCTTCGATAGCGGAGCGCTCGCTGCTTGTATTCTATAACGAGAACGGCGTGAGGCCCGAAAACGCCCAGAGCCTGAACGGCCTGACGCTGGCCTTTTACACCGGCACCATAACCGAGCGGTCGGTGCGCGGCGCTTACCCCAGCCTGGTGTTTAACGCCGTTTATTTCGACACCGCCTCAGAAGTGGTCGAGCTGCTCAGGAGCGGCGCGATAGACGCGTTTGTTACTGACGCCACCGACATCTATGATTTTGATTCTTACGGCGGTGTGGCCGCGGCGGACGTTCTGCCGCTTGTTTATACCCCCGTTTCAATTGCCACGGCGAACCCCGGGCTGGAGCCGGTTATATCCGTTATCAATAAATATCTTGACGCCGGGGGGATCGACACCGTACATGATTTATATTCTCAAAGCGAAACGGCGTATTCGCGGTTTGTGTTCGAGCGTTCGCTGACCGAGGCGGAGCGGGCATATCTCTCCGGGCTGGCCGCCGCTGGCGCGAAGGTGCCGATCGCGCTTGAAAACGACAACTACCCGATCAGTTTTTACGACGGCCGCGCCGAAGAGTTTCAGGGCATTGCGCCGGATATACTGAATGAGATTACACTGCTGACCGGCATTGAATTTGAGATTAAGACGGACAAGAGTACGCCGTGGCATGTAATGCTTGCGATGCTTGAATCCGGCGAGGTGGCGATGGTTTCGCAGCTGATGATAACCGAGGAGCGCAAGCCGCGCTTTATCTGGCCGGAACACTCGTATTATACCTCGCATTTCGCGTTTATATCAAGGGCCGATTACCCCAGCCAGACGTTTTATCAGCTGCCGCGCTCACGGGTGGGGCTTTCGCGGGGCACCAATTTTCACGAGACGTATTTTGTGTGGTTTCCCGATAACACCAACAGCAGCCTGTTCGATAATATCGACGACGCTTTTGACGCGCTGGTTAGTGATGAGATTGATCTGATCCTGACGCATGACTACGCGCTTCTCTATTGGCTGAACTTCAGGGAGGAATCGGGGTATAAGATAAACCTCTCCATTGACACGATGACCGACGGGTCGTATTTCGGCTTTAATAAAAACGAGGCCGTACTCTGCTCGATTATCGACAAGGCGCAGGGCGTTATCGACACGGAGAATATAGCGAAGGAATGGACGCTGCGGGTTTATGACTATACCATAAGGATGGCGGAGGAGCGCACCAATTATCTGACGGTTTTCTTAGCCGTGCTGATAATACTGCTGCTGGCGCTGGTGCTGCTGTTCGCTAAGAACAGCAAGACGCAGGCGCTGTATGAGCGCCAGACAAAATCCATTATGGAGACGACGCGGAGGGCGTATGAGCAGGCAAGGTTTATGCTTGACTCAACGCCGCTCGCCTGTAATCTGTGGGATAAGGACCTCTATATGTATGACTGCAACGAGGAGGCCGTCAGGCTCTTCGGCGTGAAGGACAAGCGGGAGTATATCGACCGTTTCTATGATCTTTCACCCGAGATTCAGCCGAACGGCAGAAACTCGGGCGAATACGCGCTGGAATATATTGAAAAGGCGCGCAGGGACGGTAAATCAGTTTTCCTTTACATGCACCAGACAAAGGACGGCGAGCCCATACCCACCGAGGTCACGTTTGTACGCATGGCCGAGGGACATAATTTTATCATGTCGTCGTATATCCGCGATTTGCGCGAGTCCACGCAGATGACGGCGGAGATAGCGCGGCAGAACACGCTGCTGGAGGCTATGCACCGCGTGTCTATGATTTTGCTGGACCCCGACGCAAGTCGGCTTACGGAAAAGTTTGTCAGCGCCATGGAGGTAATGGCGAACGCGCTGAGCGTTGACCGCGTGAGTATCTGGAAATACTATGTTAAGGATGGCGAGCAGCGCAGCGCCCGTTTGTACGAGTGGGCCGGGCGTGAGGACGCCGCCGGGTTCACCGACGATATACCGCACAGCGACGCCGACTGGATAGACATGCTGTCGCGGGGCGAGTGTGTCAACAGCCTTGTGCGGGATATTTCGCCCGTGCAGCGCCGGCTGCTGGAGGAGAAGGGGATTGTGTCCACCTTCGCGGTGCCGGTGTTTATCGACGAGGCGCTGTGGGGCTGCGTCAACTTTGACGACTGCGCTGTGGAGCGGCTGTTTACGGAGAGCGAGGCGGCGATACTGCGCTCGACGGCGCGTATGATTGTCAACGCGCATATCCGTAACGAGATGACGCTGAATATACTCGAAACGACGGAGCGGCTGGAGAGCGCGCTGGAAACCGCCGTCGAGGCCGACACGGTTAAAAACGCCGCTATTGATTCGCTGAATTATATCCTGAATAATATCGACGCGCATATTTATATAGCGGTTCCGGGCTCCGGCGAGCTTCTGTTCCTTAACGACCAGATGAAGGCGCTGTTTGACGTTAAAGGCGACGAGGCGCTCGGGAAGAAATGCTATGAGGTTTTCCAGCGCGGCTATGACGGGCTGTGCCCGTTCTGCCCGCATTACGAGCTGGAAAAGGATCCGGACAAGACCGTTATATGGGAGGAATATATTCCCGATCTGAACCGCTATATACGCCATTCGGACCGCTATATCAACTGGTACAGCGGCGAAAAGGTGCATTTGCAGCTGAGCGTTGACGTTACCGAGCTGATAAACGCCAGGGAACAGGCCGAGCTGAGCAATCGGTCTAAAAGCGCGTTCCTCGCGCATATGAGCCATGAGATACGCACGCCGATGAACGCTATCATAGGGATGGCGGAGCTGGCGCTGCGCGAGCGTAATTCGGTCGCCGCGCGCGAGCATATAGCGACGATCAAGCAGGCGGGGTCGAATCTGCTCTCTATCATAAACGATATTCTGGACTTCTCGAAAATCGAGGCCGGCACGCTGAATATAGCGCCCAAGAATTATTCGTTTACCTCGCTGTTAAACGACGTTATAAGCATTATAAGGATGAGGCTTGTCGATTCCTCCGTCCTGTTCGTGGTCAATGTGGACAGCAGTATCCCGAACGCGCTGATCGGCGACGAGCCGCGCATAAGGCAGGTGCTGGTCAATCTGCTGGGCAACGCAGTCAAGTATACGGAGCGGGGCTTTGTGTCCTTTACCGTGTGCGGGGAGCAGACCGGCGGCGGCGGGATCACGCTGTACATGGATATTATGGACAGCGGCAGGGGATTGAAGCCCGAGGCGATTGAGAATATGTTTACGGAATATGTACGGATCGACCCCGAGCTTAACATGGCCGCCGATGGGGTCGGGCTGGGGCTTACCATAACGAGCAGGCTTGTCAGCGCCATGGGCGGAGAGATCAGCGTCGAATCGGAGTACGGCGCGGGCAGCACGTTCACCGTCGCGCTGCCGCAGCAGATGCAAAATTCCGAGCCGTTGGCAAGGGTTGATGACGCGGAGCGGCTGAATGTTCTCATCTATGAGTCGCGCGAGGTGTACGCCAACTCCATAGCGTTCTCCGTGGATAATCTGGGCGCGCGCTGTCTTATCGCCATGAATGACGGGGAGCTGCTGAGGGCGTTGAACGATAGGACGTTCCAGCTGATTTTCACCTCGTTTAAGCTGTACAACAAAAACAGGGAAGTGTTGGAGCGGCATGCGAAGGACGCCAGGATCGTTCTGCTCACGGAGTTCGGCGAGGCTATTCCCGACGAGAACCTGAATACGCTCGCCATGCCGGTGTATACCATGTCGATAGCCAATATCTTAAACGGCGGCTTTGAGAATTTCTCTTACTTCGACAGGGACGAGGCGGCTATAAGCTTTATCGCGCCGGACGCGAAGGTGCTGGTAGTAGACGACATCAACACAAACCTGAAGGTGGCCAAGGGGCTTCTGCTGCCGTATAAGATGAAGATTGATCTCTGCAACGGCGGCAGGGAGGCAATCGAGGCGGTGCAGTCCGGCGACTATGACATCGTGTTTATGGACCATAAGATGCCCTATATGGACGGCATAGAGGCGGCGAAGCATATCCGCGAGCTGGACGGCGGGAGAGCCGGTTATTACCAAGATTTGCCGATTGTCATGCTTACGGCGAACGCCGTGCGCGGCATGAAAGAGGTGTTTTTGAAAAACGGGCTGAGCGATTTCCTGTCCAAGCCGATAGATGTTGTAAGGCTTAACAGGATTCTGGAAAAATGGATACCCAAGAGCAAGCGCGAAGCGCCGGTTAAGGCGCAGCCGCGGGCCGCTTACGCGCCGGTCATGATAGAGGGCGTGGATACGAACAGGGGCATAGCCATCTCGGGCGGAACGCTTGATTATTATATCGAAACTCTGGCTACGTTCCGCGACGACGGGTATGAGCGTATTCCCATTCTCAATGAATGTCTTAAAAATAACGACCGTTTGCTCTATGCCACTTATGTACACGCTTTGAAAAGCGCGGCCGGCGGCATAGGGGCCAGCGAGCTTTCCCAAAACGCGGCCGAGCTGGAGGCGATTGCCAAGAACGGGGACATGGCAGAGATTAAGCTGTATAACGCCGAGTTTGTGAAGAAGCTGGCGCTGCTGCTGGACAAAATAAACAAGGCCATAGCCGAGTATAACGAAAACAGGGTGAGCGCGCCCGTTGACGCGGAAGCGTTCAGAGCCGGGCTGCTCCGCTTGAAGGAGGCGCTTGACAATATGGACGCAGACACCGTGAACCGGACGGCTGACCAGTTGCAGAAAGCAGCGGGAAATAATGCCGCCGTCAGGGCGATCGGCGATAAGATACTGATGGCCGAGTATGAGGAAGCGTCGGCATTAATAGACGGGATGCTTGGGGAGGTATAACTGTGGGACGCATTGAGGCGTTTACGCGCGACGGGAATGATTTTGTATATCTTGACATGACGAAGTTTACTTCGCGGGAGGAGTTCTATGAGCTGCTGGCTGATGCGAGGGCTTTTATCTCCGGCTATCAGGAGGGGTCGCTGTATCTGATAACGAATGTCGAGGGGATGAAATTTGATTCGGAGTGCAAGCAGCACATGATGGATTTTATCTCGCACAATAATTTTTATGTTAAGAAAAGCGCCGTGGTCGGCGTGAGCGGCGCCATTAAGGCTATAGCGAACAGTATGTTCAAAGCGCTCGGGCGCAAGAGTATGCGCTTTACGTTCACGAGGGAAAAGGCGATAGAGTGGCTGCTTGAGAAGGAGTAAATAAAAACACTTGACAATCACGGCGGCGCCGTGCTATAATCATCGCAGCATTAAGGGGTATAGCTCAGTTGGTAGAGCTACGGTCTCCAAAACCGTGAGTCGAGGGTTCAAGTCCTTCTGCCCCTGCCATACATAGTATCAATTTTAGAATTGATACCGGAAGTATTAAATGCCGTGGATTTATTCTGTAAAGAATATATCTGCGGTGTTTTTATGTTTAGAACGGCGGTATCATTTGCACTGTCAAAATTAAAATACACGGTTATACTGTCTCTGTGTATTTCAACACGTCCGACAAACTGAGTGATAATTTCCCGCGTTTGCTCTAAATTGCCCTCTAAAAGCCTTTTTTTGGCTTTCTCAAAGGCTTTCATATACGTGAATTTCTTATACAATACTATTCTTGCCGCGCTTTCTAAATCCTTTTCCCGCCCTTGCAGTTCCAGTTTGCGGTCTTCCATTGTTTGCAGACGTTCAGCCATAGCCGCCGAATTGGTCTGTATCATTAAATCAATCAGTTTTTCTATGTCTCTTGAAACATTTTCTATTTCTCTCCGCACGACGTCAAGTTCTTGCAGGGTCATTGTACGTCTTGTCAAAAAATAGGCGTGATACCCCTTAAATAGACGCTCTGACATTTCGGCACTAAACAGGTGATTTGCTAATTTGTCCAGTACATACAGTTCAATTACTTCCCGTTTAATTTCCGAATTTTTGCATTTAATACTGCCGTTTTTTCTTGAACAGCGATATGATATATATTGTGGTTTACCATTACGGGCGGGACGGTTCATGCCATTGTATCTTGAACCGCATTCCCCGCAATAAATCTTGCCGGACAGCAAATAAACCTCTTTTGCGGTATGGCTAGGCGCATTATTTCTGTTTTCTGCTTTTTTCAAAGCTATACGCGCAAAGTCTTCTTTGCTGATTATTGCGGGGTGTGCGTCTTCTGTTCTGATTATTTCATTATCAGGTTTTAATTTATGGCGATTAAATTTTCCCTCTGATGTTGGCGCGGATACACGGTTATAAACATACGTCCCTGTGTATTTTTCATTCCGTAAAATTTCATGCAGAGAGTTTTTACCGAATGCGTGACCCCGTTTGGTCTTGTACCCCAAAAAATTTAGTTTATCTATAATTTTCCCGTACCCCTGACCCTCTAAGTACATCGAAAAAATCAACCTTACCGATTCCGCTTCTTTTTCGTTGATAATTAGCTTCATGGTGGAGCGGTCTACATCATAACCTAAAGGCGGTACGCCGCCGACGTGCTTACCTTTATATGCACTTTCTCTTTTGCCTTTTTCCACTTCACCCGCTAAATTGCGGGAATAAAACTGTGCCATTACCTGTGTGATAAGGCGCATTACCTCACCCATTGGGCTATCATCAAATTGTTCCGCCGTACTGACAACATCAACACCATATCTCTTTAATTCGGCAGTGTACTTAATTGTGTCTTCCATGTTGCGGGAAAATCGGTCAATTTTATGGACGATAACCTTTGTGAATTTTTTGCTTTTAGAATCGTTTATCATACGTTGAAATTCGGGGCGGCGGTCATTCGTTCCGCTTCTCCCTCTGTCAACATACTCCTCTATTATTCGCATATTATTTTTCTTGGCATAATCCCGAATAGCCCTTAATTGTGCTTCTATGCTTTCCTCTCTCTGTCCGTCATCGCTATAACGGGCATAGGCTACTACTCGCTCCAAAGCTACTACTTTTATCGGCAACATGTTTTTACTCCTTTCGTTCGGCGTTAATTACTTGGCGGCACGGTTCAACCGCCGCTTTCTTTTATTCCTCGTGGCGCGTTGCTTATCCATAATCAACTTGACGCTTTCGCGCAACAGGTCAAGTCCCTTTTCGTCTTGTAACCCATTGTAATGACATTCGGCATTCTGTATGCGTTCCTCTTGTGATTTGCTCACAGTTCATCACCTCTGGTAGTATTATAACTGATTTATGTACTGTTGTCAAAAGTAGATTGTCAGTAGCGAATTATTAGAATAACCTTTAATTATAGGTGTGTGTACTGTGGATGTGTTTACAGGTTTTATTCATAATATGAATAATCAGTAGAAATACATATTGACTTTCAGTATTATTATTGATATTATTGGGATAACAAGTAATACAGGAGGTCATACCGATGGAAAACTCACAGGGCGCAATAACCCAAACTGACATACTGGACACTATTAAAAAAATTCGGACGCTTATCACAGAGGAAAAACCGGAGGAATTAAAAGAACCGCTCGACACACTAGCTGATTATGTTTATTTTAATCTCCCCATGCTCAATGAGGATAAAGAACTGCGACAGCAAGTAGCTAATGCCTTATTGCTTGGGGCAAAACAAAGCCTTGCCAAATTTCCAGAGAAAGGTATAAATTACCACACGTTGGCAATATCATATTTCTTGAATGATAATATACAAGAATTATGCCGGTGTATGACCGCATTTATTGAATCAGATAACAAGCACGGCGGCGAACCCTTTTCTTATAATGATTTTTTGATGTATATTGCGTTTTTCTTCTCGAACCTTTATGACAAGGAACAGCAAATATTTACTGACGCTATGATGAGAACTTTTGAGAGGCATTACCCTGATACAGCCTTGACGTACTACTTAAAATCATTCAGCACAAACCTTGACGCAGAACATGTATTACAATATCTTTCCAAAACGATTGCTATTGATAAAGATTTTTTAGAAGCACATTATGGCATTGCGTCAATTTACTATGGCGCGAAAAACTGGAAAAATGCCATTGCCTATTACAATAAATGTGTTGACCTCAGGGACACAGGCGCGGACTTATTCTTTGACCTTGCTTGGTGTTACGGAAAAATTAAAGACACCGACAATGAAATTATATATTATAAAAAATGCCTTGAAATTGACCCGACGTTTCGATTTGCATTAAATAATCTCGGTTGGGCTTATCAGAAAGCAAAGGATTTTGATAACGCCCTGTCTTACTTTCAACAGTCAATAGCATTGGGCAAAGATGGGAAATATCCATACCGAAATGCCTTTAAGCTCTTAAAGAAATTAAAGCGGTATGATGAAGCAATAGAATTTTTTGAAGCAAATAAAAAACGACTTCCAAAGTCATCCCAAAATGATGTTGAAAAAATGCACGAAGCAATCAATAGAAATTTTCCACAACTGGATTTGCCGTACAGCATGGAGAGCATAGAGAGTGTGGAGGATGAAGCCGATATAATAGCAGAAGCCCCAGAAGAAACGAGAGCTTCAAAAATACCAAAGACAACAGGCAAGTCATTTTTATCGGAATCCCGTTTAGAGGATGAAATAGAAGACCGACTAAATAGAGGGATACCGTTCTATAACTTGCCACTAAGAGTTTATGAGGGCAAAGACGGTTACGGCAGACAGTACATCATCCCCGGCGTTGGGCGTATAGATTTACTTGCGGTCAGTACATTAAATAACGATTATTATGTTATAGAATTAAAGCGGGGTCAAGGTGACGATGAAATTGTCGGGCAAGTGTCGCGTTACATGGGATGGGTCAAGAAAAACCTTGCGTCTAGCGACCAAAATGTGTACGGTATTATATGCGTTGAACAGGCAACAGAAAAATTAAATTACGCCGCTGACGCTAACCCGAACATATCTATTTTCAATTACAGTTTTCAAATAACCCCGGCTTAAATAAAACCACTACCGCAAAAATAAAACCGAAACTCATTTATAAAGCCACGGGTCAGGTTTAGCACATTAACATATTAAAACAGTCTATCGGATAGCGGTTATCTGAAAAGGCTGTTTTTGTTCTTGTACCACTCATTTTCAGCGTTTGCTATGCGACCTTTTTCTAAAACGGTGGGGAAAACGCCAGTTCAATTAACTTTTCCTCCACAATTCCGGCATGAAAAATCATTTTCGATTGCATGGGGGCTGACAAGGGTTATTTTACAGGGTAAACTGATTTAAGGGTGGGGGTCTGTTTTCGCGCCGCATATGATTTAATTGTTTTCTTTGTATTATCAATGTGTTATTGGATTTATAGTAAATTATTATAAATAATTCTTGACTATGCTGAAATATTATGATATACTCATATCAATATCAATGGATAAATAAATCAACAGGGGGGTTAAATCTATGGAAAAGGTTTATGGATATATTAGGGTCAGCTCAATATCACAGGTGCAAAAAGGTCAGGGGCTTGAAACCCAAAGAAAAGCAATTAGGGAATACTGTAAAAAT
>Ga0099364_10009892_pt1 | contig 13191 bp, 10 predicted proteins | sample TergutTh196P3_FD_73070 | JGI IMG/M metagenome (GOLD analysis project Ga0099364, IMG submission 73070) | Microcerotermes parvus P3 segment gut microbial communities from Pointe-Noire, Republic of the Congo - Th196 P3 | ecosystem: Host-associated > Arthropoda: Insects > Digestive system > Gut ...
TTTTTGTGCGAAGCTAAAAGCAAAAAAAAAAAAAAACACTAAACTGGAACACGCACCGATGTTGCCATTTCTGCTACCCCTGACCAGTAACTAATGCCACAGAATAAAAGTACATAATCGGAAAATATATTGACATTTTGGTAATATTTTGTATACTTGTTATGAAAAATGAAGTATAAACGATGAAAAAAGCGTTCATGGGAATAAGCACATGCCTCTACTCGTGAAAAATCCGCGCACACACTGATACTGCACTTAAGCTAATTACATAGTTTGGTGGAAACACCTGGCAAATGGGATTATGATAGAGCGGATGAGGTAAAATCAAAGTTTGCAAACACGACAATTTGACTAAAGAACCATGTTTGCTACCTTATCCGCAACATAGAAGACGCAATGGCGTCAACTAAGAAAATGGAGGAAATAGTATGTTAACTGCAGGAGAAAACTTCCTCAGAGCAGCAAGGGGTGAGCAACCGGAATACATCCCTACCTACAGCCTCTTTTGGGGAAGAAACGGCGCGCCTTTCTTCAGACCACAGCCGGACGAGAATGGCGTAACCCGCAACCTCTTTGGTGTCGAATCCGTTAGAGACCAAGGCGGAATCACAGATGCGGCGATGCCAAAAACATGGGATTATGTATTAGACGACATCAGAAAATGGGGCGATGTCATCAAACTGCCAAATCCCGACGACATCAGCCAAAGGGAATGGGAAGATGCCGCCAAAGAAGCCAGGGACAACCACGATTGGGAGCTTCCTTTCGGCGGTGGCGCTGGTAATCCAGGGGTCTTCCAAATCCTAATGGGCGTGATGGGTTTCCAAGAAGGTCTTGTAGCCTGTCTGGAAGAGCCAGAGTCTGTGAAAGAATTCTTCGCATATGTCATGGACTACACCATCAAGATGGCGAAAAACTACGCATACTACTATAAACCGCAATACACAAACCTTGGCGACGACATCGCCCATGAGTATGCCCCATTTGTCTCCCTAGAAGTCTTTCGCGACATCTTTGCCCCTTGCTGGAGAGCATATTATGACGTATTCCGCGCGGACGGCGTAGTATTAGGGCATCACAATTGCGGCTGGTTCGAACCCTTGCTTGAAGACCTCGTCAGCATGGGCGTCACATTCTGGGATCCTGTGCAATCATCCAACGATGCTTTCGCAATCAAAGAGAAGTATGGCAACAAGCTCGTATTGTGCCAGAGCTTCGAAAGTCGTTTCACCAAAGCAGGCACGGTTACCGAAGAAGAGATCAGGGCGCAATTCAGGGAATATGTCACAAAAATGGCAGCAGGCGGAGGATGGGCATATCTCGGCAGAACCGGACGTCGTCCAGATCTCCCACCGCTGGATACCCCGCCGGAAGAACCGGTCTATTCCGCATTTAGTGACAACTTCTACCTTGACAAAAGAATTGGCGTATGGGTAAACGATGAGTTTATCAAAATGCAATACTCATTCTACAACTAGCAATTATCGCATTTTCGGAGAAAACAGGATATTTCAAACACCAAAAGACGCAAAAGCGTCAATTATGAAAATGGAGGGAATAGCATGTTAACTGCAGGAGAAAACTTCCTTAGAGCGGCACGGGGTGAGCAACCGGAATATCTCCCAACATACAGCCTCTTTTGGGGAAACAACGGCGCGCCTTTCTTCAGACCACAGCCAGACGAGAATGGCGTAATGCGCAACATCTTCGGTGTCGAATCCGTCAGAGACCAAGGCGGAATCACAGACGCATCGATGCCAAAAACCTGGGACTTCGTATTAGATGACATCAGGAAATGGGGCGATGTCATAAAACTGCCGAATCCCGACGACATCAGCCAAAGGGAATGGGAAGATGCCGCTAAAAATGCCAGAGACAACCACGATTGGGAACTCCCCTTCGGCGGCGGCGCTGGTAATCCAGGTGTTTTCCAGATACTGATGGGTGTGATGGGTTTCACAGAAGGTCTAGTAGCCTGCTTGGAAGAGCCGGATTCTGTGAAAGAATTCTTCGCATATGTCATGGACTATACCATCAAGATGGCGAAAAGTTACGCATACTACTTTAAGCCGCAATACACGAACCTTGCTGACGACATTGCCCACGAGTATGCCCCATTTGTATCATTGGAAGTATTCCAAGACATCTTCGCCCCCTGCTGGAGAGCTTACTACGAAGTCTTCCGCGCGGACGATGTGGTATTAGGACACCACAACTGCGGCTGGTTTGAGCCATTCCTCGATGACCTTGTCAGCATGGGCGTCACCTTCTGGAATCCGGTGCAGTCTTCCAACGATTCATTCGCAATCAAAGAGAAGTACGGCAACGGTCTTGTTTTGTGCCAGGGCTTCGAAACACGTTTCACCAAAGCAGGAACGGTAACCGAAGAAGAAATCAGGGCGCAATTCAGAGATTACGTCACGAAAATCGCAGCAGGCGGAGGATGGGCATACAGCGGCAGAAGCGGACGCCGTCCAGATCTCCCGCCGCTAGATACCCCGCCAGAAGAGCCGGTCTATTCCGCATTTTCCGACAACTTCTACCTTGACAAAAGAATTGGCGTTTGGGTAAACGATGAGTTTATCAAGATGCAGTACTCTTTCTACAATTAACGCATTTATTTTTGGAGAATACAGAATACGCACAAGGGGGCTGATTGGTTTCAGCCCCCTTGCCTCGGTGTTGGCATTCGTTCGCTATTGACCCAATTGATGTTCTGTGATAATCTGATATGGAAAAGAAAACAAAATCCATATAGGAGCAGAAATACTGTAAATGGGAAAGAAAAGTAAGAGAGTCTATAGCAAAAACGAGCTGGTTATACGGGGCTGGACCCCAGGATTAATGGAAACATTGCTCCCGAAACCGATGACCAGGGCGAACTCGAAAAACGCAGCACCGACATTGCTGTGGAGCATCGAAGAAGTCATCAAAGCCGAAAGCTGCGACGAATACCAAAGCAATTTCATCAAGAAAAACAAAAGGAAAACAGACCGATTCAAAGGCGAAATAAAATCGCTGAAAGCAGAACTGGAAAGAATCACACCCCAAACAAGAGCCTTGGAGCAAATCGGCAAAGTCGACGCCCAGTGCCAGACTCTGATCAGGGAAATCGAAAACGTCTTGGGACTCACCAGAAGAGGACTCACGGCACACGAAACCATCAAAGCAATCCATGACGACGCGCTGGCGCTTCTGGCAAGTGCGAGGGCAGCATATATGGAGCGGTTCAACGCCCTTTACAACTGTGACATCCGCCTGCCCATCAACCATCGGATGTCAATAAACGACCTGGTGTTCCAAAGCGTCGTCAATGAAACCATCCCCAACCATCCCAAAGACGAGTTTGCCCTGACCCGCCTCATGAAGCGGGATTTTGTCATTCATTGCGGAGTGACGAATACAGGGAAAACCCACCATGCCATAGAAGCCCTCATCAAAGTGGAAAGCGGCGTGTACCTGGCACCCTTGAGGCTGCTGGCATTGCAAGTTTTCCAACAGCTCAACGACGGCGGTAATCCTTGTTCCCTGGTGACGGGGGAAGAGGAAAACATCGTGGCAAACGCCAGATACGTTTCCTCCACCATCGAAAAACTGAATCTCGACACTGTTTATGACATAGCCATAATCGACGAGGCACAGATGATATCGGAACCCCAAAGGGGGAGCGCCTGGACAAAAGCCGTTTTGGGTGTCAGGGCGAGGGAAGTCCACATCTGCTGTTCTACGAATGCTGTGAATATTCTGACGCGGCTCATTGAGGAGTGCGGCGACAGCTATGAGATAAAAAACTACACACGGGACACGCCCCTATTGGTTGACCAAGAAACATTCTACTTTCCGGAAGGTGTTACAGAGGGGGATGCACTGATCGCCTTTTCAAAAAAAGCAGTATTGGGAATAGCCAGCTATCTTGCCGACAAAGGCATTTCCGCAAGCGTGATATATGGCGACCTGCCTCCCGAAGCCAGGAAAAAACAGGTGGAGCTCTTTGTGAACAAAGAAAACAAAGTGGTGGTCTCAACAGATGCCATCGGAATGGGCTTGAATCTGCCGATAAAAAGAATCGTTTTCATGGAAAGCGCAAAGTTCGACGGTGTTCGCAAAAGGATGCTCAATGCCAGCGAAGTCAAGCAGATCGCGGGCAGAGCCGGGCGAAAGAATATATATAATGAAGGACTGGTCAATGCCATCAGCGAAAAAACGCAGATTTCCAGGTTGCTGGGAGGAGGGCTCTCGGATTTGAGCAGGGCATATTACCTGCCATTGGACAAGTACCTGTTCTCCATGCCCATTGGAACGCTGAGGGAGCGGCTAATAGAATCCATGACAAAGGTGATGAAAGTTGAACCTTTCCTGGGAGCGGATATTGAACAGCCATTGAACCTACTGACCCATGTTGAAAACAAGCCCGAACTCACCATCGAAGAGCAATACAGCCTGATTTTCATACCCTTTGACATCAACAAGCCCGAACTATTTGCCCAGTGGTATGGATACATGGAAGCATTTATCGAACATGAAGAAATCGTACCTCCGTTGCTTGAAAGCTCTGAGGACTTGGATTCGCTGGAAATATATTATAAGCAATTGGATTTGTATTATTCCTTTTGCAAAACGATGAATTTTTACCACGATGTTCATTGGATCAGCGAACAGAAACAGGAAACAGCGGGCAGGATTCATACCCTGCTGACGACGACAATGGAAACAATGAGCAGAAAGTGCAGGCGCTGCGGCAAGGCTACGCCCTGGAACTACGAATATGGTTTGTGCCAGAGCTGCTTCAGGCAGTCCAATAGGCAAAGGCAAAACGTGTATTGGGATGACTGACAGAGCTGCAATGTGCGAAATGTTCCAGCTTGGTTCCCGACTTGGATCCTTGCGTTATATCGTGCGTTTCGTTTATATATTCAGGAGGATTCTATGACACACAGACAAAGACGATATAGATTATTAGCTGCCTTGACGCTCATTGCAGCATTGCTTGCCTTGTCGGCCTGCCGCGCCAAAGGCACTGAAGAAACCTTAGAATCTCAAGAAGCCCACGAAACCCAAGATATGAGCATCCCCGCTTGGCAAAGATATGCCAACGAAGAAATCACCCTTGACTGGTATGTCCATTTTTCGTGGTTCAGCACCACTTGGGGAAATGACGTCGTAGCGCAGAAAATCACCGAAGAAACGGGCGTGAGGGTAAATTTTGTTCCCTTCGTTGGCGATGAGGTTGAAAAGCTGGCTTCACTGGTATCGTCGAACGCCCTGCCAGACATCATCACCATCGGCTTTTGGGAGCCGCAGGTGGAGGAGCTGATACTGGGTGATTATATTTATCCTCTCAATGAGCTTGCCGATGAGTATGACCTATATTTCTGGGAAGTTGCACAACCCCAGCGCATAGCTTGGTATACACGCAGCGATGGCAGCATTTTTGCATACCCCAATTCTTCATATACTCCAAAGGATTATGAGAATAACGATAAAATCGGATCAAATCAGTCATTTTTGGTCCGCGCCGATATATATGAAGCCATAGGCAGCCCGAATATGTCCACTCCAGAAGGATTCAAAAACGCTATTCGGGATGCTTTTGAATATATGCCAACTGTGGACGGCAAGCCCCTTTTGGCTATTGGACTCAGCGAGTTCAACACAGGTGGGAACCATTCATTGGACGAGATTCTGATGAACTTTCTGGCGATACCCTTTGAAAAAGATGGAGAAATTTATGACAGGGTTTCCGACCCTGATTATATCATGTGGCTCAAAGCCCTGAGGGAGCTATACGCAGAGGGTTATATATCAAACGAACTTTTTATAGACCGCAGGGTGCAAATGGTGGAAAAAGTTGCCCAAGGCAGGTATTTTTGCATGCTTTACCAACATGCCGATATCGCAGACCAGCAGATATATCGCCATAGCAGAGACCCGAATGGAGTTTACATCGCTGTGGAAGGACCAAAAAATTCAAATGGAGATAATCACAGGCTTCCGGGCACGGGGATAAATGGATGGACGGTTACGATGATCAGCAAATCTTGCGAATCTCCCCAGAGAGCTATTGCGCTTATGTCATATATGCTCAGCGAACATGGGCAGAAAATCCTCTATTGCGGCATCGAGGGGGTCACCTATGACCATGATGAATCCGGGAATGTTGTTTTTCGAGATGAGGTACTTGAGTTGCTCAGCCAAGACCGAATCGAATACAACAGATTATATAGCGGCGATAACACATATTGGATGCTCCAGGACAACGCCATGCAGCTTAAATGGCAGCTGACTCCCCAAGCGCCCCTTGCGCAGCCGAGGGAATGGACCTATCCGTATACTGAGTATATTGTGGAATATGATGTAAGCATAACGGAACCTGTGGCAATGGATGCCAATTGGCGAATAAAAAATGAATGGGGCGGCATTTTGCCCCAGCTATTCACGGCTCCCACAGAAGAGGATTTCGACAGGCTTTATGAGTCGTTTTTACAGGCGCGCTGGGAGCTTGGTTATGACATTGTCTTAGCCGAGTGGGTGCGGCTTTTGGATGAGGCAAAGCTGAGGCTGGGAGTGGATTAGGAATTAGGAATTAGGAATTAGGAATTAGGGGGGCGGATTGCAGGGTGTTGTATTTTGTTTACTGTTCATGGAGAGCTTGAATCTAGCATATTGCTAGTCATGGCAAAGTTTACACTCTGCTAGTTTCTACGAAAGATGAGGTGGCCAGTAACCAAATGATTAGCTTTAAAGATAAATTGCATATTTCTACGGTGGCGGAGGATGCAGCGGCGTTGGCGGGGGAATATGGGTTGGGGGTGGAAATTGCTGAGTTTTGTACGGCGTATAATATGGATCTGGACTTTGGAATGTGGGATTCCCGTGTGAAGGATCAAATGACAAACGCAAATCGCTTTACTTTTCACGCTCCGCTCAACGAGCTTTGCCCTGCGGCTATCGACCCCATGATAGTGGAAGTTGCCATGAAGCGTTTCAATCAGGCATATGAACTCATGAGCGGTTATGGCATCAGCACCATGATAGTCCACTCAGGCAATGTACCGATTTTATATAATACCGATTGGTTCATCGAGCATTCCATTCCCTTTTGGAAAGAGTTCCTCTCGGACAAGCCGGAGGATCTGCGCCTTTGTATAGAAAATCTTTTCGAGAATTCGCCAAAACCGTTGACTGAAATCGTAGAAGCAGTGGATGACGATCGTTTTCGCCTTTGCCTGGATATAGGCCACGCAGAAATATTCAGGGAAGATATCACCCTGGAGAAATGGGTAGAAACAGTAGCGCATCTTGTTGCCCATGTCCATCTGCATAACAACGATGGTATAAACGACTCCCACAGCGCAGCAGGCGTCGGCATAATCAAGCTTGCGCCAATAATCCAAACGCTAACTAAGCGAGCCCCCCAAGCAACCTACACCATAGAATCCATCGATGCAGAATCCTCAATAAAATGGATGCAAACCGAAGGCATTATCTAATCGCAAAAGGCGCACAAGGGGACGGTTCTCCTGTGCGATTGCGATTCGCACAGGAGAACCGTCCCCTTGTGTCTTCTCTTGCTACAAAATCACACAGGAGAACCGTCCCCTTGCGTTCTTTGTGTTATTTGCGGGCTAGTATTTCGGGGCTTGCTTCGGTGCAGCCGGTGCCTATTGGGACGGGGTCTTGGGCATATATGCCGTGGAAGTCGCTGCCGCTTGTGGGAAACAGTTTATATCCGTCGGCTATTGCCAGCAAAGCAGATTTATCCATATCGCTGTGTCCAGGATGGTAGACCTCTATACCGTCCAAACCGGCGGCGGCTAATGATGGGATGCAAGCCCAATTTTTATAGTATGCGGGATGTGCCAGAACAGCAAGGCCTCCCGCTTCTTTGACGATTGCGATGGCATCAATTGGATCCGGGTAATCGAAAGGGAAGTAGGCGGGACCGTCTTTGCCGAACCACTCGGTATATTGCTCGTTTAAAATGCCTTTTATATATCCCCTCTCGTAAAGTGCATGCATTATATGGGGGCGATAAATAATACCGCCCTTGCTATATTGCAGCACTTCTTCCACAGTGATGCCATAACCCATTTCCATGACCTTTTCCGTCATATTGATGCCGGCTTTTGCTCTGCTCTCGTTGGTTGTGGAGCAAAAATCCTCGAGCAGTTCGTCTTTTTCGTATCCGAATCCCAAGATGTGGACAGATACGTTAACATTTTTGTCAAGATAGCTTGTTCATAATGCACCTCTTTCATCATATGGTGGATTGTGTCTCTGAATTTCATTTCTGCTGTCACGGAGCAAACAAATAATCTCCGCCGCCAGTAGTTTTGACATAGATACCCGAATATGATCCAGATTTTCTGCGTTTATTGAGTGTGCTTGGACTAATTCCCATTTGCCTTGCTTTTTCTTCCGTTGATAAGTACCCTTTTGACCTAAGGCTTGCTTTTAGCGAAGGAATCTCATAGTGGTATTGAATATTGCGCACACTTGCCGACGTGAAAGCAAATCCTTTCCCTGACGTTTTACCCTGACTGTTTAGGTGCTCCACCATCTCGTCCACTGTGTGCTTTTTTGATGCTTCCCTCACATACTCCACTATTTCTGGTGACGTTGTCCACGTCTCGTATTTCTTGGGCGGACGCTGGACTTTCAGGCTTTCGGTCAATCCGCCAATGAACCTTATGCCGATTTGTATGTCATCCCCGTTCAGATTAAGTGTGACATCTTCTATTAAACATCTCAGAATGCGCTTTTTGTCAACAATGTTCAAACCGTCGTTTTGCCATGCATACTCAAGTTTTTCGGGAAGTCCGTAGAGATGCACCATATCATTGTCTACCTGGTCAGTCGCGTTTTTACTCTTATGTTTATGGAGTGCTTCTGTCGCCTTTGACAGCTGATTTATTTGGTCATTCCACAAGCGCTCAAGTTCCGCAGCGACAAGGCGATTCTCGGGATCCGCAAGCATATACCTTTTCTTTGCCAGTTCGGCTTCATACCTCGCCTTTTCTATTTGCATGATGAAATATTGATTTTCGCTATGCTTCCTGTTGGTCAACTCCTTCTGGACCTCCGCAGCAGACTTTACCGCTTCCGGAGTCAGCTTCTGCAGAACAAGCTCGGAGACTGCTTGGTCAACAGAGCGGCCACTGATGCATATGCTATGCTCGTGCGAGTATGCCTGTTCACCACCTGTATTGCCGCAGATATATTGCCAGTATGTATAATTCTCGCCTGTCTTGTAGTTGACGGTCATCTTTCTTCCGCATTTCGCACACAAGACGATTCCTGGTAGGAGCGCGCAGCCCTCGCGCGGGACAGACGCCCCGTTGCGCGTATAGTTCGAACTCAGTATTTCGCCGTTTGACCGATACTCATCCAAAGTTATGTATCCTTCATGATGATCCTCTATAAATGAAATCACATTTTCTTCATCGATGCGTTTGCGTTTTTTACCGTTTACTGTGTCTACAACCTTGCTGCTACCATAGACGTAGATGCCTGCATACGAGGGAGTCCGCAAAACTTTATATGCGCGCGAAGGTGTCAACGGTTCCCAATAAATATCGGTTTCGCTGCCAAACCCCCTGTTTCTGTCAGTTGGGAACATATACTCTTTTTCCCTATAGTATTTTGCCAGCTTGTTGGCGGTGCCGCAGATGCGGAATGATTCGAAGAACAGCGCAACGGCTTCTTGTATTTGCATATCTGGGTCCTTTACTATCTTTCCAGCCCTGTCATAAACATAACCAACCGGTAGGAAAAACCTCAAATCGCCGCGTTCGGCTTTGCTCAAAGCGCCTCCTCTCATTCTTCCGCGCAAAAAATGCAGTTCGGCCTCGCTCATAGTTCCTTTCAGCCCCAACAAAAGCCTATCATTAAAATCATTCGGATCATATATGCCATCGTCATCAATCAAAATCGTATTGCTCAACGCACATATTTCCATAAGGCGTAGCCAATCTCCTGAATGCCTTGAAAGACGAGAGCACTCAAGACATGCAACGGCACCAACGTTGCCCTCGCCAACGTCCGCCAGCATTTGCCTGAAACCGGTTCTGCCAGTCGCTTCAGCGCCTGAGCGCCCTAGGTCGCAGTCTATTATTTCGATCATGTTCTGCATCCACCCAAGGCCAATCAGCTTCTCTTTTAGCGCATATTGACGAGCTGTGCTTTCTGAATTCTCATACACTTGCCTCATAGTGGATTGCCTTATATACAAAATAGCTTTGCGTTCAAGGTGCGTACTTTCGATTTTTGCTATTCTATTCATCAACAATGCCCCCAATCAAATTGGCGATCAATACCGCAAGGTCTGCCACTTGCCGACCATTATGCTGAGTAAAAGTGTTTCTGCGGCTGATTCCCGCAGCGATATCACCCGCACGGTTGTATGCTGTAGCAGCCAGCAGCCATTCCTGAAGTCCTCTGCCTATGATGAATTCTCTGTCATGTCGGACGAAACGCGCGTCTTCTTCGTAATAGTCCAGGACTTGGGCTGCGGGGAATTCGTTGCTGGCTTTGTCAGTGCTGTCGTCCTCGACTGCTCCGGTATCGCTCCACAGTCCGTTTGTTTATGACAAGCCCCCTTTCTTTGTGTAGGATATCCGCTATGCTTCCTGAGCTGGCGGTTGGATGTTCCGCAAGATACCGGTCTATGAATTCCTGATGTTCTTCTGTTAGCTTTCTTGCATTTTTTGGCCCGCTTTTGCCTGACACGAATGCGGATACCCCTCTCTCCTCAAAGGAAGCCTTGATTTTGTAGTAAGCGGCTCGCGAATACCCGAATTTTTCGGCGATTTCATCAATGTTGCGTTCTGTTTCCCTAGCGGTCCTCAGCATCTCGTATTTTACCTGGGCCAAATCCTGCGGGTCATAGAAATCATCGTTAGCAAATCGCTGTTCTTTAACTTTGCCGTGGTTTTTGTTATATGTTCCGTTTTCGACCAAGGTTTCCCGCTTTGACATTAAACCCCTCCCTCGCCCGCTGCTTGGGGCAAACACTATTTTGTCCATGTCGTAATTCTAGCACAAAGGGAAACATATGTCTACACCAAATGTCGTTATTGGTAATAATTATTTCGATTTTCATTACTATCATTAAAGATTCGCGATTATGGCGACATATTTTAGTAGACATAGTGACATTAATTGGTGGACATTTTCAGAACATTGTTTAAGATGCTTTCAGCTTCTGCTAACGCAGCAACAGTAAAATGTGACTTACTGACTGAAGCAATTTGTTCGTAGCCGTATTGCGCTTCAGTGTAATCAGTATACGCCGCGGGTATTGACATAACCCTACACTCAGCATCGTCCGTACACTGCAGGTACAACTGCTCGTTCCTTGTGTATTGTGAGACCACGATGAACTCTTTGCCTGTAAAATCTAAAAATGGGTGTGTTATTTTTATGCGAGTGGCGTCGGTTAAGGTTGCTTTATAGTTTATCCGCGAAAGGCGGTTATCTCAATACCTTTGACATAGGAGATGCCCGCTTGGGATGCTTTTTCTTTGAATTCATTTTGGCATCTGACGGTATCATGATCCGTGATGCTGAAAAGCTCCACGCCGCCACGTTTTGCTTGTGTTATGATGTCATCCACCGAAAGGGTGCTGTCTGACATATTTGAATGAATATGCAAATCCGCTTTCATGCTACCAACTCCAGATTTTTTGTAACGACATGATAGCTCTTGTCTGCGATGACGCGCATAGCTTCATAATCGTGAAAGGCGCCAAGTATCATCGAGCCTTGTTCTTTGAGCTCCATTATCAGATCCAATACATTCTTCTTTGAAACAGGATCCAGGGATGCTGTGGGTTCGTCCAGCAAAACGAGCCGCGGTTTTGTTATTATGCCATATATTATGTTGAGCCTTTGTTTTTCGCCGCCGCTGAATGTGGAGGGGTACATATTCCAAAGGCTCTCCGGAATGCCGACTTTCCCTAAAAGCTCCTTTGCTCGAATCGCTGCTTCGATGCTGCTGGTTCCTCTGTTTATGAGGGGTTGGGACAAAACATCAACAGCGGCGATTCTGGGGATCACATGGAAAAATTGGGAAACATAGCCGAATTCCCTTGTCCTGAGATGGCGCATGGTTTGCAGATCGATATTTACCAAGTCGTGCTCCGTTCCATCTGCATCAGTATAATGAATGCTGCCAGAAGTTGTCAAGTATGTCCCGTAAATGCACTTGAGCAATGAGGATTTCCCAGAGCCGCTGGGTCCGATGAGAGCAACCACTTGACCAGGTTCCACGGATAGATGGACAGCTTCCAAGCAGGTGATGGTTTTTTCTGCGCCCACGTGCATAATGAAAGTTTTTGATAAATTGTTGACAATTAGCATAGTATTTGACTCCTTTTTATAACTGTGGGGAGGGCAGCGTAGCGCGTGAAGCTCTCATGGATGGTATTTGAACAAGGAAAATAAAAAACAGTAACAATTCGCTGCCTTCCCCCGCAGTTTCCATATTTATATCAATGAGTGAACCAGCGTTTGGGTGAACCAGTGCTGGGGGTCTTCCAATATCTGGTCGGTGAAGCCATGCTCCACTATTTGCCCGCCCAGCATTACTACAGTCCTGTCAGACAGCATCCTGATCACCGCCAGATCGTGGCTCACAACTATAACAGAAATGTTCAGCTGCTTTTGCACCATCCGAATTAGGTCGAGAACCTTTGCCTGCACAGACAGATCCAAACCAGTGGTTACTTCATCCAGAAGCAAAACGGGAGGATTGTTGGCTATGGCTTTTGAAATCTGAACCCTCTGCTGCATGCCGCCGGAGAAGTTCCTCGGTGGCTCTTTCACGCGGTTGAGGGGTATCTCCATGTGGTCAAGCAATTCGGCGGTTCGCTGCTGCATAGATGCCACATTTCTGTGTCCTGCGGCAATCAGCTTCTGGGCGACATTCCCGCCGCTGGAGTAGTTCATCAAAAGACCAAGGATTGGGTTTTGGTAGACCATTCCCAAGAGATTGTTCCTGATTGACCTTTGCTGCTGGCTGGAAACACTGAAAATATCGGTTTCTCCATTTTGGTATGCTGCAATGTATGCCCTGCCCGCAGTGGGAATAATGTCGAAGTAAAGGGATTTCATCAGAGTCGTTTTACCAGAACCGGATTCGCCGACGACCCCTAGGATTTCGGATTCGTACAGCTCCAGGGATATATCTCT
>Ga0099364_10009893_pt1 | contig 13191 bp, 9 predicted proteins | sample TergutTh196P3_FD_73070 | JGI IMG/M metagenome (GOLD analysis project Ga0099364, IMG submission 73070) | Microcerotermes parvus P3 segment gut microbial communities from Pointe-Noire, Republic of the Congo - Th196 P3 | ecosystem: Host-associated > Arthropoda: Insects > Digestive system > Gut ...
TGAAGTTTCGCGCCGAACCCCTCCCCTCCACGTCATGGCGGGCTTGACCCGCCATCCCCTGCGGGATTCGGGGGATTGCGGCTCGGAGGCCGCAATGACGAACTTAGTTTTCGAGGAGACTCGGAACTGTAACCTGCCTTGCCGCGACTTCGCAGGACTTTTTGTGAAATGCGATGCCGTATAGTAATATATTGCCGTAGCCTTCCTCCCTCAAGCTATGTATGTAAGCTTTTTCCTCTATCTGCCGCAGACCATTCTCTGCCTCCGCCTTCAAATCCGCCGGATCTTCCTTTAGATGCTTAAATTCGACTATTACGGCGCTTCTGCCCTTATCGTCCGGCTTTATTACGCAGTCCGACCTGCCCTTTCCCGACTCCCGGTTGGATAAAACCGTATAGTCCTTTGAAACGGCCAATAGTATCCCGTAGATAAACATATGGTAGCTGTTTTCTTCCTTGAAGTCGTGGCAACTGGGGTTGTTCAGCAGCTCTTCATTGAGCGCCCTGCCAACCCCTTCGGAGTCGCCTTTGAGCAAATTATCGACAAACTCCTGTATCGTATCGTGTATGGCGCGCTGCTTTCTTTTAAACCACCGGCGGATGCAATCGGCAAATATGTCTTTTACTTCTCTATTGACAAGCTCCGCCTTGAAGCTGCTGCCTTCCGAACCGGCGCAGGGCTTGAGGTACCCCGCATTCAGCAGCAAAGACCAGAAAGCGTCGTCGCTCTCATATGGGATCGGGTAGACTATATGCTCGTCATAGCCCATTTCTATGGGGATATCAGTCAGCAGCCCCGCCATGTCGTTTTTCAGGGATAGGGAGCCTTTGAAAAATACATCCTCCAGAATAGCCGTGCTTGCCGTGTTCGCCCAATAGTTCCTGAGCTTGCCTCGGCTCAAAAACTGCACTATGCTCCAAGGGTTGTACATATCACGATCCCCGAACCTGTAGCCGTCGTACCATCTTTTTACATCGCAGTAACGATCGCCATACCCGTACTGCTCGCAGGCGAGCTTGACTTCATCCTCGGTAAAGCCATAGCAGGCGGAAAACTCATCATCCATGATTCCGCACACTTTGGGGTTATTAAACCCGCTCACCAAGCCTTCCTTTGATATCCTCTGCACCCCGGTGAGCAAGCCGAACTCCAGATAGTCGTTGCTTTTAAACGCGCCGCCTAAAAAGCCCCTCATGAATCTGACCATGTCCTGATAATAGCCTTCCATTAGCGCGTTGTTTATCGGGGCGTCGTATTCGTCAATCAGGACGATTACCTTTTTTTTATGGTACTCGTGTAGGCACTCTGTCAAAAACTTCAAGGACGACTGCATTTCTGACTCTGTCGCTTTGCCCATAAACAGCTTATGGAATAGTTCCTTTTGCCGCTGATCGAGCCTGTCGCTCTCGTATAGGTAAAGATTTTGTCGGCAAATTTCGGAAATCATGTAATTTATTTTCTCCAAACAGCCTTCATACGTGCGAAACTCCGCATCCTTCAGCGTCATATAAACAACCGGGTGCTTGTTAAGGTGCCTGTCCATGATGTCCCGGTGTTCTGATATTTGAAGCCCCCGGAACAAATGCCCGCTGTCACGGGTAGCGTCAAAAAAGCACCTCAGCATGTTCATGTTCAGCGTTTTGCCAAACCGTCTCGGGCGGGTTATCAGCGTGACGCCGCCCCTCTCTTCAAGCAATTCCTTGATCAGCAGGGTCTTGTCGATATAGAAAAAGTTGCCCTCTATGATTTTGTCAAAGAATTCTTCGCCTATCAATATTTGTTTGCTCATGGCGCCCTCCCGCTTATAAACGAGTATCCTCGAAAACTCCAAACAATTGCAACTACAGGCATTGAATTTTCGCGCTAAAAACCTCACCTCCGCGTCATGGCGGGCTTGACCCGCCATCCCCTGTGGAATTAGGGGGATTGCGGCTCGGAGGCCGCAATGACGAACTGAGTTTTCGAGGAGAGTCTAAACCCGTGCTTACGGCTCTTCTCCCGAAAACCATTATAGCACCCTTTTGCCGGTTTTGCCATAAAGCAGGGGAAAAAATTAGCTACAAAAAGGTTAGCCTTTTTGTAGCGCGTTTTTTGTGGCGCGACAGCTTCCCATCAGCTCGTTTACGGAGCTATATCACAATAATTTGAGCTTTTAAACACATATTTTGCGCTTTTTTGCCGATCATTGTGTTGCTGCAAGTATTATGCCGGAAATAGCGAAATCATTCCCTTATTGATAATATGCCGAAATCATGCTATACTGCGTTTTGTTACTTCCGCTTGTTGACGCAACGATCTGATATGAAATAGTCATGTTGTTTTTTCACAGCATCAAAAGTATAATCAATAATAAGGAAAACCAAGTAATGAAGCTATATATTAGCGGCATTCGGGAGCATTTGAGCCTTGCGGGCATTGAGCTTATTACGGCGGAAAGAAGGGCACGCGTAGAAAGATACGTGCGGCTGGAGGATAAGGCCCGGTGCCTGGCTGCCGGGCTTCTTTTGCGTCGGGTGTGCGGCGTTGAGGACGACAGCCGGTTGGCATACGGCGAAAACGGCAAGCCTTGCCTGAAAGATGGCGGCGTCCGTTTCAGCATTTCCCATTCAGGTGATTATGCGGTTCTCGCAACGTCTGACTGTGAAGTTGGCGTGGACATTGAGAAGCTGGCGCCTTACTCCGCCTCGGTAGCCAAGCGGTGCTTTACCGCGCATGAGCTGGAATGGCTGCGCCGGGAAGACTCCGATGATGCGTTTTTTCGCCTGTGGACCGCAAAAGAAAGTGTGATGAAGGGCGCCGGATTAGGGTTTTCACTGCCTCCCGATTCCTTTTGCGTACTTACCGAAGGCCCATCAGCCATCCGCGCCGCAAACAAGAACTGGTTTCTGGACTGGCTTTCCTACAATGGACATATGATATGCTGCGCCGTCGAAGGCAAGGCGGAAAAAATCGAGCTTATGACAGGATTCGATCACGCGTATCGCAAAGCTTACTCCCGCCGTAAGCTATAGTATTTCCGCTTCTCGGTCACTATGGAAAGAGGGCTTTCATCATACATCCGCAGCTTTTTCCGAAGATATGAAATATGGACGATCACGGTACGGCTGTCGAATAGTTCGTCCCCCCAGACACGGGAGTATATCTGCTCTGCCGTGAATCCCCTTCCCATATCACGCGCCAGCAATAGCAGCACGTCAAACTCCTTTGGCGTGAGCATAACATCCTCATCGCCGATATATACCCTGCGTTTGCCGCAGTCTATCAGCAACGGGCCGATGTACAAGTTTTTCTCAGACGACCTTTCGATCCTGACCCTGCGGAGCAGCGCATCCGCCCGCGCGTAAAGCGCCGCAAGGCTGTATGGCTTAGTCATATATTCATCGCCGCCGGCGTTCAGCCCGGCTATAAGCGCCGCGTCGTCGTCAAGGCATGTCAGGAAAATGACGGGGATGTCGTGGCGCTCACGCATTTTGGCGCAAAAATCTATGCCCGACCCGTCCGGTAGCATGACGTCGAGTATAATCAAGTCGATACGTTGGCTTTCGATAGCTTGCAGCCCCTCGCGTATCGTGAACGCGGTATATACGTCGCAGCCCTGCATCTCCAGATATTCTCTGTTTGAGTCCATGATCACGGCGTTGTCCTCTACAAGCAATATGGCGTTCATTTCCCGCTCTCCTGTCGATTTATTCGATTTCAACATCAATGTCTTTTGTCATTTTCAGCCTGTTCATACAGTTGATACAAATAAGACTTCTATATCATGTTCCATGCCGGCAGCGTGATGCTGACCGTTGTCCCCTGCCCCTGTTCGCTCCGGACGCTGATTTGGCCATCGTGCGCATCTATTATTCTTTTGCATATGTATAAGCCGAGTCCGGTACCTGTGGATTTTTCGCCGGTATAGAACCGCTCGAAAATACGCTCCTGCTGCTCAGGGGACATCCCCGAGCCCGTGTCTTCAATATTTATCGTGACGGCGCCCGAATCCTCTCCGGCGAAAGCCTTTACAGTAATTTGACCGCGATGGGTAAAGCGCATCGCGTTATGAATAAGGTTGACCAGCACCTTTGTGACCTGTTCGGCGTCTGCCCTGACCTTTGGCAAAGAATCGGGGCATTGGATTTCCAGTTTATTGCCATGCTCATTGAGAGCCTGAAAATAATGGGATACCGTATCTTTTATCAATCCTGCGATATCAACCGGCTTCCAGTTGAGCATTTGGGCTGTGACTTCTTCAAACCTCAGCAAATCCAAAATCTGGCCTACCGTGAGCTTCATACGCAGAGCCTCGGCGACGGCTATATCCAGTTTCTCACGCACATAGTCCTCGGAGGTATGCATACGCGCCAGCTGCGATACGTTGGATATGGCAGTAAGCGGCGTTTTCAGTTCGTGGGATATGTTGCCGAGCAGCTCTGTTTTCATGCGGCTGAGATTTTCAAGTGACGCATTTTCCGCTTCCAGGCGCCGCTCGTTTTCGACCGTCCTGTTGTTCATTATATTGAGGGCCAGGATTTGGGCGAAAATAAACATCAATAAGCCTATGGGCGTGAGGTCATAATGATTCATTGCGCCTGTTGCCCCGAGCAGGTCAAAAACGCCGCTGCCCATATAGGCGGCCTGCCCGCAAAAAGAAATGACATGCTCCGCTTTGAAGAATCTTCTTCTTGCTAGAATGCAAGCTATGCAAACAATGTTGACGGCAAATACAAAGCCTATGTGTATTATTGAATACTGCCAGACGGCGCTGATCGGCAGCAGCAGCATGGCAGAAAGCAATACGCTGATTGTGCAGACGGCGGTTGGCACTGCTTTTGGTATGCCGTAAAATGATCTTATGAACAGGGAATACGACGCGCACATCATCAGCAATGTAATATTCGCGGCGTAAAACTCAAAAACATAGCCCACGCCCTGCCCCGGCAGCAGAGCTTCTATTACACCGTCGCTGCCGGATAAAAAGAAGCCTGTCAGCAGCGATATGAGCGCGAACCATAAGTTTGCCTTTACGCTTGGTATGAAAATATAATGCCCGAAAAAGAACAGCATGCACGTAAAAGCTATGACGACGGGAATCAAGCGATATGCCATATCGCACAGCTGCCGATATCTTACCGTACTTTCAGAGCCTATGTAAAAACCTCCATAGATGCTTGAGTCATGGATGGTGTTTGCGATCTGCGCTACGAACTCAATTTCACCGTCTGCCGGGCGCGCCGCCGCGCTGAATTGGGCAACGCGGTAGATATTGGTATCTTCGTTATCCTCGTCAAACCACCCTACTGCCCCGGATGGTGTTCCGTTAATAAACATTTTTGAAGCGAATTGCGGGCTTAGCCCGAAAATTGTATAGTCACCGTCCGGGACACGGAACCGCACCCTTATGGTATGGTATCTTGCCGCACTGTCAAAGCTGTGACTTGCCGGGGCGCCTGCTGTCAATTCAATTGGAGAAAGGACACTTCCTATGTAGAACTCCGCGTCTGTGACATGCGCGACGTTTGCCGCAAAGTCAAAGCCCATCAGATTCGCGACGCCGCCCGGAGCCTCCGTTCTTATTCGCGGCACAGCGTTATCTAAAGCGAACAGCACTGCCAAAACAGAAAAAGACAGCACTATAAAAAAAGCGGCTGCCACAATTAACCGAGGGCTTTTCACATGACGTCCTTTCATTGCATTTTCTCCGGTATTTCTTGACTGAAAGCTGTACGAATAACCACGTCCTTGCATCACGACGCCGCTCGTCCGCATTATAGCAAATATGAATGATAAAAACAATGGATTTTGCGATTGCTGTGATTGCGTAATTGATTACATCATTTTTAATTATTTTGTGATGCTTGATTAATCCGCGGCTATGTACTATACTTTTACTTGCGGTTTCCGGAGTTCATATAAGAGGAGAAAAAAATGAAAAGACTGAATAACTCTTCCGTCGCGGCTATCAGGAAACGTGCGGTTTCGCTGGTTCTTGCGCTGGCAGTTCTCGCGCTGCTGATCCCGTTCGGCGCCATTGCGGCGTCATCCGCAAGAGCAAGCTTGGCTTTTGCGCCGCCGCCGGCAGGTAATGCCCCTAACCTCGAAAATGCGAGCTTTTGGGCGCATGGAAGCATTAACGAAGCATATGCGGCGGGACTTGTTCCGTCCGCCCTGCAGTCGGCATACACGCAGGCTGTGACCCGCGCCGAGTTCAGCGCGCTGGCCGTTGCGCTGTATGAAAAGCTGAGGGGCGAAATAATGGAACGGTCGTTTTTTGATGACGTCAGCGATGTGAATGTGCAAAAAGCGGCTGCGGTCGGCGTGGTAGACGGCGTTGGGGACGGCAAGTTCGACCCGGACAGCCCGTTGACGCGCGAACAGGCGGCAACCATGCTGGCCCGCCTTGCGGCGGCCGCGGGCAATCATCTCCCACGGCGGGCCGCCACGTTTTCCGATAATAGCGATATCTCCTCATGGGCGCTGGACGCGGTGGGGCAAGTGCAGGCTGCCGGTATTATGGATGGGATGGGCGGCAATATGTTCTTGCCGGAAGAATCATACACAAGGGAGCAGAGCATTGTTACAATAATGAGGACATATTATGTCATTGGCGGAGCTGCGGCAATCCCTGATCCGGAGCCGCCTCCGGAGCCTACCACGACTCCAAGCCCGGATATTAATAATACGAACGCAAGAGTTAACGGGATTGCGCTTGGAAATTCAAAAGCCGAGGTGCAGGCGATAATCGAGTCCATAGGCACATCAATCGTACCTGAGCAGTTTGGCGACTGGATTCTTTATAGCAACCCCGCTCACACATATCTTTCCCTGGTCCGTTTTACCGGCGATCGTGCCGATAAAATATACGCGATAAACGGAGATTGGGATCTAGCCATCCTCGGAGCGTCAGGGGTTCTCACGGAATATATAGACGTCAGAGGGGGCAACGCCGTATATGCCGTTTTATTTGAAGCATCAAGAACTAACGAGGCTTTGCCTTTTAATGATACTATAACCTTTGCGCTGGTAAACGCATTCCGAGTCAGGCACGGCGCGACGCCGCTGAACTACAACGCTCAGCTTTACAGCGCCGCTCAAGCGCACAGCAAGGATATGAACGACAATAACTTCATGAACCATTTTTCATCATCGGGCCAAGGGCCGGCGGAACGCATAACCGCCGCAGGGTACAGGTGGACAGACTGGGGTGAAAACATCACAATGGGTTCAAACTCCGCCGAGATTCTGCATAGGTGGGTGCTGTCAAACGACGGACACAGGGAGCTTTTATATGACACTAGATATGTTGACGCCGCCGTCAGCACTTATTTCGGATCAAGGAATTATACAACACTAAAGGTTGCCGCTCCGTGGCGTTAGGAGCTGTCCGTGAATAAGTTGCGCATGATTGCCGCCGGATTTTTGTCGTCAGGTGGCGCGGGAAAACCGCAGAAATGCTTGCTGCCTTTCAAGGTTTTTCAGTGCAACATGGCGGCAAAAAGACAAGGCAAGATGTGCAAGTTATTATTTGACAGCTCCTTAGGACGTGTTAAGCAATAAATCATGGTTTCAGCATAGTCAGAGATATCTGATTCTTTGTTTTATCCACAGATGCTACCCATACTGTTATTATATCGCCGACCTTGACGACTTTTGACGGGTGATCTACACGGCGCTCCGACATTTTTGATATATGTATCAACCCATCCCGGTGTACTCCGATATCGACGAAAGCGCCGAAATCCACCACATTGCGAACTGTCCCTGTGAGTTCCATGCCGGGTACGAGGTCGTCAATGCCGAGCACGTCCGTGCGCAGCGTCACCGGGGGCAGATCCTCGCGCGGGTCGCGCCCCGGCTTGAGGAGTTCGTCTATGATATCGCTGAGCGTCGGCGCGCCGGCGCCCAGCTCCGCGCATAATTTGTCAAATGGATAGCTTTCAGCCCTGCCACGCAAATCTTTAAGATCGGCAGGGCTGAAGTCTTTATATCCCAGAAGCCTTAGCAACGTTTCCGCCGTCTTGTATGATTCGGGGTGTACAGCGCTTGCGTCCAGCCGGTTTTCGCCGCCGGTGATGCGCAGGAAGCCCGCGCACTGCTCAAAAGCCTTCGTTCCCAGCTTGCTTACCTTTTTAAGCTGGGAGCGGCTTGAAAATGCCCCGTTTTCCTGCCTGTGGGCAACAATATTCTTTGCAAGCCGTGGACCGATCCCCGCGACGTGGGCAAGCAGGGCGGGGCTTGCCGTATTTACATCCACACCTACTGCGTTGACGCAGTACTCAACCACGCCGGACAAGCTTTCGTCAAGGGCCTTTTCAGGCATGTCGTGCTGATACTGCCCCACGCCAATTGCTTTCGGGTCGATTTTTACCAGCTCCGCAAGCGGGTCAATAAGCCGCCGCGCCAGAGATACAGCCCCACGCAAGGTCACATCCAGTTCCGGAAGCTCCTCAGCCGCGACAGGCGAGGCCGAATACACCGACGCACCCGCTTCATTGACCACGGTATATCCCGGTTTATCCGGCATTTCCGCTATCGCCTCAGCTACAAACCGCTCGGTTTCCCTTGACGCCGTGCCATTGCCGATGGCGATGGCGCTTACTTTATGTTTGGCGATCCATCTTAGCATTTGCCGTTTTGACTCACTAACGCGCCCGTTTTGGGGCAGCGGCCAAAGCACGCCCGTTTCCAGTACGCGGGATTCAGCGTCTACAACAGCCGCCTTGCATCCGGTGCGAATGCCGGGGTCGATAGCCAAAACATTGATTCCCTTGACAGGCGGCTGCATCAGCAGGTGGCGCAGGTTATCGCCGAAAACCCCTATTGCCGCCTGCGCGGCTTTTTCCGTAAGGTCATTTCGCGCTTCCCGCTCAAGGGACGGAAACAGCAGACGGTCATATGAGTCCCGCACAGCTTCACGCACCTGCTCGGATGCGGGGCTTCCCTCCCTGACATACAAGCCTTCGCATATGCGTAGGGCGTCAGCTTCGGGGCAGCTTATTTTTACTTTCAAAAAACCTTCGGCCTCGCCGCGGTTGACGGCTAACACCTGATAAGAAGCAAGGCGGCTGAGGAGTTGGTCAAAGGAGTAGTATATGCGGTAAACCGAATCCTCCTCAGTCGCGGCGGCGGAGCTAAGCCGTCCCCTGGCGCCAATGAGCGCGCGCAGACGCTTTCTCAGCACAGCGTCGTCGCTTACATCCTCAGCTATAATATCACGGGCGCCGGCCAAAGCCTCCGCGGCGTCCGCAATGCCCTTTTCAATGTTGACGAATGGTGCGGCCATCGTTTCAGGCTCGGGCGATGCTTTATCCTGCGCCAGAAGGAGCACGGACAGAGGTTCCAGTCCCTTTTCCCGGGCCACGCCGGCGCGTGTGCGGCGCTTGGGACGGTATGGGCGGTATAGGTCTTCCAAGTCGCTCCTGGTAGCTGCGCTGCTGATCGTGTTTGCCAATTCTTCAGTCAAAACGCCAAGGTTTTCCAAAGAGCTTACGATTTCTTCCCGGCGTTTTTCCAGTGCGCGCAGGGCGGCAAGCCTTTCAGATATTTTGCGCAAGGTCTGGTCGTCCAGCGACCCGTGCTTTTCCTTGCGGTAACGGGCTATGAAGGGCAGGGTATTCCCTTCGTCCAGCATGCCAGCCAGATTCTCCGCCTGCCAAGCCTGAATTTTGAATTCCCCTGCAAGGGTTTGAGTGATTGACATGTACTATCTCCTGTAAGGGACTGTTATAACAGCTTCCAATAATGATCGAAACCCGTATGGGACCGTATGGGTATTATAGCAGTTTTGGCAAAGCCCATCAAGATGAGGAACTAAATGTTTTCAAAATCCATATTAACAAACCAACGAATTTTTAATCTTATGTATAGAAACAAAAAACGAGGTGAGCCGAATGAGAATAAAACTCCTTATTGCCGCAGCAGACGGCGATTACGCCGAGCATCTTTCAAATACCCTGTCGGAAAAATACTCTGACGCGTTTGTGGTGAGCGTGTGTTCAACGGCCGAGCTTCTTGCGGATATGCTCGCGTATCAAAAATTCGACGCCGCTCTGCTGGAAGCGTCGCTGATTGAAGGCGTAGATCTGCGCCTAATACAACTACCGCTGCTTTTATGGACGGAAAGCGCCCATGTTTCCGGCGCGGCGGACGAATGCACTAAAGTGCGCAAGTATCAGCGCATATCCTCGATAGCCTGCGATATACTTGAAAGCTGCGCGAAAACATCGTTCAGCGGGCGGGATCCCATTTCTCAAAGAGCGCGTATCACCGCCGTATGGTCGCCCGCCGGCGGCGTAGGAAAGACCTCGGTCGCCCTTGCTTTCGCCGCGCAAAAGAAAACTGACGGGAAACAGGTCCTTTACCTGAATCTGGAATCATTTTCAAGCACCCCGGTATATTTTGACAAAAGCGGAAAAAGTATCAGCGCCGTTTTCGATATGCTTGATAACGATGAGGGTAACCTTAAGATGCTCATACGGGCAATACGCAGGCAAGACAGCGTATCCGGGATTGAATACTTTTGTCACGCTGAAAATTTTGACGACATGAACATTTTGTCGGTGGATGACGCCGAATCACTGATAAGAGCCTGCTGCACCATTACGGACGAGTTAGTGGTCGATTTGTCCTGCGTCTGCAACAAACGTACCTGGCAGGTTTTGGAGCTTGCGGATAGAATACTCATCGTTGCGGATCAGACTCGCACATCACAAATCAAACTATCCCAGTTTACCGCACAGCACAGCGTATTTCAGCGCGTCAGGGCAAAAGCGGCCCTGATCGCAAATAAGGGCGCGGCGATAAGCGAGCCGCTTGTGGATGCGGTCATTTCTTTGCCGCTCGTGCAATCGGCGGATGAGTCGCTGGTATATAAAACGCTTGCAAACAGTCTTATTGAGGTGGATTGACATGACAGAACAGTCGCGAAATATACTTATCGGCGAGTTAAAATCTGAAATACAAAGCCATGCAGACCTTACCAGCTTCAGTGACGATCAGCTTCAATGCCTTGTCACACAAGCGATTGAGGAGAAAATTAGTCTGGCGAAAACCAATATGCCTGAAGATTGCTTTGAACTATTGGCCCTGAATTACAAAGAAAAGAAGCATATTGCCGAGTCCGTGTTCGAGTCAATACGGGGGCTGGGAGTGCTTGGAAAGATCATTTCTGATCAGGACGTAACAGAAGTCATGATAAACGGGCATAAGGACATATTCATCGAAAAAGCCGGAAGGCTTTTCAGGCTGGAAAGCCAATTTGAAAGCCGCGCTGAGCTTGAGGTCATAATAACTAAATTCGTATCAAGGGCGGGGCGCGCCGTCAATGAGAGCGAGCCTATCGTGGACACCCGCCTGGAAGACGGTTCGCGCGTAAATGTCGTTATGCCGCCCGTAGCGCTTAACGGGCCAATCGTTACGATCCGCCGCTTTCCAAAGGAAACCATGACGATGAATGCGCTGGTCGCCTACGGTTCACTCACGTCGGAGACCGCTGAGGTCCTCAAGATTTTGGTAGCCGCAAAGTACAATATTATTGTCAGCGGCGGCACGGGGAGCGGCAAAACGACATTTCTCAACGCACTGTCCAACTTCATCCCGAACGACGAGCGCATCATAACGATTGAGGACTCCGCCGAGCTTCAAATCAAAAACATTGAAAACCTCGTGCGTCTTGAGACGCGTAATGCCGGCGTAGATGGTAAGGGCGCGATCCAAATACGCGAACTGATCAAATCAGCTTTACGTATGCGCCCGGAACGAATCGTTGTCGGGGAGGTGCGCGGCGCGGAGGCTCTGGATATGCTTCAGGCAATGAATACGGGACACGACGGCTCATTATCCACCGGCCACGCAAACTCAACCGCTGATATGCTCAGCCGGTTGGAAACTATGGTGCTGCAAGGCTCGGAGGGTCTGTCGCTTGAGGCGATCCGCCAACAGATTGCCTCCGCGGTAGACATTATCATCCACCTTTCGCGTTTGCGTGACAAAAGCCGGAAAACTATGGAAATCGTTGAAGTTTTAGGCTATGACAGCGAGAAACGGCAAATTGTATTAAACACACTTTATGAGTTCCGTGAATCAAATGAAAGTACGAAAAACAAAGTCGCCGGACAACTGACGCGGACAGTAAACCAGATGACGAACACACACAAGCTAAAAGCCGCCGGGATAGACACGACGATTTGACAGTCCCGGTAACTATTGGGGGTAAGTATGGAAAGAGAATCATTTGCGCGCGTTTCTGTTAACGCAAATATTGCCGGAAAAGGCGCACTGCCGGATTATATGCGAAGCCCATCGGGGGCGTACGGGCACGCAGTTTCATTTTTGTTTGGGTTTGCCGCAGGGTTTTCGGTGCTGTTCATATTTTACAAAATCATGCCGCTGGCGATTGCGGGAGGCGCTCTGTTTGGAATTGTTAACATATTCGTATCAGCGCACAGCGCGGCCAAAAAACGAAGGGTCAAGCTCCGCGCCCAATTTTTTGACCTGCTTGAAGCAATGTCAGTCGCCATCAGGGCAGGCCAACCGCTTCTAAAGGCGCTGCAGAGCGCGCGTGAAGACCTGATCCTTATTTACCCGGAGGACGCCGACATCTTGATAGAGCTTGACGTCATCATCGGCAAGTTCAACAATGCGCTGCCGCTTTCAAAGGCATTTTCCGACCTTGCCAAGCGCAGCGGACTTGAAGATATTGCCAGTTTTGCCTCAATATATGCGACGATTGAGGGAAAATCAGGCAGAGCCGACGAAATAGTACGGGATACACAGCAGATCATAGCCGATAAAATGGAAATCGAGATGGAGATCGACACGCTTATGACAGGCGCAAAATCAGAAGTCAACATTATGATGTTTATGCCCCTTGTGATTCTTGGGGTGATCGGATATGCCGGGGCCGGCTTTATGGACACAATTTATACGACGTCGGCAGGGCGCATCGTATCCACAGCCGGATTAATAGTGTTCATAATCAGCTTTATTCTGGCGCGCAAGTTTAGTAATGTGAAGCTTTAGGAGGGGAGAGAGGGTTATTCTTGTGGGGCTTCGTCTATAAAGCTCAAACTCATCTGTTTTGCGAGCAATGTCAACAGGTTAAGCGAAATGCCTGTGTAGGGGCGAACTGTGTTCGCCCGCGTTGGGTGGGAATAACGCCGAGGTACGGGCGAACACAGTTCGCCCCTACGAGCGGATTGCGAATGC
>Ga0099364_10009894_pt1 | contig 13190 bp, 8 predicted proteins | sample TergutTh196P3_FD_73070 | JGI IMG/M metagenome (GOLD analysis project Ga0099364, IMG submission 73070) | Microcerotermes parvus P3 segment gut microbial communities from Pointe-Noire, Republic of the Congo - Th196 P3 | ecosystem: Host-associated > Arthropoda: Insects > Digestive system > Gut ...
TTTGTCTTTGGCATCCATGAGCGACATGATAATCTTTTACCAAATAATTAGAAAGACCAAATCAAAAAAAGGCGTGAACGGTTACGAATTATTCACATCAGAGCCGCGACCGGAAGGTCGCGGTACTAAAAATTCAGCATCGCAACCTTCCGGTTGCGGCTCTGAAAGGTATTTTTAGAGGTTTCCATAATAGATATATTGCCTTGGCTTTTCTGGAAATGGTGTAGGCATTGAAAGAACGTATGAGTAAAAAGCTTCCCCCGAAAGAAATGGCGGCAATTTTTTCGCAAACAATCCGTAAACCATCAACTCACGATATAACTCATCGGCTGTGATTTCTTTTACAGAATCATAATACGTTTTTTGAGTGACGAAACTTAGCATACCTACAACGTTCTCATTCTAACCTCTTTCACTAATTTTTCAACGACGCCATCGACGCTCACTTCGCCGAGTTCGCCGTCTTTGCGGCTACGCAGAGCAACAGAATCATTCTCCGCTTCCTTCGCTCCCACTACCGCAAGGTAAGGCACCAAATCCAAACGTCCCTCCCGAATCTTCGCACCAATCTTTTCACTGCGATTGTCAAGTGTTGCCCGAAGTCCCGATGATTGCAACTTCGATAATACCGCATGACCATAATCGCCGAACTTTTCGCTCACCGTCAGAATGCGAATCTGCTCCGGTGCCAACCACAACGGAAACGCCGCCGCAAAGTGTTCAATCAAAATACCAAAGAACCGCTCAAACGAACCCAACGGCGCACGATGAATCATCACCGGAGTATGCGGCTTGCCGTCCGATCCCGTATATTCCAAACTGAAACGCTCCGGCGAAGGCAAACTATAATCCAACTGCACCGTGCCGAGTTGCCAGCGGCGACCAAGACAATCCTTCACCACAAAATCCGCCTTCGGTCCGTAAAACGCCGCCTCACCCTCCACAATGTCCAAGTTAGGCAAGTTCATCTCTTTGCAAACCTTTTCCAAACTCGCCTGCGCAATTTTCCAATTCTCGGCACTCCCCACGTACTTGTCGCTCGTCCAATCACGAAAACTTAACCGAACCTCAAAATCGCTGAACCCCATTGTTTGCAAGACGTTAAGCGTCATTTCGATACACGCACGAAACTCCGCCTCGACTTGTTCCGGCATGCAAAAGATGTGAGCATCGTCTTGCGTAAAACCTCGCACACGGGTCATTCCACTGAGTTCGCCGGACTGTTCAAAGCGATGCACGCACCCGAACTCGGCAATCCTATAAGGCAGGTCGCGGTAACTTCGCGGCTTTTGCTGATAGACCATAATGTGGTGCGGACAGTTCATTGGACGCAGCAAAAACTCGTCGCCGTCTTGCATCTGTATCGGCGGAAATTGACTCTCCGCATAATACGGATAGTGTCCCGACGTTTTGAAGAGTTCGATGTTGCCGATGACCGGCGTGTAGATTTGCTGATAGCCGCGTTTGACCAGTTCCTCTGATATAAAATTTTCCAGTTGCCGGCGCACGATGGCACCCTTCGGCAACCAGAGAATCAAACCCTGTCCGACGCGGGAATCGAGTGCAAAGAGTTCATGTTGCTTGCCGAGGACACGGTGATCCCGTTTTTTTGCCTCTTCGATTTGATGAAGATGTTCTTCGAGTTCCTTCTTGTTGAAAAAAGCGGTGCCGTAGAGTCGTTGCAGTTGCGGATTGGAAGCGTCGCCTTTCCAATAGGCACCGGCAAGGGACATGAGTTTGAATGCACCGATCTCTTTGGGACGTTCAATATGCGGACCCCGGCAGAGGTCGAGGAATTCTCCCTGGCGATAGAACGAAACGGTGTCCGTGCGCGTCGCAAGCGACGCGGCTAACTCGTTAACGTGTTCGACTTTGAGCGTTTGCCCGATGCCATATAATAGTTCAACGGCTTCGCTTATCGGCAATTCGATGCGTTCAAATTCCTCATTAAGTTTAATGAGTTTTTTCATCTCGGCTTCGATCTTGGGAAAATCTTCTTCGGTGAGTCGATGTTCCATGAGGAAGTCGTAGTAAAAGCCGTTGTCGACATTGGGACCGAAGGCGAGTTGGACGTTGGGATAGAGCCGCATGACGGCGCGAGCCATGATGTGAGCGGCAGAGTGGCGAAGAGTGGCGAGTTGTTCGGAATTTTGCATAAAATGTTCACGTTAGCCGCCCCGCCTGCGGGGCACCGCGTTGTAAATTATAGTATTTTACGGCAATTCGGCAAGAACAGAGTCGCAATCTGTCGATTGTGCGATTGTGCAAGAGCGGCGAACATGTGGCTGCCGTAGCCGTAGGAGACCTTCAAAATTGCTCTTTACCGCTCCGGCAATAATCCCTATACTCTGCCAGCGTTGTTTATTATATTCCCGCAATGTTTTCCTACCGCTCCATCCTTACACTTTCTCCCAACCTTACACTCTCCTTTGTTGCCTTCTGTTGGGGAGCATACTTTTCGGTACAGCCGGCTCTCGGACAAAACCCTCCGACGGGACAACCATGGAATCAGCCGGGTTCATTTCAACAGCAGCCCCTTCAACAGCCGCCCATTCCGCAGCAGTCCTTTCAGCAGTCTCAAGGGCAACCGATGCAAGTGCAGCCGGTGCAAACGCCGCCAGTGCCGTCTGGCACTCCATGGGGGCAAGCCGCGGCGCAGCATCCGGTTCCGCCGATGGGGCAATCTGCCACGGCACAGCCGCCGACAGGGATGAATATGGGGCATCCCAATAATCTACATCCCCCTCTGACAGCACAGCCGGATCTCCGAGTGGCGGCAACACCTCTCACGCAACCGCCTCCCACGCCCTCGACCCAGACTCAACCGTCCCTTGCTCAACCGATTGGTGCACAACCGCCGATGGGACAGACCGGTGCGCCGATGGCTCCGCCTGGTTCGGGAAGTGCCGGATATGCGCCGCCGGTAAAAAGGGTGGTTCCCTTCTTTTTGACTCCTGCCGAACAGAGGGAACTGGATGAATTCCTTGCCCGTTGGGAACGGTACAGTGCCAACATCAGGCAGTACGAGGTTACATTTTACCTGCTTGAATTTGAAGCCGACCCCGCAGCACTGGGTACCGTCCCCAACCAAGCGCAGAGAACCCTGTTTGGAAACTTCAAGTACAACTCGAACCCGATGCGTTATTTGATGGAGATTGAAGGCGAATGGCGGGACAACGCACAGGTCAAACGGGAGGGGGACAAAAATCCGCACATTCATGCGGAAAAAACAATCATTGACGAAAAGACCGTCTATAAATATGACTACAATTCCAAGACAGTACACAAAATCAATGTTCCGCACGAACTGATTGGAAAAGGGATTGCGGACAGTCCGTTGCCGCTGATTTTCGGAGCACAGGCGAACGAACTCAAGAGACGGTTCAGCATGAAAGTGGTTCATCGGCAGGATGGCTTCACCATCTTGTCCGCACGGCCGCTTCTGATTGAAGATCAACAGGAATTCAGGGAACTGGAGGTGATGCTCGACAAAGATTTACGGGCAAGGGCATTACGGCAATATGACATCAATCACACGGGATACAAGGTGTTTGATTTGAGATCGGTTACTATCAACCCTCTCAATCTCAATATATTCGATTATTTAGCCAGATTTTTCGATCCACGGACTCCGACGGGGTGGAAACTGGAAGAGCACCATTGGGTCCAGCAACCGCCGCCTACTCCGGCAACTCCGCAGATACCGATGGGCAATCCGCCGCAAAACCTCAATTCGCAAAACTTCAATTCGCCGAACAGCCCTCCGCAACAACAGAGCCCTCCGCAACAACAAGGAGTTCCGCTCTATCGGGGACAGTAGTGCCCTGTAATACTCAGAAGTTGGGATACGCTTTTGGAGAGTAGAATATGCTCTTTGTGCCCCTTGCGTGCTTTGCGGTTAAATCTTTTTTACCGCCAAGGCCGCAAGGGACGCAAAGTCCATTTTCACACCCTTTATCGTCTGGCAATCTCCCGAAACAAGTGCTATAATGGACTCCCACGCCCATTAACAGGAGTCTCCCTATGTTACGTTCTCTCATTCTCCCCGCTTTCGTTCTAGCGACGGCAACTTCCGCTCTGGCACAACCCTCCTCTCCGCGAGAAGCAATGTTTGTCGGTGTCAACGATACAGTACAGGTTGCGGATAATTTCAGTCCGGGAGCAGTCTGCTTCTTCGCCGAAAACGCCTTTCCCATTGCACTCGGATACACCGAAGGCAGACAAACTCCGCGAATCCCTATGGCGGCGGCATCGTATTACGGGAAGGGACGAGCCGTCATCCTCGGACACTCTGGGCTGGTCGGCGGCGATTTTTTCAAAGCCAATCCAAGCCTCTGTTACCAACTCATCGTTTTTCTCGCTTACGAAACCGAGCCGCCGGAGCGTTATCTCTACCCGGCAGTGAACGAACCGGATGTCCGCATCGCCGTCATCGGCGAACAAGCAACGGCAGACTTTCTGAAAGAACAGAAATTCGCCGCCGATTTTTTTCGTGAATTCACCGATGCCGCCGTCTCGGAACAGTACGACGTGTTGATCATCAATGCCGAGCGGATTCGGGAAAACCAAATCGAAAAGATTGATGCCTTTGTCAAAAACGGCGGCGGCTTACTGGCAGCCGCTACCGGCTGGGGTTGGCAACAACTCAATCCGTCGGGCGACTTGAAAACGACCTTTGCCGGTAATAAACTTGTCGCTCCGATGGGCTTGGTTTGGACAAATCAATTTGCCCCCCGACCGCGCAGCGGTTATCAACCAGCAATGGGGGCGTACTCAAAATTTCTGCATCCCAAAGTTGCCCTCGATGCCGTTCTTAATGAACAATCGGGAACTGCCATTCCGGCTGCCGACTGGACGCAAATCGTTTTTACGCTTGAACTTGCACTGGACAGTATCCCTGAAAGAGAAGCCGCTAGGTTTGACGGCTTGCAAAAATTGATCACCCGGCAAGTGATTCCGACGAAGCAGAGTCCCGTCGTCGCTGCCGAACAACCGCTCGACCGATTGGCAATGCTCCTGCAAACGCAACGGTATATGAACGTGCAAGCCCGAGGCGGACTGCCGGTGGGACTCGTCGTTCCGAAGTTCGAAGCGGCGGCGGAGTTCCCCGGCGGTGTGCCGGAAGATGCGGAGCGAGTCCGCCGGGCGGTAAGCATCAACGCATCGATACCCGACTGGCACTCCACCGGTTTGTATGCCGCACCGGGCGAGGTCATTACTATCAATACCAACGGGTTTGTTGTGCATAATGGTGCCTTTTCCGTCCGAATCGGTGCGCTAAGCGATAAACTTTGGCATTTACCCCGCTGGGAACGCTATCCCGAAATTTCAATGTCGGTGTCACTTGGTGGAATCCCCGCAAGCGGTGTGAACGGTACATTTCAAGTAGTTAATCCTTTCGGCGGACACGTTTATATTGTGGTTCCACGAGGTTTATCTGGGACTGTTGAAGTACAGATCAGCGGGGCTGTCGAAGCCCCCTATTATGTTTTCGGCAAAACGACCGACGAAGAGTGGAAGCAATCGCGACAGGCACCTGCTCCCTGGGCGGAGTTAGCGTCGGATCGAGTGATCCTTACGGTGCCGTCGTATCTTGTTCGGGAATTGGACAATCCGAAGGAAGTGATGGAGTTTTGGAACGGCGTGTTGGATGCCTGTGCGGAACTTGCCGCTTGGGAAGGGCGTGCCCGACCGGAACGCATTACGGCAGATAGGCAGATTTCCGCCGGTTGGATGCACGCAGGCTATCCTGTGATGACTCCGACGCAAACGGAAAGAGGGCTGACCGACTTGGCGTATTTGAAAGAGCGCGGCGACAAGTGGGGATTCTTTCATGAGTTTGGACACAATCACCAGTCGAGCGATTGGACGTTCAGCGGGTCGGGCGAGGTAACGGTCAACCTTTTCACGTTGTATATTTTCGAGAAGATGTACGGTATTCCGATTAGCGAGACACGTCGGGAGATGCGTCCTGATGTACGCAAGGAGGCAAAGGCGCGGCACATTGCGGCGGGTGCGCCGTTTGCGCAGTGGCAACGTGATCCCTTCTTGGCACTGACGATGTATGTGGAGTTGATTGAGGAGTTCGGCTGGGAATCATTTATTGCAGTCTTCGGTGAGTACCGGCATTTGTCTGCGAATCAGCGTCCTCGTAACGATGACGAGAAGCGTGATCAGTGGATGGTTCGGTTCTCGAAACAGGTGGGCAAAAATTTGGGTCCCTTTTTCGATCAGTGGGGCGTGCCGGTGTCGCAGACGGCGAAGGATTCGATTGCCGAGTTGCCGGTGTGGCTGCCGGAGTGAAAGGGCTTTGGAACGCTTCTATTTCAGTGCTGACACGAATTCGTCGAGTGTTCGACAGGTTGCCGCTTCGACTGCCCATGACTCCAGTGCGACCGGATCGGTCATCTGTTTGATCGTCCGCCCCACATCCTTCGGTACTCGATTGAAACGCTTGCGCAGGATTGCTAAAATCGTTTCAATCTTACCCTTCGCTATGCCATCGGCACGTCCAATGTCCTGATGTTCGTCAAAAATGGATTTTATCATTGTACTTTCCCTTTCTTTGTATATCCGTAATGCCTTGCTGATAACCGACTCATCCATTCGGCGGTTGTGCGCCTTGAATGCCTTGTCCGCAAAATCAAACATTTCTTTCGTGATAGTTACCTGCTCTTCGTCCGACAACGCCAAGAGCGGACGCAACGCCTCCGAAAAATCGTCATCCAAAGTCCCGCCCGTGATCTTGTGTAACATCATCAACGCAGAACGCAATACCGCTCCGCCGACCAAACCGTCAAAATCAAATGAAGGCAAGTCCACCACATCATACTCCACCTCTACCGACTTCCCGATGGATTTGCCGTCTTTGCTCTTCGGCAATAAATCCGACATTTTCGGATATGCGCGCCGATGCGGCTTCCTGCCCGTCCGCAACACAATAAAATAGGGTGCCGACAACGGCTTGTTTTCCTTCTTTTCGGACTCCCATATCGCGGATATGTACTTGTGCAATTTCCGGGGAATGTCCTTCAAACTTGCGCTCTGATGTTCAAACACAATTACTGCCGCCAGGTTGCCGGTGCCGTCCTTCAAGGGACAGTAGAAGACCAAGTCCACTATCCGCTCGTCTGTTCCAATGTAATGCGTCGGTGCCGGTGTGATTTTATTTGTGTCTATTGCCGAAACAAAATCAGGGGCGGCATAGTGCTTCAGAAAATCCGCAAACACAAGTACACGTCCGAACATACGTTTCACGAACGCATCAATGTAATTTCCCGGCTTTGACTCTCTGGATTTCACGAGAACAATGATAACGAAAATGATATGTTTTTCAAGAGAGCCGCCAAAGATTCGAGTGCCGGAGGGAAAGGATTTTGGAAGTGTGTGTCAAACCTTTTTGGGGAACCTCTGATAGTATAAAAAATCTTTGCGTTCCTTGCGCATCCTTTGCGTACTTTGCGGTTAAATCTTTTTTTGACCGCAAAGTGTGCAAAGGGGTTGCGCAAAGGAGTTTTTATATTTTTAGAGGTTCCCTGAACTCAATCAGCCAATGCCTTATTCAATAATTGATGGAAGTCCTTTGACTGCAATTCCTTCTTGTCGGTGAACCGGAATTGCAGAATGTCGTAAAGGGTGTTCTCGCCATTGACAAAGGGCTCGTTGCCGATATTCCTGATCTGCCCCAGCGGAACAGAATTCTTCTCCACATAAACATCGACATAGACCGCATCGACACGTTTCGTATGGATAACAACATCAGGGATGCTACGCCCTTCGTCAGTTGTACGGTAAAAAAACTTTCGTTTTCGATGTGAAGGACGATAAAGGGGCACCAGCACCTTGTTCGTCCAAACAATGCGCAGGTCGGAAGCAATTCCGTCAATCCTGTCAAAAAGTGTTTCAAGAAGCGAAATATCCCAGCGTAAACTCTTGCCGCCGATGAGTCCTTTCGGTAAGCGATGCCACGCCTTGCCCAATACCTTCCAGGGCATTAAATCATCCGGCTTCAACTTGTCCTCTACATAATTGGCAAACTCCTTGATAGCCATATCAAGAAAATCCCAAAACTCCTTTCGGTCAACCTCTTTCCAAGAGTAAGGTCTTATCTCGATTTCCTGCCAATTTCCTGTCGAGGCAACACGCACCCTCGGCTTCGTACCATACAAAGGAATCTCCTCCATATCATTGAGCGGTTTCAAGTCCAGCCGGGCAATCAGCGATGTTTTGTTGAACGTGTTACGCGGCACACGGAACTTTATTTTAAGCAGCCATTCCTCCGAGGTAATCGCATGCAAGAACCAACCGAGTTGCCTCTGCTTGGCACGAACCTCCACGGTGGTTCGGTGATTCCAATTTACCGGTGCAAATTCTTTCGAGTTCTCAATCTGTTGAATGATTGCTTTCAATATCTGCCCGTCCCAGCGAATCGGCAAGGCCTTCCGGCTCACACGGTCTTTGGTGTGCCAGCGTGGGCCATCCGACTCCCAGGGCATCTGTGCATCCATTCCGAGTTCGCGAAGGTCGAACGTTGCCGCCAGGATGGACTCCTCCCCTTCGTGGTGCGGCTCCCGGTCGGTGAACTTGCCCTCCGTGAAGACCGGCAACAGGGCTTGAGCGGTGTAGGAAAGGAATGTGTCATCCGGGGACTGCGCTGCGCTCCGTCCCCGGCTCTTTTCGATGCCTGCCGCCTTTTTTTCCCTCGGCGGCGACACAGTCGCCGACTCTCTGCTGCCGTCTGCCGTCTGCCGTCTGCCGTCTCTCTTCTGCCGCTCGATGAGTTCCTCCGGCGTTCCCGCAAAGACGAGATTGCCCCCCTCATGTCCCGCTTCGGGACCGAGGTCAACAATCCAGTCGGCATTCTTAATGATATCGAGATTGTGTTCAATCACAATGACCGTATTGCCGAGGTCAACAAGGCGATGCAAAATGTTGAGTAGATTTTGCAAGTCGTCAAAGTGCAGTCCCGTCGTCGGTTCATCGAGCAGATACAATGTGCGTCCCGTATCTGGCCGGGATAGTTCGGCGGCGAGTTTCACCCGCTGTGCTTCGCCGCCGGAAAGGGTCGGTGCCGATTGCCCCAGTGCAATGTAATCGAGCCCGACATCGCAGAGCGTTTGAATGACACGGCGGATGCTCGGTACATTCTGGAAGAGTTTGACGGCCTCAGCGCAGGTCATTTCGAGGACATCGGCAATCGAACGGCCATGATATTCGATGGCAAGTGTTTGAGCATCGTAGCGTTTGCCTTCACAGGACTCGCAGACTATCCACACGTCGGGCAGGAAGTGCATTTCAATCTTGATTTGTCCGGCCCCTTCGCATTTTTCACAGCGTCCGCCCGGGACATTGAAACTGAAACGCCGGGAAGTGTAACCCCGAACTTTCGCTTCGGGCAGTTGTGCGAAGAGTTCACGGATCATGTCGAACACGCCGGTATAGGTTGCCGGATTGGAGGTCGGCGTGAGTCCGATGGGCTGCTGATCGACGCGGATGACTTTGTTGAGGTGTTCGATACCGACGAGCGAATCGTGTGCTCCCGGCTGAGTATTTGCTCGATGGAGTGTTTTGGCGAGGGATTTCCAGAGGATGTCATTGATGAGAGAACTTTTTCCGCTTCCGCTCACGCCGGTAACGACGGAGAAGGTGCCGAGGGGGAAGGGAACATGAATATTTTTGAGGTTATTATGCCTTGCCCCGCGAATGATGAGCCAATGCAGCCCTTCATGAGGGGGAGATTCCTTATCGGAACCCGAATCGGCAAAATGAGAGGAGCGGCTTGCAAAACGCACGTACGTTTTTGGGTAATGTGATAGTGTAACGACAAAACGAGTCCTTCATTATACCGCAAAAGAGAACAAACGGCAACCTTGTGCAGAGAATGCCGGAATGCCCAGTTGGGTGTGTCCAAGTTTAGTGGGTAAACGTTATCTTCTTTGCGCCCTTTGCGCAACCCTTTGCGTCCTTTGCGGTTAGTTTTTTTAACCGCAAAGGACGCAAAGCCCTGTGAATCATTACAGGCGCAAAGTGCGCAAAGAAAAGGAAAAAGACCCACTAAACTTGGACACACCCATGTCCAGTGGTGTATCAAAAACACCCGCTAATTTTTGACACACTCCCGCCCCGCGGCTGCCTGTGCAGCCAAAGACAAATCTTGCACATCTGTTGTATAATAGCAGACTTGTATAATAGTGAACCATCTTTAAACAAAAAACGTATGGCAGGACATTCACACTGGGCGGGAATCAAACACAAAAAAGCACTGGTCGATGCAAAACGGGGAAAACTCTGGAGCAAGTTAGCAAAAGCAATCATTGTGGCCGCCAAACTCGGCGGGCCTGATCCCGACAATAACATCCGGTTACGCGCAGCCATTGATGAAGCAAAAGCCGTCTCCTTGCCAAAGGAAAACATTCAACGGGCAATCCGACGCGGCAGCGGAGAGGGGGAAGCCGAACAACTCGACGAACTGATTTACGAAGGTTACGGCCCCGGCGGTGTCGCCGTACTCGCAGAGGCAGTTACCGATAATCGAAACCGCACTGCCCCGGAGATCAAAAAAATCTTTGAAGTATGTGGAGGAAAACTCGGCACCACTGGCTGCGTGGCGTGGAACTTTGAAAAAAAGGGACTCTTCATCATTCCCAAAACGACCGAAAAAACAGGAAAACTCACCGAAGAGACCGTGATGGAAATTGTGCTTGAAGCCGGAGCGGAGGATGTTGCCGAACGGGAAGACAGTTTCGAAATCGTATGCTTGCCGGAGGCTTATGAGGCAGTCTCCAATGCTCTGCGCCATTCGGGCATCGAACCGGAGGAGTCGCAGTTGAGTTTAATGCCGAAAGACCGGGCAACGGTACAAGATGCCGAAACAGCGGCAAAAGTCTTGAAACTCATGGACATGCTTGATGACCATGACGATGTACAAAAAATCTCCTCAAACTTCGACATTCCCGACGACGTGATGAATGTGTTAGAAGAAAAAAATTAGAACAGGGGAATCTCTAAAAATATACTGCAAAACGCCAATGATTGCACTTTTTTCTTGGTAGACGTGCAAGATTGATGAAAGCCGGGAGCGTAGCAACGCGCAGCGACCGGATACCCCGGCGAATCCGGGCACTACACTTCGTTGCGCTCCCGGCTTTCATGAAAAAAACGCAATCTTGCACGTCTACTGACTTTTTTCTTTGTGCACTTTGCGGTTAAAAAGGATCAACCACAAAGTGCACAAGGGACACAAAGAAGGCGCAAAGTTCGCAAAGAAAAACGTTCACTTCCTACCCGTTTCCAGTATATTCCCGTTTGGAGTCTCCGTACCGCACGGTTACGGATTGAGCGATTGCGCCACATCGGTACGATACGCTACCACCGCCGGAAGATAACCGACTATCGATGCCAGCAGAATCAAGCCCGGAATCAATATCAACTCCGCCGCTTGAAAATGCCAAGGATTGACAACCACCATCACTGCACTCGCAATAATCGGAGAAACGGCAGCAATCAAGCCGTGCCCGATGACCATTCCGATAACTCCGCCGCCGAGCGAGAGGAGAATCGACTCCAGCAAGATAATCAGCATCACCGTCCCGCGGCTGGCTCCCAATGCCCGCATGATGGCAATTTCCTGTCGGCGTTCATTCATCGAATTATAAATGCTGACCATCATGCCGATTGCCGCTACAATAATCACCATCACGGCAAAAATGACAAGCACTACTTGAATGCGTCCAACGATCATTTCAAATAGTCGGGTAATCTCATAAGTGGGACTCGCCACCTGCACGTCAAGTTCAGCGATGAGGCGGTTGCCTAACGACATGGTGAAAATATCTCCGCCCGCTCGGGTCAGTTCGGAACCAATATGAACCAACGGCATTCCTCTTTCGTCTTCTCCAATGACCGGTGCGACCTCCTTGTCTTGCAGCAAGACCAATACGGCAGAAATCCGCTGGTCGCCGCGTCGGGGATTCAATGCCCTTTCTGTGGCAGAGTCCGGTGTGTGATTGTTCATCACGAAGAACCCTTCCAAGTTGATAAAAGCCGCCTGATCGTTTGGTGTGCCCGTCGGGTTAAGAATTCCCACGACGGTGAACATGTCCGGCTCTGGAAAATCCTCGGAAGGAGGATGGAGTGAATTGGATGCCTTAAACCGGTCTCCGACTTCTAGTCCTGTTTTTTGGGCGGCCGTGTGCCCCAGCACGGCTTCAAAATCGCCGTCTGCACTGATATGCTGGCCGGAACGAAATGTGTAGTGGTATCGATCACGGTACCGCAATTCGGTAAAAAACTTGGGGGTCGTCGCCACGACCTGCATTCCGCCGACGCGGTCGGCAATGGCAATCGGAATTGCCGTCTTGACATCGGAGGAGAACGTTCCTGACTCAATGCGTTGAAAGTATTCGTAGGGGATCGTATCGCTTAAATGATTGGAATAAAAGACGGCACCGAGTACAATTTCGAGGGGCGAACCTTTCGGCGGCCCTACAACGAGATTGTACCCTTGTGCACTTCTCTTGAATGTTTGGTCGAGCACGCCGTAGATCACGATGACGGCAACGACGAGTGCAACGCCGAGTCCCATCGAAAACGCCGTCAACCCGGACGCTAATGAGCGGTGTTGAATACTGCGCCAAGCGATTTTCCAAAGCGGCATGGGACGAAGGACAAAAAACAACCAAGTCCGAGGAACCCATTATACAGGGAGTCCGCCGCCTAAACAAGGGATGAAACAAGAGACTACGGCCAAAGGGTGTGTAAAAGTTTGGGAGGAGTGTTGGTGTTAAGATGGGTAGTTTTGTGCCAAGCATGCCGGACACCGGACTAAACGCCTTGATTTTGTAGCCCACTCTGGGATGAAATTCCAGTGTCAGCCGGGGGACACCCGCCGACTCCTCCCAAACTTTTACACCCATCACGGTTGAAAATCCCCGGATCGCATAGCAAGAGTCCCTTGAAATAGCGTTATTTTGGTGTTTTTTGCCGGGGATTTTCAAACCTTTTCGGTATATTAGATGTTTCCTATCACCTACAACCTATAAAAAATTGAAAATTGAACTTGGAAAACTGAAAAAACACAATGGGGGGTTTTAGAGCAAGTTTTTCAGCATTCGTCGTTCTTACTCTACTTAACGTTCCGAAAGTATATGGCAAAGCACACACATTCGGCAGGAATGCTTATTCGGTGGTTG
>Ga0099364_10009895_pt1 | contig 13188 bp, 8 predicted proteins | sample TergutTh196P3_FD_73070 | JGI IMG/M metagenome (GOLD analysis project Ga0099364, IMG submission 73070) | Microcerotermes parvus P3 segment gut microbial communities from Pointe-Noire, Republic of the Congo - Th196 P3 | ecosystem: Host-associated > Arthropoda: Insects > Digestive system > Gut ...
TGGTATCGTTAATAAAGCTCTCATCGTCAAATTCCGTGTCAAAAATCCTCTCGATGTCGGCGATGATCTTCAGCGTGCACCAGACACGCGTCTCAATGAGTTCTTTATCGCGCTCGGGGTCATCCTCGCCCAGATACATCGGCCAGTCGCCGCCCCAACGGGGGATCGGGGAAAGATCCATGCACTGCTGGCCTCGCTTTGTGTGCTGGTCGCAGGGATCGGTGAACGGCACGCACATATCCCGGAAAGGGAATGCGCTGCCATCTTGTTGATAGCCGAGGAATTGGGCGCCCCAGCAGTTTTGCACATATCCGCAGATTTCGCGTCCCCAGCCTCTGGCCTCGGAGGCTAGGCGCGCTTTGCGCGCGAACTCGTCGGATGTGCTGGCCATCATGGCGCCAACGGGATTGTCCTCAAAAATATTCAGATTTGAAAAATAGTCGCGCCAGGACACGTCTCCGGTATTGCCGTGGGCTATAAGCTGTCTGGCGTTTGATGCAGATTCGTCTATCGACTTCTGCCAGTACGCCCTCAGCTCCTTTGCCCTGTCCCATATCTCAAGAGGCCTGGTTTCCCATAATTGATTTTTACTCACTTAGTTACCTCCATTTATACCAAAACACTATGAACTCCATCCGTTCAGGCGCGTCATGCCGGGTTTCACTATATTGATCAGCGCTTCGATGCCAAGCCTTGTTTCCTCATAAGGGAGCGTAGTGTCGCGCTCAAACGTATGGTAAGGAATATTCCTCTCTTGCAAAAGCTTCCATACCGCGTACATATCTGTGCCATGAGGGTGGCAGTAAATCTGTTTGGCGATAATCGCGGCATCTGCCTGAAAATCCTCGGAGAGCCGGAATATCTGCTCAGGCCTGCGGCGCCATACATTGTCTTTAAGCGCGGAGTGCGGCTTGCCCATGTAGCGCAGACCGATTGCCATTAGCCGATCTTTCAGGGGGATGATTTCATTCCATATGTAACCGCTGCCGTTATCCAGATCGTCTATGACCACATTGCCGCCGGTTTCCTCGATTAGCTTTTCAAGCTCTGCATCATGCGTTTCGCTCCCGATAAGCATAAAACGCACCCGGTCGTCAAAAGGTTCCCTGTTCTCAAGCTCCGGAATCAGCTCCTCCAGCAGCTTGTTCGCCTCGGCCTTGTCCATGATCTGATTGGCAAGCATGATTTCCATAGCTTCGGAGCCCAGAATGACGGGGCGGTTGAACCTTCGCAGCTCATACATCTGCCGCAGGAGGCGCCTGTTCGTGTTGTACACTTCAATAGCGTTGTCGAGGTCGGCGTCCGAGATCGATTTACCGATCCATTCTTCAAACCTTTTTTTCATTAATGAGAGTTCGGACCGCATAACATCTTTGGATCTATTGGCGTCCGGATAATCCGGCGTGAATAGATAATGGCTCCAGAGATTTGGGAACATCTCAATCGTGGTGTCAAAGGCGTTGTAAAACCACTGGCAGCTTTCAAGGCTCACTAGCCCGTCGATATAATCGTAGTGCCCCAGATTGAATTGGTTGAACATATCGCGGGTAACATAGCAGTTGCCGTACATCAATCGATCCGTGCTGTCGTCCGCGAAGTGCTTTGCGAGGATTCTGACAGGCAAAATCCCTGCTGCGTAGGCGACCTCCTCGGGAAAGTATGTGCAATAGTATCCAAGGACTTTTCCGCCGCTGCGTTTTTTCCAGTCCCTGGCGTACTCGTGGCGGTTTTCCAATATCTCCGTAAATTTGTTCATTCGGGCTTCCCTCCTTCAATTTGATTGCATACCAGAAGGGCCGCGCCTATCGCTCCGGCCAGCATGGGGTCGAACTTCGGTGCCAAAGCCTTGATATTCAGTTCCCTCTCAATTCTCTCGGTAATCCCGGGGTTTTTGGCAAGACCGCCTGTAAACCCGATGCCTTCCTCAAGTTTGACGTCGCCAATATCAAGGGGAGCTATTTTCCCGATAGTGCTCAGTGCCCTCCACGCAATCGTGAAAAGGTAGGATGCCAGCATCTCGCTGTCATCAAGGTCTTTTTCCCTGAAGCCCGGGCGCATGAGGCCGACGGCTTCGGGATTGGCAAAGTTGAAGCAAGTTGTGCTTAATGGCTCCGGGTCTTTTTCAACTTCAAGAGACCGGGCGCCGATATCCGTGATCGGTATCTGAAAGATGTTGCACATGACCTCAATGCTGCGGCCGAATCCGGTGGCGCATTTGTCGCTTGTCTTAAAGTCAGCGACCCTGTCCCAGCCGAATAGCCGCAAGGTTTTTACTGTCTGGCCTCCGAGATCGACGACTGTCTTAACGTCCTTGCCGAACAAATAGCGCGCACCCTTGCCGTGGCATTGTATTTCGTCAGGCCTTTGCACGGCTCCTTCTACGTTCCTGCGCCCAAAGCCCGTCGCCGCGATGGCTGAAATGTCCCCTATCTCCATGCCGGACGAACCAAGGGCTTCATCAAGGGCGTTTTTCGCTGCGAGCTTGAAGTCGGCGCTGGCGCGCAAGTTCGAGTACGCGAACAATTCGCCGTCGCATAGAATTGCCGCTTGCGTACTGGTTGTCCCGACATCAACGCCCGCTGTGATTTTTTTTGCCTTTTTCCATTCGAGTTTGTCGGACCGGTAGCTTGATTCCGGCCATAGCCCATATTCATATTTCATTGCGTCTATCCCTCCTCTCGTGTTACAGCAATATTGCCTTCATGTGTATAAAATGCTGAAATGCAATGTGCATCGTTACATTTCAGCATTTTATAATAGCATTTTCTCAGTGTCAAGGTCTGATTAGGCCGTTTTTCTGATAAAACGTTACAGGTCACGTGGGGTCGAAACCATTGGTGCGGTGCATGGAAAAGATGTGTATTTTCTGCCCCTTGTCGCTAGGCGGCGCATCCTTGCGCCTACTAGCGAGCGCTCCACCCTCCTTGGTTTCGCTCTGCGGGGCATAAAACACACATCTTTTCCAGTTGAGGCTGACCTGTAACGATAAAACAGCTACACGCCGCACCCAATATATTCCCTAAACGTCTTTACAAGCTCTGCCATGTCCGTTGGATATACATCTCCGATGTTTCCCAGTCTGAACGTAGGCATGGAGGTTAGCTTTCCGGGGTATATGATGAATCCTTTCGCTTTTAGCGCCGCATATAGTTTTACAAAATCGAAATCGCCAAGATCAAAGGTTGTGATGATGTATGATTGGTGTTCCGGCGAAACGATGGGGTAAATACCAAGTTTTTCAAGTCCTTTAACGAGAACCTCATGGTTTTCCATGTAACGCGCCCTGCGGGCGGGTAAGCCGCCTTCCTTTTTGTACTCATCAATGGCCTGGCGCAATGCGAGCAGAACATTGGTAGGCGAGGTAAAACGGAACTTCCCGCCGCCTGAGTATAGTCCCTGGTATTGGTCGAATAAATCAAGGCTGTGTGACAATGATTTGCCCTTACACGTTTCTAAAAGCGTTTTCTTGGCAATAACAAACGCTAACCCCGGCAGGCCCTCCAAACATTTATTGGAACTTGCCGCCAACGCGTCAATGCCGAGGGCGGGCATATCAATTTCATATGCGGCAAATGTTGACATGGCATCTACAAGCACTTTTTTTTCATATGCCTTGGCGAGCTTTACAATATCCTCAAGAGGATTCATAACGCCTGTGGTCGTCTCGCAGTGGACAAACGCAACAGTAGTGACATTCGCATCTGATTTCAGCTTATTCTCGACCATTTCTACATCGACCGGTTGAGTCATGTCAAAAGATAGGCATTCATAGTCCATTCTCGAACTACCCGCGATGGTCAGCATACGCTTGCCATATTCGCCGTTGACCAAAAACAGGATTTTGTCGCTTTCCCCGCACAGGCTATTGATCATAGCCTCTACCGCGTAGGAACCGCTGCCCTGCAAAAGCACCGCGGCATAATTGCTGTTCGCGGAGATTGCCGTAATATCATTCATTACGGAAGTCGTGATTTCCTTATATTCATCGTCCCATGTGCAATGGTCGGTGAGCATGGCGTGCTTAACAGAGTATCGCGTTGTCAGCGGACCGGGGGTCATTAGTTTGCGTGAAGCGTTCTGCGCAAGGCGGCGATTTATATCTGATATAACATCCAAAAGCCCGCCCATATCATCAATTATATAATCCGCCCCGGCTTGATAATATGCTGAGCGTACAACCGCCTTGCGATCATTCAATTCGCTTTCGGATAGAGCTGAGACCTCCCTGCGGGTAAGCCCGAGCTCAGATGAGCCCATAATTACGCCTACTGTCCAGCAGTCGGCGTTTTTCCCTTCTGCAATGTCGGCAAGGGTGTCTCCAACTTTTACGGCTTCCCTTGGATCGGAGATTCCGAACCGCATCAGATTGTTCCATATCATGTATGGATAAGGCCTGCCCTTGACAGTTTGATCGGGGGCGATGCAATAATCAGGGGAATACCCCTGTTCGGCGGCTTTCGGCAACACCAACTCCATCATCGCAGAGGTATATCCCGTCGTGGAACCGATATTTACCCCCATCTCCCGCAGCGAAGCGACCGTTTCCACAACATGGTCTTTGACGTCGCAAAACCGCTCAATATTGGCAAACAAGGTTTTCTCAAACACCTCGTATGCCTTCATGATCTCTTCTTCAGAAATAGGATTCGGAAGCATATCTGCAATCGCCCTTATATGGTCAATTTTTGAAAGCCCCATCGGCTTTCTTGCCATTTCGTTGCTGATATCAACTCCGATGCTTTTGAATCCGTCTATGAATCCTTTCACCGGGGCGAAACAGCCGTAGTCAATCGTTGTTCCCGCCCAATCAAGAATGACCGCCTTAATCGAGTCCGCCATTGTCAATGTACCTCCAATATTTGTGCATACAAGTCTTTAATTGTATCTTTATTAAGCCGTATGGGGTTATTTTGGAGCCTTTGTATATTCACCGAGCTTGTCAGCATATCAAGGTCGCCCATCGATACATTCTTTGGCGGTGAAATATCCAAGTCCGCAAGAAGCTTTTCAAAGATTGACACTGCTTCATCACAGTTTTGCCCGCCAAGCGCCCATGCGATATTGTCAAAGCCTTTCATATACCGCCATACTTTAGGCAGGCAGAGGGCGACTGCGTGGCCATGCGGCAGGCCGTAAAGCGATGTCAGCTTATAGCTCATCGCGTGCGGCGCAGTCGTAGTTGTGATGTTGATCGCTTTTCCCGCAAGATTGGATGCCGCCAGCATATTCTTATTGCCCTCTTCATCATTTTTCAGATAGGTTTCCATATTATCAAGTATCAGCGCTATTGCTTTCCGTGAATATTCGATGCTCTCAGGCGTCGCTTTTTTTGACCACCACGACTCTATCGCTTGACAGAGCGCATCCAGCATCGTGCATTTCTTTTGGTAGTCAGGGAGCGTTTTGAGCGCATCCGGGTGCAGAATTACAAAATTCGGCAACAGTTTTTCATCGGCTATTGAGTATTTCTCTCCATTTTTGTAGATAGCCGCGAAATGAGTCGCCTCGCTTCCCGTGCCTGATGTCGTGGGGACTGCCATCATAGGGGCGTCAGTCTGGCTGTAATACTTTATACCCTTTGCGGTGTCTATACTGCTGCCGCCTCCAATTGCCACTATGAAGTCGCATTTATTATTATTTAATACGATTACTCCGGCGATGATACCCTCATACGTCGGATTGGACGTAAATCCGCTGAATCGGACGTACTTGCAGGGGAGGGTAATGTTCAATAAATCAAAAGCATCGTCACATACCAATAGTGGTTTTTTGCTTTTCAATAGCTCAAATGCTGAAAAATCGTAATATGTTTCCTGCATTGTCAAAACTCCTTTATGAACTGTCAATGCAGCCCATGCACTACTTTTGAAACTGTTTCCGAATCAGCTTTTCTATATACCGCACAATGCGTGTGAGCATTGGATACCTATAGTTGGCGTTTTTGTTTTTGTCCGATTCCACTTTGAGCGCGCGCGTACGGGCTTCCTGCGTGAAAATCTTCTGCGAGTTTACTGCGAGGCTTTCATCCGGCTGAAGCCGCTGCACATATCTGCCGTCGGCAAACTGCTCCCACGCATGCACATTGTCCATGAGCATGGTTTCCAGCATGCTATAGACCCTCTCCCGCAAATCGGCGTCAAGAATCGGGCATGCAATTTCAACGCGCCTTTCGGTGTTCCTGGTCATCAGGTCTGCTGACGAGATGTAGATCCTGCTGTCCGCGCCAGTTCCGAAGCAGAAGATGCGCGTATGCTCAAGGAATCTTCCGACAATGCTGACTACGCGGATATTCTCGGTTATGCCCGGTATTTGCGGGACAAGGCAGCATATTCCGCGGATATTCATTGATATTGAAACACCGTCCCTTGACGCTTCCGCTAGTTTTTCAATGATTTCTTTGTCAGTAAGAGAGTTGCACTTTATTATGATCTGCCCTTTTTCGTTATTTCTGGCCTTTTGCTGTTCGATTTCGATCTGCTCAAGTAAATTGCTTTTATAACTGTTCGGCGCGACCCATAAATACCTATAGTTCCTTTCAAGGTTCCCAATCAGCAAATCCGTGAAAAAACCGGAGGCATCGCGGCCAACATACTGATTCGCGGTGATCAATGAAAAATCCGTGTACTGGCTTGCCGTTTTCTCATTGTAGTTTCCGGTCCCGATTTGGGTGATGAATTGAATCTTGCCAAACTCCTTTCGCGTAATAAGGCATAACTTGCAATGTACTTTGTAGCCGACCGGGCCGAAAATAACGCGGCAACCTTCTTCTTCCAAGCGATGCGCCCACATTATATTGTTGTTCTCGTCGAATCGGGCGCGGAGCTCCATAAGCACGATGACTTCTTTGCCATTTTCCGCCGCGCGGATCAGAGACTCAGCAAGCTTCGAGTGGACGTCAATACGGTAGAAGGTTATTTTTATTGAAATGACCGATGCGTCTTCTGATGCCTGATGGATGAGTTCGAGAAAAGGAGAGATGCTCTCGAAGGGATACGATAGCAATACATCTTTTCCTGCGGACAACAGCGGCATTATGCCTTTCTTCTGCAAAGCTTCCGCCGGGGTATGTGGCTGCCATATCATGCTCTTTAAGGACTTGCAGCCGGTTTTACGCTCAATTGAAAAGCAGAACGACATATCAATCGGCACAGACGAAATGAACACCTGCGACATGCTCAGCTTGGACTTGCTGCGGAAGAATTCTATAAATTCATCGCTTGCAGGATATGCCATCTCAAGCCTCACAGGCGATAGGCGTTGGCGTTTCTTGAGCAGGTTTTTCATGTGCTGCCGATAGTCGATATCTTCATCGAGCAGGGCTTCCTCAGTGTCCAGATCGGCATTTCTTGTCACAGCTATGACGTTTTTCTCCGTTACTTTATAAACATCGAATGCAAGTTCGGCAAAGTATAAGATCAAGTCTTCAAGAAGGACAAATCTGCACTGGCTTGCGTCCAAAAAGACCAGCCTGTCCAGCTCAGCGGGCAACGAAAACACCCCGAATGACGACCCTCTTTTCCTTTCGAGCTTGACGGCTATGTATAGTCTCTTATTCGGTAGATGCGGGAATGGGTGACGGGAATCGACAATCTGCGGTGACAGCAGGGGCAGGATTTCCTGTTTGAAGAGTTTTTTCATCGCGCTTAATTCATCGTCGCGCAGCTCTTCCATTTTCAGTATTTCCACGCCATTGCGCACAAGCCCTTTTACTACAAGCGAATATGCCTGCTCTCTTATGACGTAAAGAGGCGCTACAGCGTTGAATATCTCGCGGAGCTGCTCATTGGCGCCCATGCCGGTCTTGTTGTCCATGTAATTTGCACCAAGCAGCGCATAGTCCGTCAGAGAGCCGACGCGTATCATAAAAAACTCGTCTAAGTTGCTTGTAAAAATGGCTATGAACTTGAGCCTTTCAAGCAAAGGTGTTTCAACCCTGTTTGCCTCCTGCAAAACCCGCTCGTTGAATTTGAGCCATGATAGCTCTCTGTTTTGCATAAAGGATTCCATTTCACCAGGTTTCGCCGGCATCTATCCAATTCCCCCTAATCCCCCTTAGGATCTGTTCAGGAATAAACTGAACAGCTTCCCTTATTCCCGAACAGCTCCTAGAACACGGTCAATAAGATAACCCTCGCGGACGCCGTATTTGCTGATGTAAAGCTTTTCGCACTGAAATCTTTTTATCGCTTCATTCAATATCATAAGCCCCGTCGTTATCGTGTGCGTCCGTTCCGGGATCTGCCTTTGAACAGTCAGGAATATGTGGTCCGCATTGTCTTTCAGCATTTTAAGGATCTCCCGCACATGCTCCGCTTTTACACATGGTTCGTCATTTTGCTCCGCGAACATTTCACACGATAGTTTGTGCACAGCGCGGACCGTGCCGCCTACGCCAAGCATCAAAGGTAGCTGCTGAGTGTACGTCTGGTCTATGTGCCGGTCATACTTGTCACGAATTTCTTTTTTTATTCTTTTGCGCTGATCATGGTTTGGAATCACACGGGGTACATGGTTGACATAAAGACTCAGGCATCCCATCGGCATGCTGACCAGTTCCTCCGGCTCACCATCGTGAAACCTTACTAGTTCCGTGCTGGCGCCGCCTATATCTATCATGATACCGTCACGGCAGTTCGAATACCGCAAAGCGCCTGTAAAGCTCAGGCGCGCTTCTTCCTCTCCTGCCAGGACCTCCGGGAGCATCCCGGTTTTGAGCCTGATTGACTCAAGAACTTGTTCCTGATTGCTTATACCCCGCAGAGAAGCAGTCGCAAACACGCGGATTTCCTGTTCCTGCACAAATCGGGAGGCAATGAGCTTGAAATCGTTAAGTGTTCCGCAGGCCTTGCATATGCCGTCCGATTCCAGCTGACCGTCATTTATATATGATGCGAGCCCGGCGACCTCTTTTTTGCTGATTACGGGGACTATTTTCCCGTCCTCATAACGATATACGCAAAGACGCATCGTGTTGGAACCCATGTCAACGATTGCATAATTCATCAGCGACTCCGTTTCTTTTGTTTTTCTCAGACCAACTCAGCATAACTATATAGGGCTTATGTAAAATCTGATATCGCGTTAAGTAAAATGTTGGTAAATTAAAGGTGTCTATTCAGGTCTCGTCCCATCAGGTCTCGTCCCATCCGTGCCAAGTGAAGGCGTGTTATGCCTCTTCGCTCGGTCAGTTCCGTGACAGTAGCCGGAATTCCCTCACTGCGATGCATAACACGCCTTCTCTCGGCACTATAATGAAGCAAAATCAACAGGGTTCTGAATAGATACAATTAAAGAGGATGCCCCTCCCACGCGCTACGCGAAGCGCCCACTTGGGAGTGTAATCCCACGTAGGCGCTTTGTTGTTTGTGCTGTGGGTCTTACGAGGTGTTAAGAGTTACCTGATTTATCCTCCCGCAACAAGCCGCCGAACGTTTTCAAACAGCAGCGAAACCTCGGCGCGGGTGGATGTCCCATACGGCAGGAACTGGTTGTTGTCAACGGAGAACAAGCCCGCCTGATACAGAGCGCGAACCGGAGTAGCCGCCCACTCTTTAATCTGATTGGAATCGGAGAAAACGGCAGCCGGCCGGACTTCGGGTATGTCATATCCTTTGAATGCCGCATAATTGTACAGCACAACAGCCATTTCCTGACGCGTTATCGGCCTGTCGGGGATGAATCTGCCATCGCCAACGCCGTCAACTATTCCGTTATTGCCCGCCCATTGCACAGCGCTGTAATACGACGCGCCGGCAGATACGTCGCTAAAAATTCCCGAACCGCTTACAGAGGGGCGCCCGTCAAGGTTGTAAAGCTCAGCTACGAACGTTGCCCGGGTCACTGCTTCGCTTTGCGCGTCCGTGATTTCGGGAACGTGAGGTGTGCCAACATCCTGCGCTAAGTAAGCCAGAATTTCAGCCGGAGTTACATTTTCGCTCGGTTTATCAGTCTTGATAATGGTGTAGCTGTCCACGAGGCTTACATCGTTGCTGGCGGAGATGCGCGCCCCGTTGGCGGGGGTGGTGGAGTTATTTACACGCTGGCTTGTCGCCCCCGGGAGGGTGTCCCCTGGGAATGCCTGAATCAGTGAATTACCCGCCCGTCCTTCAATCTGATAAGTGGAAAACGTAAGGGTGTTCTCGGTAATGTCAATAACGCTGAAATGCGGCAGCTCGGTTTGATGCTGGAACTTCGCACTGTGGGCGCGTGGGTTGCCGCCGCCCTCTCTGGCGTCGGGGCCTGCATTAGTAGCGTAGAACTTAGAACCGGTAGGAGTGCTTAGAGTAAAATACACGATTCCCGTCGGGTTCAAAACAGTGCTGTATCCCTCTGTTCCTGTACTGTTCCAAGTAGGATTGAACCCGCCGGCTTCGGGGGCGGTTCCCGCGCTTTGCCCGGCGCCTTGGTTTGCGTTGTCATCGCCGAACTCGCCGTAATGCACGGAACCGTCGGAGGGATTGACCCAGAACTGACTCTTCAGCGGATCCCCGATCCCCGCGCCGTCGCCACCGTTGATGTGGTGCGTGCGGTTATAGCTGTGGCAGTGACCGTTTATTACAAGTTCTATGCCGATTTCTTCAAGCAGCGGGTTGAAAGCGTTCCTTACCGCAGCTTTTGCATTGTCGGATTCAGCCCTGTACACCGAATAAGGCGGGTAGTGGAACGTAGCGATCTTCCATGTCGCGTCATCGTTTTGTGCCGCCCACTCCACAATTTTCGCCCTGCGGGTCGCACTCATGGTATAATCCGCGCCGCTGTGCGCGTTTACCGACAGGACAAGGAAGAAAGTGTTTCCGTGCCGGAACCAGTAGTCGAACTCGACGCCGTTGCCGGTTCCGAATAAATTGAAGTTTTCATCATTTTGCGGGATATTGTAGTGATCAAGGAACATGGGGTGGAAGTCGTGGTTGCCGACAGAGGCAACAATCGGCAATGAGGAAAGCTGGCTTGCCGACGCGAACAAGTCATATTCTCCTTGATATACGCCGAACGTTGCGTTTTGCGTACCGACCGCCTCGACCTGATCGCCCGCGCTCATAATGAACGCAGCGTGCGGAGAAGTCCTTCTTGCGATGCTAAGTGCAGCTTTCCAATTCTCAGTGTGGAATTCATGGTTTCGGTACTGATCTCCAAAACCATTTACATTGGTTCTCACCTGCCCGAAGGGGACATTTGAACTGTCAGCGCCGATTTGTATATCAGCCATCGCATAGAAGCTGAAACGATTGGGGTTTGACGTGGTGAAGCTGAAGTATTCGGACACGGCGGAGTCCTGAATAAGCACGTAGTCGTATGTTGTACCGGGTTCAAGGTCCGTCAACGTTACGTTATTGACTTGATACAACCTTGTGCTCCTGTTTTCCTCGTCACCGACATCGGTCGATACATTGTCTCGGGTCGTGCCTGCAATAAACCGGTAGGAATCGTCAACACCTCTTTTTTGGACGCCGATCCCCACAGATTGCACATCTCGATCCGAGTGCCACGAAAAATTCATTTTCGACTCGTCCGAGCCTGGCGCGAGCAGCAGATTCCAGTAGCCTCGGTCAAACATCCCCACTGTACTCGGCGAGTAGTCGCGGTCGCCCTCTACCGGCGGGGTGATACTTGCGAAAGCCGAAGTGGTCAGGCTTATGAACATCGCGATGGCTAGGATAATGGCAAAAGCCCGGCTGATTCTAAGATTTTCTTTCATTTTCTACCTCCCTTATATTGATGTGAAATTACCGGTGACAAGGCATTTTCTGTCCTGTCTCACCGCTGTGCAAGTATAGAATGCTTTTGTAAAGTCTCCCGCTTTATTTCGTAAAATATGTGTAAATTCTGTTAAGAGTTTTTGCCTCTGTATGCCTGGGCTGCGACAAGTGCCGTGATGGGCGCAACTAAAATCAAGGCCGCAGTGGCGGAAACGGCGCGTATTATCTCAATGGCAATATCGTTGCCGTTTATGATTGCGTTGTAGTTGGCTCCGCCAATGCGGAAGGTGACAAGCGAGATGAAGAAAGTGCCGGTAAACGCCAGTATCATCGTATTCGCCATTGACGCTGCATTGTCCCGCGATACGATAATACTCGAACGCAATAAATCCTTATAGGTAGACTTGGGGTTGGACTCGTTTATCTCATTTACGCTCGACGATACTGAAACGGCAATGTCCATAAGCCCGCCCAAAGCAGATATGAGTATGGCGCAAAACAGCAAGTCCGCTACCCTAATGCCGGTATTGCCCATAACAATAAGCATATAATCCAGATTAACCGCATGATATCCGTAAATGCTTAGAGCCGCACTAAGAATAAAGTAAAATGCGCAGCAAAATACAATGCCGCACACCACGCTAATCATGCTGATATAGGTTTTTTTCGAAAAACCGAGGATCGATACGAGCGACACCGATGCGATGATAACCGAAACGCCCATGGTAGCCAATACGGGGGGCCATTCTCTTACAATAAGCGGTATGAGCAAAAATATGATAGAGACAAAGGTAAACATCAAAGCGAAGACTGAACGCATTCCCGTTTTGCCTCCGATCACCGATAGCAAGACGAAGAAAGCGACTATTATTGCGTAGTTGATATAAGAACGCTCCGGAGTCGCCACATAAGCGTAAAAAATGCTCGGGTCTTCCAAATTATAAGATAGATATATGTTCAGTATTTGCCCTTTTTTTGCCCATATGGAGTTATCTGTATGGAGGTGGTTGAGAACCTCATATACCTCGCCTTTCAGTTCGCCCCTCAGAATTTCAATGCGCAAATATTGGCTGCCGGTACGTATTCCATGCGTACCTACAGCGGTGCTTTCCGAAACTATTTCCGTCACCCGCCCCGGGATATACACAACTGCGTCATGGAGCAATTCCATGCGTGTCGAGTATTCCGTCTTGCGGCTCGATGAAGCAAAGAAAACCATTCCCGCCATCGCAATCGTCACTACGACAAAAAAAGCCGTCATTTTTGTTGCTTGTGAATCGGGAATAGCATTGTCCCGTGTGGATTTCGCAAAATGCTCTTGTAAGCTAATTCTCATTTTGCATCAGTACTCCTATAGAAGCATCTTCCGCACAACAATCGGTATAGCATATGGAATTTGCAAATGACACCGATGCTAACGTATATGGACATTTTTCTAAATTGTCAGACTTTACTATAGACTGCTTTCAAAATGTTTACTAACAGTTTTATG
>Ga0099364_10009896_pt1 | contig 13186 bp, 8 predicted proteins | sample TergutTh196P3_FD_73070 | JGI IMG/M metagenome (GOLD analysis project Ga0099364, IMG submission 73070) | Microcerotermes parvus P3 segment gut microbial communities from Pointe-Noire, Republic of the Congo - Th196 P3 | ecosystem: Host-associated > Arthropoda: Insects > Digestive system > Gut ...
AGACCAGTCCGTTCAGGCGCTAAAAGTAACCGAGTTCAGGCTTGAAAAATTGTACGGGGCAACTGACGAACAAGCATCTTTGTTTCCCGTCCCGTATACAGTTCATTTGCACAAATACGATTACGACACGCTCCGCAGCAAAGAGGCGTTTGAGTTTGAAAGCTGGATCATCACGCAATTCGGCGGCGTGCCGCAAAACAAAAAAGGCGGGGACTTGGGGCTTGACGGCAAAATGGGTGACGGAACTCCCGTACAGGTAAAACGCTCCGACAATATCGGGCGGGCGGTCATCGACAGTTTCCTTTCGGCAGTGCAGCGCTACGACAACGCCCTCTTTGCAAGAAACCAAAAGGCGAAAAAGCCTGCGGGGCACATTATTGCGTTTAGCTTTGGGAAGGGGATAATAGGGGAAGCCGCCCGCCTAAAAACCGAAAAAAACATAATCATCAAACTTGTAAAAGTAGAAGACATAGTGCCGATTGCGGTAAAGCCGTCTGTCGCGGTGCACATTAACGAAATGGAAGTGTTACAGGACGGGTCAAGGAAGATCGAATTTACCGCCGTTGGCAACAGCCTTTCTGGAATAGAATTTTACAGTTGGGACTTTAATTACAATACAGAAAAGAAGAAATTTAACCCTTCCGTAATAATGGACAAGGCAGGAAGGCAGGCTATCGTGTTAAAAGCCGGTACGCACAATATCGCCGTAAAAGTTGTAGATAATGACGGCTTGGAAAATATCGAAGTTGTAAAATTAAAGATTAACGGCGGGTTAAATAGAGTATAAATCCGCAATCCGTGATAATCCGTGTTAAATGTCTACCCAGCCAAAGGGGCGGTGCGCAATGGGGTATAAATTGTCCGCGTAATATGGTATAATTTTTGCAGTATCCATGTTTACAAAAAAACGTCCTGATGGGACATTCGTTAGAGATTTACATTTCTTTACCCGGTTAATGCCGTATATTATTCCCAGACGGTCTGATGCGGTTCTTTTTTACGAGCAGGAGTTTGATGTTACCAAGACATTAAAATATGTCCGTAACAAAAGAGCCAAAGGCGGTCATAAAATCAGCTTGTTTTACATTCTGCTTTATGCGGCGCTTAGATCTATTGCGCAAAGGCCAAAGATGAACCGCTTTGTATCGGGCTTCCGCTTCTACCAACGGAACAATATTTCATTTAATTTTGTTGTAAAACGGGATCTTAGCGATGAAGGCGAAGAGATAAACGCAACCCAATCATTTTCACCGCTTTTATCACTGGAAGAATTTTGCAGCAAAATCGATGATTACATTACACATCTAAAAGAAGGGTCAAGTTCGGATGCGGAAAAACTCAATTCATTCCTCTCCAGTCTTCCGCGTTTTTGCATCAAGTTTATTTTTTGGATTGTCAGGTTTCTCGATTACCACAACGGGCTTCCCAAGGCGGTAATCGAAGCTCTGCCCTTTTACAGCACCGTATTTTTTGCCAATGTGGGAAGCGTTGGGATTGACGCGCCGTTTCATCATCACTTTGAAATAGGCACCTGCGGTATTTTTATCGCCATAGGAAGAGTCCGCAAAGAAAGCATCGTTAAGCGTGACGGTTCTGCACAGACCCGCGACAAGCTAAAACTTACCTTTACCTTTGACGACAGAATCACAGACGGTATTTACTGCGCCCGCGCTGTCAATATACTGCGCGATCTGACAGAAAATCCCGAAAAGCTTGAGCAGCCGCTTGAACTGACACCAGAACAGTTATCCGCCCTCTGCCTTGCAGACAGCGAATTGGCATTACCTTCCAGTTCCTCTGATTGAAAAATGGTTTCTTTAACAGCAGAGAAGCCCTTCTCTTTTTTTGTACTCGCTGTTATACTGAGGCAGAGTGATTAGAGTTGTTCAGAAACTGCGCACTTCGGTACGATGTTTCATGAACAACTTCCTTAGAAAATGTTTATTTCTTTATTCAAGGAGAGCAAAATGTTAATTGATCTAGTCTCTGCTCATAAGAGTGAATTCAAAGAATATACCGAACTGCGTGCACAGGTAAATACCAGCCGTCAGGTATCATTTCTTGCAGGCAATATGGTTAGTAATGCACAAAGTTCTACAGGCGGCATTAGTGCGCGTGTGTATAAAGGCGGCACATACGGTTTTGCGTCTGCCGCAGAATATTCTGACGAAAGCATTAAAGATGTCCTAAAAGCTGCATCCTGCAATGCGGCCTTCATGGATGAACATGTGAAGAAAAATCTGCCGCCATTGCCTGCGGCTCCTTCAAAGAAAATCAATCTTAATGTTATGCCTGAAAATAAAATTGCACAGAGTTTTATAATCGATTATTTAAAAACACTGGATGACTTTATAGCGGATAAATATAAAAGTTTACAAAGCCGTACAGTGGCGGCAAATTGTCTTGATATAGAAAAATTACTTGCGGTAAGCGATGGCGCAGACAGCCATTTTTATCAGCCGCGCAGTTTTATTTATGTATTTATGACGGCAGAAACTGACGATGGAATTCCTATAGAACTTTATAAACCATTTGGAGGTTTCGGGCATTTTGACGAATTATTTACAGACCCTGCACTGCTCTGCGCAGAATTAGATAAACTTTACGAATCTGTTATGCACAAACGTGAGGGTGTGTATTCTAATGCCGGTTTATGCAAATGCGTAATGCATCCAGACCTTGCAGGGATGCTTGTCCACGAAGCTGTCGGCCACACTGTCGAAGCAGATCTTGTATTGGGCGGTTCTGTTGCCGCCAGTAACTTAAACAAACAGGTAGCAAGCGAGCTGGTAACAATGGTGGATTTCGCGCACACTGCTCTGGGGAAACCCTGCCCGCTTCCCGTTTATGCAGATGACGAGGGTACTGCCGCAGAAGATGCGGTTTTAATAGAGAACGGTATCTTAAAAGGGTATATGCACTCTAAAGAAAGTGCACGGCACTTTGGAGTTAAACCCCAGGGCAATGCGCGCGCATTTGCTTTCTCTGACGAACCGTTAATTCGTATGCGTAACACTGCCCTACTCCCGGGAAAAAACAAACTGGAAGAAATGATTCAAAGCGTTGATGACGGATATTATCTTGTAAGTACGGGAAACGGCCAGGCTGATACAACCGGCGAGTTCATGTTTTCTGTCAGTTTGGGATACGAGATAAAAAAAGGAAAACTTGGAAAGGCAATCCGCGAGACAACTATTTCCGGCGTTGCGTTTGAAATGCTAAAGACAGTTGACATGGTATCAGACGATATGGCATGGTGCAGTTCAGGATTTTGCGGAAAAAAACAGCCTATGACTGTAAGCATGGGCGGCCCTGCAATAAGGTGCGATGTAAATATCGGGGGCAGATAGGTTTACGGTAATAGGCATGAAGTTTCACAATGGCGTATAAAAGAGGTTGTCCCAAAACTTCAGTTTTTGGAACAGCTACAGCTTAGGCAATTTGTTCACCATTATCCTTCTATGATTAACAACTTGTCCATCAATAACAAAACGGCCATCACCTATGGCGTGAAAAAACTTGGGCGATTTTTGTTTTTTGTTAACCCATGCTTCAATAGCATCTACAATAATAATATTATGACTTTTTATATGGTCAATTACTCGGCACTCGATATTCGCATAACATTCTTTAATCAATGGAGCGCCAACAGAGGATGCAGGCAATTGAGTTAATTTAAATCTTTTAAATTTATCAACTTCTGATCCTGAGCATGATCCAATTTGTACAGTTTTTTTAATAAGTTCTACTGTGGGCACTGCAATTACACATTCTCCGTTATCAATAATATTCTTATAAGAATGATTCCAGCTACCGGTCATAAAAGCGAAACGAGGCGTAAAATCCAATACCATTGTCCAAGACAATGTCATAATATTTGCCCTGTCTTTTTCGTAAGTCGTAACCATCACAACCGGTCCCGGCTCCAAAAGCATAAATACTTTATTTAATGTAAGTTTTTCCATAATAACATCCTCCAAATACTCCATTATATCATAATTTACTTTTGTAAAAATTTATATCGTCTCATATATTATTCGCCTCATTAAATTTTCAATACTTTCCTTGCAGCCATTCATATAATAGTCTTTAATAAATGGATAACATACATTAAAAATACTGTCTACACCGCAGTTTCTATAGTATCTTTCTGCAAAATTGTCATCCTTATTTCTAATACAGCAATCAAGCCCGACTACTAATGCTTGTTCATATTTTGCTTTCCATGAATTGTACAATTCATCTTTATAGTCTGTTTTTGCCATTATCTCCAGTATTTCTAAATCATTAGCCCATTCTTCTTTTAACAATAAGTGTAAACCTTCATGAACAAATCCAATATCATACCCTATTTCTAAAGTCCCCATGCAAATATTATTATTGAACAACAAAGCAGAATGAGATAAGGCATCTACAGGAAAAATATAAAAATCATCTGGAAAATCACAATGCGCAGCAAATATCATTTTTTCACTGCTTCCAATAAAATCAAAGGAATTTATACATTCTTGAAATATCTTTTCCTTATCATTTAGTGTACTGTACCAATAATCTTTGAAAAATTCATTCCAGCTTTTCTCAAAAGCTTTCCCAAAATCCATTTGTGTAATACCCATATTTATGTTTTCTTGATTAATCTTCTTATTCCACAATGCATTATTTACAATATAGTTCATTCCTGTTTCAAAAATTGATAAATTTCCGTATGAAAAATAACAATCTCCTTGTGCAACATCTTCTTTTATTTTTATGTTAATAGATTTTATAACATTTTTATTTTGCCGCAGTTCATATTCTACACCATGATTACCTAATAAATCATAAATATTAAGCGTATGTAGAAATAAATTAACCGCCTCATTGTTATTTATTATAATTTTTTTCCCATTTGCATTAAATACTTTTTCCATATTTTTATACCTCTTAATATGTATATAACAAATAATATTAATTTTATCAATACATTTTTTATTATTTTATATAGTTCAATAGGCATTTCGTATAACGGAGCACGGGTTAGCAAAGCGGATTTTGGCTAATGTTCCGGCCATCTTTATAAAGCAAATCGAAGGTTTGCGGTACCCTTTTCATTTACCAAAAAATCAATCTTCCCATATCGCTTAAAAACCCCTGCGATTTAAAATATTCCGCATAATCACTTTCTGCCGCTTTTATCCCATTTATTTTTTGAATTAGTACTTTATTTTCGGGCATAACTTTTCTAGTACGCGGAATTTTAAAAAGACCAATAAGTTGGTTTATATCAGGATCATCCACATCAATAAATATTTGCATCTCTTTACCGCTTTTACAGGAAATTGCAATTAAACTTTCGCCCCTATAATAAAACCTGTTGCTGGAATTTCTGGCTGTTAATTTATATTCAAGCCCTGAAATTTCTAATCCGGCAATACTTGCAGGATCTGCTGCATTCATCCAGTAAAGTTCATTACAACTTTCCGCTTTTTCAAGCAAAGCCGCTATTGACACAGAGGCAAACTGCAAAGAATTTATCCCTGAAAAAAACCTCCCCGTAACAAGCTCTCCTGCAAGCTCCATCCGCCGCATTGCGGGCAGCAATTTTGACCATGAAAACTCCGCCTCTTCATGTTCAAGAAGCGGGCGGCAAAGCACGCCCCAGCGATCCAAAAGAAGCCTAACCCTGTCGCGGTTAAGAGCGTCTTCTTCCATGGGGTCGTTTACCTCACCTTCCATTAAAAGGGAAAACCAATTCCCATGAACAGGAGCGCCGCTTCGCCAGCGGTTACGAAGAGCGCTTGGAATTCTATTATGTCTGCCAAATGAATTTGAAACCTGAACAGGCTCTGTTTCTTTTGGAATAAAACCATTTTCAATTCCTCTTCTTACAGGATCAAAAGAGTCTGCTGTAAGCGATCCTTTCCAAACCTCATTCCACAAAGCTTGAGCGCAGGCGCGGATATCAAGAGCGCAGCCATTAGCGGATAATTCATTTTTTATTTCCCAAAAATCACGCGAACGGTTAAAAAAAGACGACAAGAATAGAGACTTTAATTTTGAGCTTTCAATTTCTTTTTTAGTATCACATACAAGATCAAAATCTTCGGGGCGGCAGAAAGAAATTTTTTCCCGGCTTCCTTTGCCGTACCAAAGCAATCTGCCTTCACGTATTTCGCGGTTTAAAGTTTCTGGATCGTAATTATTATTTCTTGCGCAGAAAATTTCTGTCTCCCATAACTTAGATGCGGCAGTCCGCCCGTAAAGATTTTTGCAAAAAGTGCCGTGAGCTTTTTCACCAATAAGCCCCTGACATAAAGCCAAAAATGGCGCTAATACAGAAGCCGCCCGCTCTTTGATTACAGGACGGTTTTTTTTGCGTGTTATACGCAGAAGCATTTCCATGTTTTCTCTGTCACAGATATATGACGAAGATTGTAAAGATGAAGTACTCTCTATCTTGATATCCGTTACAACCTCATCGACTTCAGCTAACGCATTTATTGCATCTTCTGCTTCGGCGGCTGTAACGGCAAAAACGTTACGAATACGATCAATCAAAACCGGTCCCTGGTATCGAAGCCACCATCCCAGTAATTTTAAAGGTTCTTTTATCCAGTCTTCTTCCCATTCAAAATGAACTACAGAAAGAATACCTTCGTTATTTCGCCTAACAGTTTTTATTTTATCCCTGTTAATATTATTTACTACGGCTTCCGGCATAATTTCCAGCAGTCTGTTCCATTCATCTATTGGAATTGCAATACGTTCCTTTACCCATTCATTTAAAGAAAGATCATCATCGGGTGCCCAGCCGGGAATTTCCCTGCGTAATTTTGATGTAAATTCATTTACTATATTTGATTTTAAAACAGGGCGTAATTCTGCATTGCCGATAGCTTCTTCGATTATTTTATCAGAAAGGGAAGCTTTATGCATTTTTCCTGCCAGATCCTTACGCTCATCATACTCGTACATAAAAGCATTTGTTTCATACCTGACAATATCCCTTGAAAACGGACTTGGAAGACCGGTCCTAAAAAAAGAAAGAGAAATGCTTCCGTCTTTTATTGACAAAACTAAATTCCTAAATCCTTCCATGTCAAAGGTGTCAGAAAGGCAGCTTCTCCACGCTTCCGCCGTTACGGGAAAGCCGTCTTCGTCTGCCACAGCATCAAAAAGACGTTTTGATCTTTGCCTCATGATCCATAAAGGAGTGCGTCTTCCATACGGTGCTTTTGGAAGAAGGAGACTTCTCTCTGCCGCTTCCCTGAAAAATGCGCCAAAAAGAGCAGAACTTTCAAGGCGGTTTCTAAAGAGTCGTTCCCCTCTGGTTATACTTCCATCCGGCGCATCAAGCGCCGCTAATGCGCGGCGGACAATTTCTTCAGGCTCTAAGGACGCATCATCTATGCCAAGACGCGGCAAAAGGAAAAGTATGCAATCATCTCCCGCAAAACTTTCAACTCTTAAATTTAATATTTCTTCCATTTCAGCAGACAAAGCAAGAGAAAGAGGATAATTCACCTGTCCGCCGCGAAAACTATGAAAAACAACCGTACAAAAATCCCTATTAAGTTCCGTTCCGGTTATAATTTCTACTGCAATATTTTTACTACAAGACAATAAAATATTATTCTGTGCATTATACTGGGAATCTAAAAAATTTTTCAAAGAATTATTCGTCTCTACAGAAAGATTTGTTTTTATATCTTTAGACTTCGAAGAAGCAATATTGTTATAATTATCTAAAATATCAAGTAGCCTTTTTGTAAGTTTTACACTTCGAAAAAGCACGGCTCCTTTCCAGAAAGGCATAGAATCAGATATATTGTCAAGAGGAGTAACATCAACTGATTCTGTACTGATATTAGTTATGCGCCATCCGCGGCCGCCAAAATCAAAATGATCTCCTATGCGGCGTTCCCACACAAACTCTTCATCTAGCTCGCCGATTTTCGTCCCATCAGGCAAACGAAGAGAATAATACCCTAAATTTGCAATCACTCCACCAGATGTATAAAGCAAGGTTGTTGTCCCGTCCAGCACACCTATTGTACCTTCGGTATTATCCACCCAAATACGCGGTTTAACATCTTTTAACCTTGTTTTTTTATCATGCCATGTTATTCCCGCAAGCATATATACAACGCGGCTAAAAGAATCATAATTAAGATTTCTGAATATATAAAATTTATTAATAAGTTCGTATAACTCGTCAATTTTTCTGCTGCTTTCAGAGCACAAAGCAAGAATAATCTGCGCAAGAATATCCTGCGGATTTTCGACCGGATATATTTCTTCGACGTCACGCTCATCTACAGCCGCTTTTAAAGCGGCCGCAAGCAGCAAATCTTTTCCATGAAAAGCAAAAAGCCTGCCTTTACTTACCTGTGCGATACCGTGACCGGACCTCCCTATACGCTGCAATGCCTGAGAAACGCTTGTTGTACTTCCTGCAAGGACAACTTCCTCGATATGACCTATATCAATACCAAGTTCCAAAGAAGCGGTAGCAACTACACATGCAAGCGTTCCAGCCGCCAGTTTTTTTTCAACACTGCGCCTGATCTCTTTGGAAAGCGAACCATGATGAGGATATGCAACAACCGAAACAACTAAATTTTCGGCCCCGCTTTTATTAGGAAACGTCCTTGCAGCCGTCTGATTTAAAAAATAACAAAGCCTCTCGGCTCTTCGTCTTGAATCTGTAAAAACCAGTATTGTTGCGCGTTTTTCGTTCTGCATACCTTCCCAAATCCTGTTTAAAACATAATTAATTAATGGCGTATAACGGCTGGTATAATCGCCCGGTAACGCAGGCTCTTTTGTGTTTCCGGGCATAAAGACAGTTTCCAAATCAGGGTATTCAACGATAAAATCAATTTTCTTTTCTGCAAGAGGAGACACGATATGAACCTGCCTTCCTTTCTTTAAAGTACTGCCTGTAAATTCTGCCGCTGTCTGCGGATTACTTATGGTTGCAGAAAGGCTTATCCTCTGAAAATCACCGGCTATGAGAGCAAGTCTGTCTATCTGGCAGGATAAAAAAGCACCGCGTTTATTTCCAAGAAGCGCATGAATTTCGTCTATTATCAGATATTTTACGTTAGATAGTACCTGCCTGCCTTTTGGGTTAAGCAGAATGATAGCAAGGCTTTCGGGAGTAAGAGCCAGAATTGAAGGCGGACGGATATAAAACCGCCTGCGGTGAGATTGAGGTGTATCACCGGAACGGGTTTCTACACGAACAGACGGGAATTCTCTGCCTTCATTTTGAAAGAGCAATTTAATTGCGGCTAACGGCTCAAGCAGATTGCGTTTTATATCTTCATTAAGCGCTTTCAAAGGTGAAACATACAGAACTGAAAGCTTTTCGGCATTGTAATTTAAAGCAGAGTCTTCCGTACAAAAACGGGAAATTGCCGAAAGAAAAGCAGTCAATGTTTTACCGCTGCCTGTCGGAGCCAGAGCAAGAACACTTTCTCCGCGTTCGATAAGCGGCCAGGCTTCCGCCTGAACAGATGTGGGCTTACCATAAGTTTCACAAAACCATCTGTTAATTAACGGATGAAAAGTTTTAGGCAGCATAAATCACTGAATATTAATATAGAATCTTTCCAGATATGCAATCCGGCGGCGGGCGTCTGTTGCATAACCGCTTTGGGGATATTCACGCACAAGGCGGCGGTAATAGTCAAGCGAAAGTAAAATATCTCTGTACTCAAAATTGGCTTCGTAGAACTGACCATAAAGCCAGTATAGCTCATCATTATCATCGCCGTAATATTCTTTATATTGATCCAGCAGCGAAATAGCCGCCGTTACATTTCCCTGATTAAACCGATCTTTTGCTCCCTGAAGCAAAATCTCCGGTCTTTCACGTGTTATAGAAGTGCGGTATTCTGTTTCATTATCTGTAGAAAATTGTATGCTTTCCGGCACTTCCTGAAACGAAGTTTCCCGCAAAAGAAAATCCTCAGCAGAACTGTCGGCATTTTGCATAGCGGCATCCGTCTGACCGGATGAAAAACTTTCTGTGCCATGTTCAAAATTATTCTCTGGCAGAATGCTTTCCCTCTGCACTGCATTCGCATCAAAGAATTGCTCCCTCTCCTGCGTTCCTTGTGGGACAGACTCTGTAGCCCGACCTCTCTGTATTGCCGCCTCATCCAAAGAAGACGGCCAGCGCGGAAGCGCTATTACTCTTCCTTGATCAATTGGTGGATTAAACCAAGCGGCTCCGTCTCCCGCCTGCCGATCTCCTACAACCACCTGGACATGATCATTTAGAACATACCCCCTAAGAAAATCTTCTCTGAAAAATCTTAACACATAAAAACCAACGGCATCCGCCCTGAAAAGAAAGCTTTGTCCCTCAGGATCACGGCGGCTTGATCTATAATCTATACCGCGCCGAGATGCAATCTCTCCCATATATATCCAGCCGTTTCCACGAAAAGGAACCTCTATTATTTGCCCTACCGTAGCACGGACAATTCTTGAAAAAACAATTTCCTGCCCCGTATCAATTTCAGTTTCACGCGGTAAAATTACTGATTGCGAAGGTGAAGGGATTGGAGGCGCTTCTCTCTGTTCCCGCAATACATTGCGCTCCTGTTCGCGTGCCGGCTGCTGCTCCCTCGGCTGCACTCTCTCTTCCGAAGGTACTAGCAAAGCGGGAAGAGGCAAAGGCGGCGCTCTCGGCTCCGTCTGTACTATTTTTTCTTCTGTTTCTATTTTCGGTTCAACATCTTCCTGAATACTACTCTCTTCAAATTGCCCGCCGTTATCTGCCGCGCTATATGTCAACCGATCATTTATAAACGCCAATTGTTCCATAATCAATGCCAATTGATTATTTATCTCCGCTATTTGTTCATTATACCCTTCTCCCCCTTCATTACTTATTTCTGATTGCTCATTGTCAATTACTGCCTCTTCACTAACCGCCGCTAACTGTTCACCGCTCTCCTCTAACTCCTCACTGCTCTCCAGCAATTGCAAACCGATCTCCTCTAGCTCCTCGCTGCTCTCCAGTAATTGCAAACCAATCTCCTCGAACTCCTCGCCACCCTCTGGCATATCATCATTGCCAGTTTCTAGCTCCTCAATGCCAGCCGCTAACTCCTCACTCTCTGCATTTTCATCCATCTCACTTTCAATGACCGATGCGCAAGAGAACAAAATGAAAATTGTCAAAAATAAAATAAAAAAAAATTTCATGGGACACGCTCCAGCACTTCTTCTACAGCAGATTCTATATTTTCCCACCAATACTCTTCACCGTATTTTAACGGGTCTTGCCAATATAAAGCGGCATCTTCTTCCGTCCACATTTGCCTTCTTTCACGTTCCAGAAGAACTCCTGGAATAAAATCCGGCTCATCCGGTAAAAAAATCTCATCACCGGGAATTGCAATCCGGCGGATGATTCTCTCCGGTTCGCTTTGAAGCAGAGACACATCCAGCGTTTTTCTGCTTATTGATATAAACGCCGACAGAGTTAGAAAAGCCGCCACAATACCTGTACAAATTAATGCAAAACGCCGCTTTTGTATACTGTTTAAATCTGTATACCATCCGGTAAATTTTCCAGCCAATCTCAGAAAAAAAACCTTTACATTCTCCCAAATTTTAATAGACATCATGATATTATATCATAACTTACTTGTTGTTTCTATCAGGAATTGCTAAAATTATGTTACTATGAATGAAAGGTTGATTTCTCTTCTTAATCGGTATGAAGAATTAAATACTCTGATAGAGGATACATCGCTTGTAAAGAATCAAAACCGTTACCGCGAAGTTATGAAGGAACATTCTTATCTAAGCGAAATTGCTAATTTTCATAATAATATTTTAAAGCTGGAAAATGAGATAATTCAGACTAAAACGCTCATTCATGAAGAAAAAGATAATGAAATGAAAGAACTTGCAAAGGAAGAATTAAAAATTCTTGATGCAAAACTTGAGGAAAATAATACCGGGCTAAAATACCTTCTTATACCAAAAGACCCTCTAGACGAAAAAAATATCATTATGGAAATAAGAGCCGGAACGGGCGGCGAAGAGGCGGCTCTTTTTGCGTCTAATCTTTACCGGATGTATGCTCGTTTTGCAGAAACGAAGGGCTGGAAGTTCGAAATAATGAATGTCAACGAAACCGAGCTTGGCGGCATAAAAGAAATTGTATTTTCTATCAGCGGAAATAATGTCTTTGAAAATTTGCGATATGAATCCGGTGTCCACCGTGTGCAGAGAGTTCCTGCAACAGAATCCCAGGGAAGAATTCATACATCGGCAGTAACTGTGGCTGTTCTGCCAGAAGCGGATGAGACTGAAATTAATATAAAGCAGGATGATTTGAGAATTGATGTAATGCGCGCAGGCGGTCCCGGCGGTCAGTGTGTCAACACTACAGATTCTGCGGTGCGCATTACCCATCTTCCTTCCGGGCTTACGGTTCACTGCCAAGATGAAAAAAGCCAGATTAAAAATAAAGCGAAAGCCATGCGCATACTTAGGGCGCGCATCTATGAAATGGAAGAAGCAAAAGCGGCTTCAGAGCGAGCGCAGGATCGTAAATCGCAGGTAGGATCGGGCGACCGTTCACAAAGAATTAGAACATATAATTTTCCGCAAAACCGCCTTACAGATCACAGAATAAATCTTACACTTTATAAACTTGACCTTATAATGCAGGGAGAAACAGTAGAACTTTTTGATGCCTTAAAATTATCTGCTAAAGAAGAATTACTACAAATGAGCGGCACAGAATAAGCCGTATTGGGAAATAAAGATTGAAATTATCAGTTGAGCAGGGTACATTTTGACTATAAGGGAAATTATTTCACAAGCAAGCTGCAAATTAAAATCAGAAAATATTGATACCGCTGCGCTTGATGCAAGCCTTCTGCTAGCTGATATTATGGGAGTAAGTCGCACAAAACTCCTTGCAATGAACGATCATCCGGTTAATGAGAAAATTATAAAAACATTTTTCAAATTAGTTACAAGAAGAGCAAGCGGCGAAAGTGTTGCATATATAACCGGGAAAAAAGAATTTTGGGGGCTTCAATTTTATGTCGATAAAAATGTTCTTGTCCCTCGGCCTGAAACAGAAATACTTGTAGAAGCTGCTCTAGATGTTTTAATTGAAATGGACAGGAAAAATAAAGCAGAGAAAAACATTCGCGTACTTGATCTA
>Ga0099364_10009897_pt1 | contig 13186 bp, 15 predicted proteins | sample TergutTh196P3_FD_73070 | JGI IMG/M metagenome (GOLD analysis project Ga0099364, IMG submission 73070) | Microcerotermes parvus P3 segment gut microbial communities from Pointe-Noire, Republic of the Congo - Th196 P3 | ecosystem: Host-associated > Arthropoda: Insects > Digestive system > Gut ...
TTGGCAGAAAAAAGAAAAAATTGAAGCGGTACAGGGATGGGATACAAATGTGACGGAGGGCACGTACGTCGTTTGGTTTCGTAATACAGTCGAAGAAGATAGAGAACGTTACCTTGCCCAAAATCCTGATCATAAATTGCCTGTTCTTGTGTTCTACTTTGGGGATGTCATTAAGTCCACGGAACCCCTGTTAACAATTTACGTAGTAATTTGGGAGGATGGAACGCTTGTCTGGGGTTCGTCTAAAGAATGTAGATCCGTCATCAGGGGGTGGATCGAAAACAACGAACAAGAGATCAAGTATTTTATCTCACAAATTGATCGTGGTAAAGTCAACGAATTGTTGTTTGTCCTTGCAGATTCCACCGTTTTGCTTGATGATCTTATTGTATTGATTGGTGGAGGACACACGCATTTGAGATTCAGAGGCAAAGAAAAGCTATACCATGTCGATGTTGATGGTGTTTATGCCCTTCCTCTCCATTCTTCATTTGCGGGAGGAGGGATTTCATCAGTAAAAAGTGCTCTGGTATGGAGGAGAATGGTCAATAAGATATTTAACCTGATTCCAAGCAAAAGCCGTCCGGTCAATATCTCTTACTCAAGATATGATTGTGATGATCCATACTCTTGGATAGGTATCATAGAAATACCCAAAGAATAAATAATTTGATGGAAATTACCTACCTACACAGACAACCAAGTGTAAAACCTCCAAGCGTCTCGAACTCATCTACCGTCTCATCCAACTCCGAAGCCTCCGAACCCAATCCAGCCTCGCAAGAGCGATTCTCCGATGCCGGTCGAGTCTTCCGCAAATGCCGTCTCACTTTGCCGTCTCAACAAACCGCGTTTCGCGAATTACCGTAACCTTGATTTCGCCCGGAAATTGCACTCGCTCCGTCAACGCCTTGGCAATATCCCGACATACCTTGGCCGCCGTTTCGTCCGTCGATTTCTCCGACGTCAACAACACCCGCATTTCCCGGCCCGCTTGAATGGCATACGCCTGACCAACGCCCGAAAACTCCTTCGCGATCGCCTCCAATTCCGCCATGCGCTTGACATACAACTCCAAAGACTCCCGCCGCGCGCCCGGACGAGCCGCACTGCACGCATCCGCCGTCATCACAACCAACGTATAAGGATTTTCAAGCCGAACATCATCATGATGTCCCAATGCCGATTGGACAACCTCCGGCGGCTCGCCGTACCGCTTCAACAAATCAGCACCAATCCGAGCATGCGTCCCTTCGGATTCGTGATCCGTCGCTTTGCCGAGGTCATGCAGCAACCCGCATCGCCGGGCCAATTTTTGGTTTAAGCCCAACTCCGCAGCAATCGCGCCCGCTATGAAGGAAACTTCGATGGAGTGCCGAAGCACATTTTGGCTATAACTCGTCCGAAAATGAAGTCGGCCCAGAAGTTCGACAAGACGTTCGTTCAAGCCGAACAGGCCTGTTTCTTGTACGGCATCTTTCCCCTTCTTGTTGACTAAGGTTTGGACTTCGGTTTGCGATTCGGCAACGATTTCTTCGATTCGGGCAGGATGGATTCGTCCGTCGGTAATCAGTCGGCTCAATGCACGTCGGGCAGTTTCGCGGCGGATGGGATCAAAGCAACTCACGAGCACCACGCCGGGCGTGTCGTCAATCAAAAGGTCAACGCCGGCGGCTTTTTCAAATGTCCGAATGTTTCGGCCTTCCCGACCGATGATTCGCCCTTTCATATCATCGCCGGGCACATCAACGCTGCAAGTTGTTGTTTCGGCGGTATGGGATGCCGCATAGCGTTGAAGGGACACGAGCAACATATCCCGAGCGGTGGCGTCGCATTGCTCCTTGATTTTCTTTTCGTGCTGCATCACGGCGCGGCCGACTTCGGACTGCAATTCACGTTCGAGCAGAACGAAGAGTTTTTCGGCGGCTTCTTCGCGGTTGAGGCCGGAAAATTCGTGAAGGGTCAGGCGTTCTTTTTCAATCAATTTGGCCAGTTCGGCATTTTTTCTATCGGCATCATCAACGCGTTCAGAGAGTTTTCGTTGAGTATTTTCGACAAGACGTTCCTGTTTTCGCAGGTCGCTGGCTTGTTGGTCGAGTGTACTCTGCCGTTTGTTGAGAAGTCGTTCCTTTTCATAGAGTTCGTCGCGAATTTTTGAGAATTCGGCTTCATTTTTCTCTTTATTATGGATAGATTGTTCTTTGACGAGCAACTCTGCTTCTCTGATTTTCGTATCGGCTTCGAGTTCAGCGCGTTGGACAATATCCTTTGCCTTTTCGATTGCACTTGTTTGGTAGAATTTATCGAGCAGGCGTACAAGGATGTAGGTTGCAGTGATAGAAAATGCCGCAACCATACCGAGGGCAAAGAGTTGCGAAATTTCCATAGAGATTCGTTTGTTTGCAAATGTTTGCATGACAAAATGTAGGGTGATTTTAACCGGAAAAGCAAAGAATTGCAACCCGTCGCCGATTTGGCGGCAGGTTCCGAAAAAAATACTACGGCTTTGCCAAACGTGTACGGACAGGCGAAACTACATATCCGGCTCCGGCAGGACAAATTCCGGCAAGTCCGGCAGGGCATTCCAATCCGGCAACGCTACGCGGAATACATTCGCCTCCGTTAAGTGAATCTGCCGGTAAACATCCTCCGCAATCACGTAGTACCAGTCCGCAAAGCGAGCAGAAAGTTCCGCCGCACGACGCAGGCCCCGTTCCAATTCGCCATCATAACGCTCCTGCTCCCGTTGATTGAACAGACCCGCCGCTTCGCCGTCCGCAACATCCTCTGGGACTTCCCGCAATTCCGGCAACGGAATGATCGACGCATCAAACTCCGCCGTAATGAAAAGATATCGATTCGCACCCATAACCGGCGTCGCAATGTCCGGCGAGTCGCCATCCAACATCATCTCCGATTCCGTGCCCGTCAAGTCGCCGAATCGCAGATTATAGACAATGCCGTCTTTAAGCCGAATCTGCAAATCGCCCCGATTGGATAAAAGTTGCGTTTTTGATTCTCCGGTCCCGCCTTTTAAGTCAGGTATTTCGTCGAGCCAAAAGCCGGTTCGTTGCATCGATTCCTGCATTGCGGCATCCCGCTCGATGTTTTCAAACGCCTGTTCTTCCCGGAGTGCTGCGGCCAAACTGGCCGGTTTTTTCAAGACGCTGACGATCCGCAAATCATTCAGGGCAGCGACCATCGCGTCGAGCGTATCGGTATTCAACTCTTGATTGGCTGCAAGTTGCTGTTCTCTGTAGTCATGGTTTTGGCCTTCAAAGGTCATCCATCGGAGGAGCGACCATTTATCCGGGCCGACTGCCGACGCGTCGTAGCCCAGCGTAATGTCCCCGATAAGAGATGCCCTCAGGATTTCCTGTAAACCGCGAGACGTCAACGCGTAATCGACGGAAAAGGAATACTGATCGACGAAAAATTCCTTAATGTCGAATGTGCTGATATCGAGCAGGTTGCGTTCTATCCATTGGTCGAAGTTCGTCGAAAATTGGCTTGCATCGACGTTGACGACGTAAACCGGCGACTGGTTGGCAATGCGGACATATCGGAGTTTTTCGGTTTCATCAGCCATCAAGTCTTGCTGCCGGTGTGAGGCAACGGCATTGCCGACGATCAGATTGACGAGCGTTTCGTTGTTTGCCCCGAGGAGGGTAATTTTGAGTCCGACGCCGTCGCCGAACGAAGCAGTTTCGGAAGTCGGGTCAATCACGCCGTATTGGGTTTGGAAGGCGATGGCGTCGAGACCCGCGTCGGGCTGAATCACTTCGAGGACTTTGAGGTCGGTAAGAGTTTCGGCAACTCTTCCCATTTGATCGCGGGCATCGGCGGGATAGTTATCGTGCGAGGGAATCGACCAGATTCCGTTGACGGCAGCGATTCGGAAGTCATCGCGTTCTCCGGCGGCGTTTTGTCGGACGATTTCGAGTGAGTTTATGTCGAGGGGATCGTTGAATTGTGGAAACAGGGTTTGTCCGAGCATTTCTTCGGCTTGGAAATCGCGGGCAGTTGGTCGGCTCAAGATCGCACCGCCGACGAGGGCGGCGGCAAGCAGGACGAATATCGAAGTTTTGGTGATATCACTCATCGGTACGGCATTTCTCGGCAATTTTTTCCTATTTTACCGTGTTGAGTGCGTGGATTCAAGCGTGTATGCCCAGGACGTGTCTATTTTTGCTTTGGATGCTTTTTCGGCATTCCGGCGTGCGACAGAACGACAGTTCCGAACAAATAATGACTGCCATATTTCCACACACTGCCGGAAAATACGGAACAAAACCACTCGTCTCGCCGGTTGTGAAATCCCTATTTTACTCCATTTTACCATCCGTTCCAGTGATTCCATTGCCAACAGGTCCATTGGAAATGTTGAAGTATAAATTTATTCTATTTTGCTTTATCCAGCGAATAGCAATTCTACTTGCAATTCGGGAAGCAATGGTCATCTACTTGCATTTTGCGACGCTGCTCGTTATGCACCGTCTTCACTACTTTGATGGCACAAATGTACCATCAAAAAATGTTTCATCGAGCCGTAACTTGCCTTGTTCATCTAATAATGCAAGTAGATGTTGATGGAGTTCTACTAACACGCCTTGGTACGGTAGAAAACCGAACGCACAATCGAGCGAACGAAGTGCAAACTACTTGCACGCATGACCGCAACGGAAACATGACCGTAATGCCTGGCCTGCGTGGAGTTTACGATGCATGGAACCGCTTGGCCGAAGTGCGTAATGCATCGAATGTTCTACTTGCTACTTATGCCTACAATGGTTTGAACCAACGTGTGCGCAAAACGGCAGGTAATGTTGTGACGACTTCGTTTTTCAATAGTGCCTGGCAGGAGTTGGAATCAACAACATCGAATCAAACAACGCTAAACATCTGGGGCTTGCGATATATTGATGATTTGGTCTTGCGAGAGAAAGTTGCCGAACGGCTTTACTCGCTTGCCGACCCGAACTGGAATGTAGTGGCAACTACTAACGCTTCGGGAGCGGTACAAGAACGCATGCGTTACGATGCCTTTGGTAGAATCACCTGGCTCAATGCTTCGTTTGCAACGAAAACAAATACGGATTTCGCCTGGAATCGTACCTTTACCGGTCAGGTTCTCGATAGCGAGTCGGGCTTGATGCTCTATCGCAACCGCTACTATCATTCCGGCCTCGGAAGGTTTGTCAACAGGGATCCAATCGGATATAACGCGGGAGATGTGAGCTTGTATCGGTATGTGTTTAACCGACTGCCGATTGCAAGGGATCCATTTGGCTATGCTGTTTGGGTTGAGGCACCTGGTGTATATGCTGGCCTGCATCAGAGAGTTTGTGTCGATGTTCCAGACGATTGTGATGCAGCATCGTGCGATGAAAAAGGAAAACCCTACTGCATTACATTTTCTAATGACAGAGGGGGTGGTGGTTGTTCTCCAAACAGCCGCTCAAGCGGTAGTAGTTCGGATAGTTCAGAAAGATCATCTCGAGCGGCTTGCAGCTGTCTTTCGCAAGGGGGAACAGCAGATGATGCGACCTTTGATAGTGTGTTTGGGGCAACGTTACCTAAAAAATTCCAAAAAAGCCCGCGTGGCTCGGGAATAATTGGTCCAGACAATGGTGGTTCGGATAAAACTAGGCCATCGACCGGTTCTGACTCCGCTACAAAAGATTTCTTAAAAAATCTTTCAGGGGAACAAGACTGTGAAGTTTTCAAGTATTTTAAGAATCTTGAAAACACAAGAGGAGAGTATCGTCTGCTTTGGTTCCCGTACACCTGTCGCCACTTTTCGCAAGATATTTATGCTATAATTGATAACAGGTATTGATATCCTATCGTTTTTTATGAACAAAGAACTTCACAAACATCGTTTGCTTCGAAAATTCAGAGTAATACTCGGTTTTCGAAGCGTTTGTATCGCTGTTTGCACATGCATGTTACTGCTTATCGCTGGCTATTTCATGTTCAATACTGACCTTCCACGGTTTAACGGTTCCGCGATAGTAATTGTCGCAGGTACAAACGGCAAGCAAGGCGATCGGTTTACTTTAACAAACGATAATGAATTATATCATAAAATCGATAAATGGTTGTCTTCAAAACGACTGTGCTATCCGATAACGTACACTGCTTATCGATACTTTGCAATTTCTGACTTAGCACTTTCTGAAGACGTGGGTGATGATTATCAAAACCGCATATGGACAAGTATTACTATTTGTGGTAATCGTATAATGTATGAACGCGTTGGTGCAAAATTGCCTCGAGGAATACCATTTGTATCTTTTTTCTTTACTAAAAAAGATGCCGAAATGCAAAGTGAAATAAGACAATGGCTTGCTGATCAAGAACATTTACGGCAGGAGTTGGCCACAGAATCTGTATGCCCAGAAGGTTAGGTATTTATAGCACTGTTGGAGTATTGGGAAATCACAGTTAGATCATGAGTTTCGAAATAACGTTTAGGAATACTGAGCACACTTATAAGTGCCCAATTGTTTAAGATGAAAATATCGTAAATCTACAGATTTCGTGATATTGACAGGGATTGTCAACTGTGATAGTGTAAAGGAGGCTTCTGACGTGGTTTTCAGAACATTTGAAACCATGTTAGAGCCGCCTAGTTTATCGGTATCAAAAAATCATGCACTGGAGAAAACTTGCCATGCTCAGGACAATCTGTTTTTATATTGTACTTTGCTCTATTTTCATTATATTGGTGTGTACACTGGGGCTGAATGTCTTCAGGGATATGCAGATGGGCGAAGTAGCAGACTCTTCCAGAGTGTTCTATTGGTTGGTAAATGATTCGAGAAATGAAGACTGTCCGCAAGAAATTGTATCGAAACTCGTTTATGTTTATGGATACTACCCACCTGGTTCAAAATTTGTCTTCCCTGGATCGCAATACAGCCAAATTATTGAACAAAACAGAAGTATTGCAATAACGTCTATACTGCAAACGATGCGTGAGAAAACGGGCTGTGATTTTGATGATGATATAGACCAATGGGTAGATGCCTTTGGAACAGAAAAGACCCAAGATCGTTATAGAAGTTTCAAAGAATTTCGAATAAATAGGTAAGACATTGAAGAGACGTTATAGCGGAGACTGGAGGAATTGGAAACCGTATCGTAAATTGCCCTTTTGCGAAATGGACGAAGGTCTTGGGAAATGCAAGATTGAGCGGAGCAGTGGTTGCATCCACGCCGCACATCGGTTATGCTTATGTATACTCACGACCTGACATAATAATGAAGTACCATAATAGCAAAACGTTTGCCGACCCAAATTGGAATGTAGTGGCAACTACTAACGCTTCGGGAACGGTACAAGAACGCATGCGTTACGATGCCTTTGGTAGAATCACCTGGCTCAATGCTTCGTTTGCAACGAAAACAAATACGGATTTTGCCTGGAATCGTACCTTTACCGGTCAGGTTCTCGATGCCGAATCGGCTTTGATGCTCTATCGCAATCGCTACTATCATTCCGGCCTCGGAAGGTTTGTAAGTAGAGATCCGATTGGATATGATGCCGGTGATGAAAATTTGTATCGGTATGTAAACAATTTGCCTCAAATATTGTTGGATTCATTTGGATTGTTTAATATGAATGAATGCATTGCGGAGGAAACGGCAATTTGTAGGCAACAATATCCCGGTGTCAGGAATGCGATAGGCAGATGGGGCTGTAATGCAGGCGTAAGTGCGGTCTGTGCAGCAAGGAAAGCAGATGCGGAAGCAAGGGCTGCCGCACAATCTATTTGTGATCTTGTGGATGCGGCAAACACCAAGGAATTTCGTTGCCTCTGCCTAATAGCCGGTGTGGCAGATATGATTCCGGGAATCGGCAATAATCCGGCTGTTGAAGCACTAGATTGCACTTGCAATATCGTTGCGACTCTGAACGTGGGGTGTAAAAAAGGGCTAGCGGCAGGTGCCCTTTATGGAGCTTTAACAGCAATTGATTGCACTTCATTCTTTTCAAGTCCAATCATTGGTTGTGAACTGGGCACAGTTGCGGGTGGAATTATCGGAGCAGGTGCAGGTGGATTTGGCGCAGTGCCAGGATCGCTCATTGGTTGTCTTCTAGGCAGGGCGTTAGCCGACTCTGCTATTGACGCAACAGTGTATGCGATGCAAAATGCGATAAGCCAAGACTCAAATTCTATTTTTCCTCACGAGGCACTATGTGATTGCAAAGAGTTTTTTGGATTGTAGTAACGGAAGTTGCAAAAAATCGAAATGAAATTGCGGGATACTTGCAATAGCAAGAATCAATTGGTATAAGGCGTTTCACACTAACGATAATAAAATAGATAAGTAGGCAATAAAAACAGGTTATTCATCAGGGTAATCCCAGGGCTATCTGTTTATATGTTGGAAATTTTCACGAAAGTTGTTGTGTGAACACGCCCTAAATTGCACGAATACTATCGAAATAATTTGAGAAGATTAGAAATCCTATGACACCGATACATTTTAATATTATCATCCGAGAGGACGAAACTTCCTGGTTAGCCGAGTGCATTGACAATTCAGTCGCCGCGTATGGTGAAACTATTGAAGAAGCACTCTACAACTTGAAAGGAGCACTCGAATTGTATTATGAAGAAGAGTGTTGCCACATAGAGATAGAATACTTTTCTGTAGAAACGGTAGGAGGTGTTAAGTATCGTCCTGGAATAGTAAGACCGAGGGACGTGTCGGTAGCCTCCGAGAGATCGTCGTCGGCAATACGCAGGAGGTATCGTAACACATTGATACCAAGACCAATATTGAACAAGGAAGATTTGCATATTGCGATGCGAGCGTGTGGTCTTGACATACATGTAAGCCTGCTAAGCATTCCAGTCTTGGGGCATATTTATGCCTTGATATTGCTTACCATTGCTTTATTTATGTGTTATGCAGTTATTCATTTTTTGTGGAAGGGGGAATTTTTCATATCAGTGAGTATAGCTTTTGTCCTCGTCATTTCTATTTTGTGTATACGAGCGGTAGGAAGTGGTAAATAGATTGTTCAAAAGTTGGCTTTCGGGTGATGTCTAAAAATGGACGAGACGATGTGGCATCCGAGAGATTTTACATCCGTCGGATGGTGTAGTTGCTTCCACGGCACACTTCGGTTATACTTACGATACTATGAAGTCGTTTTGCAACCGCAACTGGCAGGAGTTGGAATAGATAACTTGGCTCAATGCTTTGTTTGGTGTGAAGGCGAACTCGGACTTTGCTTGGAATCGTACTTTTACCGGTCAGGTTTTCGATGCCGAATCGGCTTTGATGCTCTATTGCAATCGCTACTATCATTCCGGCCTCGGAAGGTTTGTAAGTAGAGATCCGATCTGGTATCGGGCGAGAGATGTGAGTTTGTATCGGTACATAAGGAATGCTCCACAGTTTTCTGTTGATTCATTAGGATTGGAGTCGGATATCACTTGTAAACGCAAAGCGTGTTGTGAACAGACTGGGGAAAACTATGGATCAGTTGTGTGTTGTGATGGTGAGCCAATATGCCAATCTGGCAAAAGCATTTTGTTTGGCTGTGCATGAATCCGTACATGTTCCACATGTAGATTGTTCTCATGGAGGGGATGGTTACAGCCCACCTCGATCAAATGCAGAAAAAATTCCGCCGTTCCCTCCACAACCATCAGGTTTGACTCCAGGAACACCAGATTCGCTTGTAGACAGATCGGAATGTGCTGCCTATACTGCTTCAATCGCTTGTATGGAAATTGCCAAGCACGGGTGTTTTGGCGATAAGGACTCTGAACAACAGATACAAGACGATATTGACTGGCAGTCGAAAAACTGGCAACATTTTTGTTATCCTGAATTGAGACCTGGAGGATTGGATAATCGATTTGTAGCATGACATCTTGTAAAATATACGTCAAACTGATGACAACACACCTGGATATGTAAAAATTTTTATGGACTTCTGGGAAGTTTCCACGTTGACATTGGTGGTTATGGGCATATAATCACACAGCAAGGTATTTGGCAAAAAATGTCTTGGTTTTATGAGTACCACCGACCTGTAAATGGCCTGTTTTCCAAGAAATCACCCATTTTAACGTTGAAAGTCCATAAAAGTTTTGACACACCCAATACACTTTTTTGCCTGAAAAAGTGTATTGACTATTTGACTTCGTATGGTACAATGCGATTGCAATTCCGTGCTGAAAACGGCTGAGTTTTGCTGTTTTTTGACAAGAGATCTGTTCAAAACCCCGATTTGGTGATTGAGGCAAACTGGGAAGTGTTGGAATTTTCGATATTTATGACTTTCTCTATTTTTCCAAAGTTACCAAAACGGGTTTCTAGGGCATGTTTAGGTATTTGGGAAAACAAATGTACAAAATAGGCGATTTGAGGGAAGTCATAAAAGTTTGATTTGCTCCAAAAAGGCACTGTTTTGAGCAATATGTTCCCAAAAATCAATAGTGTAAACACGCCCTGACTAGCTCTCAAGCACAGGGTGTGTGCGTCATGGAAGCCGGAAAATTCAATGACGTTCGGTATACAACAGGAACGGAGTGCAAATTCCCGATAGAAAATGTTCCGGTTTCAACAACATCGTGTCTAGAAACCGGCAATTTTCATACCGTTTCAGCATACACGAAGATAGTAGTTTATTGCACTATACTGGCATGAAAAAAATCTTACACCTCGCTTATTGTTTTTGCCTAATACTACCATTGTTTATGGGATTAGATACTGTCCAGATGCAGAATCTATCTCATTCTTCCGAAACGTTTGTAAATTGTTCTTCCGATGTTGTGACTCGAGATATTTCGATTTCCGAAAATGTGTCAGGACATTACATGGTGACATCAATTCCTGATATCGATGGTAATGTAAAGATTGCAGAACAATCTTTTCCAATTATTATTTACCATGACGTTGCTGAAAGACGGTATACATACTATGGTATGTTTGATGTGTTCAGATCGTCGCCACAGCAAGGGGTATCTACAGATCCATCGTTAAAATTGATTGTATGGTCAGATGGAACTATTATATGGAGGTTTGGTAATCAAGGCGAACCTCATGCTGGCGAGTATCGTCTGGCAAAAATCGATAATAAAAGAATAGAGAAATTTATATCAGACATCACCCAAAAGGGAGGAAAATATTTTTCAAGACAGCCACGCAAATCAGACATAAGATTTGCAGCACAAATTGATTATGGAGTGTCAATAATGTTTCCAAACTTTTTTTATAAAGGCCGTTTCACTGCTGATATGCTCGCACATGATGTTGTAATAAAATCAAATAAAGAAGAAAAAGTAGCCTTTATAAAAAGAAGTACTGGTTATTTTCCTCACGGATTCCGTGGCCAATTTTTGCTTAGGTATAAAGATTTGCTTCCTGGACAGGAACAGTGTGCAGATGATGTTCTATCTGACGATGATATTTATACGATAGCCCCCTATTTGTTTGATGATATCAATTTTTTTAATTTTTGTCGCAATGCTTGTCTATCGCTGATTCCTGCAAATGATGAAGGAATAGAAATAAAAATAAGATTTTCAAATAGAGATAATTATTTGATTGCCGTAGAATACTATAATGATGAAAAATATCGATATGAATATCATTGTATGTCCCTTGATGAATTTTTGCTTCGACGGGGCTTATTGTTAAATAGGCATATAGAATGAGAAAGGCAAAACATGCTTTCCTCGCGGGAGTCTTCCAATCCCAGCGGGGCGGTGGTTGCATCCACGCCGCACATCGGCTATATTTACGATACAATGAAGTCGTTTTGCAACCGCAACTGGCAGGAGTTGGAATCAACAGCATCAAATCAAACAACGGTGAACATCTGGGGTTTGCGATATATTGATGATTTGATTTTGCGAGAGCAAGGTGCCGAACGGCTCTACTCGCTTGCCGACCCGAATTGGAATGTAGTAGCAACTACTAACGCTTCGGGAACAGTACAATAGCGAATGCGTTACGATGCCTTTGGTAGGATTACCTGGCTCAATGCTTCGTTTGCAACGAAAGCAAATACGGACTTTGCTTGGAATCGTACCTTTACCGGTCAGGTATTCGATAGCGAATCAGGCTTGATGCTCTATCACAACCGCTACTACCATACCGGCTTGGGAAGGTTTGTCAGCAGGGATCCGATTGGGTATAATGCCGGAGATGTGAGTTTTTACAGATACCTATTGAATTCTTCATGCAATTCGACAGACGCACATGGATTGCAAGCCAGACGTCTGATCCCTTGTGAAAGAATGCTACTCAGTGCACAACGTAGAATAGAGTCTAATCGTCGTTTTGGACACGATATACTTCGAAAGTGCAATATCGACATCAGATGCCATGAAGATTGTTGGACTTCACAGTCGTTTGGTGCTGTGGCATGGGCTAGTGATGAACACGTTCATATCTGTTTCAGAGAATCTACAATCGCTAGGATGTCTCAACGGGAAGTTACCACACTGCTTATTCATGAGTTAGTTCATGCGGATCAATTCATACAGGAGAATGAGTGCCTTTGTAACGATAAAAAGTTCGATGGTGATCCGCCTCCATCTCTATTCCTTACTGAAGAGGAACTGGTTTCTATGGAACCTGTGGAGAGGGATGAACGCCTGTCGGATTGTGAGAGACGCGAGCGACAAGCAAGTGAAGAACAAATAAAAGCCTTAAGAAATTTTCGCAATGCTCCTGATAATTTGGTACAGGCATGTACTGACCGTAGTTGTAATTATCAAGCCCAAGTAAAGTAAAATGATCATTGGCAAGAATTTTGTGGTTGTCTTGATAATTTATGTCATATTCTTTTCCATGCATTTATGTGGTGATGATGCTGACGATAATATATTGGCTTCTATGACCGTCCCTGCGCCATATCCTGATATGGTATTGTGTTTGATTTCTTATTGTGAAATGTGTTAATTATCTGATATAGTATTCGAAAATACCTGTCACTATGACCAATCTGTAAGAGCAATGGCATACCGTTGTATGGTCTATATGAATCGTTATGATAAAAAATTTGATATAAAAATGGCTTTACAGTGTTTGCGACGATGTTTGGAAGATGATGGTCCTTTCAGTATCGGGGCACCACGTGTCAAATGTTATGCAGTTGCTACTTGCCTAGAATTGGGCGGTTGGTTCTATGTGTTACTCTGGTTACATT
>Ga0099364_10009898_pt1 | contig 13185 bp, 11 predicted proteins | sample TergutTh196P3_FD_73070 | JGI IMG/M metagenome (GOLD analysis project Ga0099364, IMG submission 73070) | Microcerotermes parvus P3 segment gut microbial communities from Pointe-Noire, Republic of the Congo - Th196 P3 | ecosystem: Host-associated > Arthropoda: Insects > Digestive system > Gut ...
TTATTGGTGATTTTGCTGCTGATACCGGGATACTTCCCGGAATCAGGGTGCATCCAGGCATCGGTTCCGGCGAGAGTTCCACTCGCAACACCGGTGATGACTATGCTTGCTTCGGCGTGCATCTTTCCAACATAGATGAGGCTGTTGGTTTTGCAGAAAGTAAGGGCTTTGCTTTTAGCCATATTCATGTACATATCGGTTCAGGCGCTGATTCCGAAATTTGGCGGAATAATATCGATCTTGAACTTGATATTATAGACAAGCATTTTCCCGAAGCTCAGACGGTTAGTTTCGGGGGCGGGCTTAAGGAGGCGCGTATGCCTGACGAGTCTTCCGCTGATTTAAGGCTTTTGGCACGTTATGCGAAAGAATGCATTGAGTATTTCCATCAGAAAACGGGCAGAAAGCTTCATATCGAAATCGAGCCTGGCACTTTCATCGTTGCGAATGCAGGTTATGCCGTTACCCGAGTTATTGATAAAAAAAGCACTTCGCGTTCCAACTTCATCGTCGCTGATGGCGGTATGGAGATAAATTCGCGTCCGCTGCTTTACGGTTCGCGGCATCCGGTTTACATTGTTTCCGGCGATGGCAAGTCGGTCAAGTCTTCTGAATTTGACGACATGACGGGCATGACGCAAGAGTACCAAGCCGTTGTCGCGGGGAAATGTTGCGAGAGCGGCGATTGCCAAACTCTCGCCCCGGAAGGTCATTCAGTCGCACGTGTTATGGCGGAGCCGAATATTGGGGACATTTGCGTCATCGGTGGTGTCGGCGCTTATTGTTCTTCGATGGCTCCGTTTAACTATAATTCGCATACGCAGGCCCCGGAGGTTCTCTTTGGTTCGGACGGACGGTTACAGGAAATCCGCAAACGTCAGACACTAGAGCAGATGTTGGTAAATGAAGTATGATTATAGGAGGTTCGCTATGAAAAAGTTTGTGTGCAATTTGTGCGGGTATATCCATGAGGGAGATTCTCCCCCGGATGCCTGCCCCGTATGCAGGGCTCCCGGTACGGAGTTTGATCTTCTCGAAGGTTAGACATCAATTTAAGAATCACTAAACCCCCGACTTAGTCGGGGGTTTAGTGAAAAGAGAGGAAGATGGTCGGGTATCGAAAACGTGACTGACGGACACATCCGTTAAGGGAGGAGGATACCGATGTTTGACATCGGCGGGGCGGAAATGTTGTCCATCAACTCCGCTTCACATGACAGATAGTACCACACTGATACGTAATTTCTGTGAATACACTTTAAAGAATCTGTAAATTGAAAAATGCCCGAAAATCAAGCCTTTTCCGCGATTATAGCCGCTCAATTATCAATTATCAATTATCAATTATTTAGATGTTTCTGTTGTAGTCTCCGAATCCTTCGCCTAGGACTTCGTTGGCTTCGGTTAGAATTAGGAAGGCTTTTGGGTCGGCCTCTTTTATCAGGTTTTTCAGAGCTGCGATTTGTTGGCGTTTTACGGCGCAAAGGATTATTTTCCGCTCTTTGCCGGAATAGCTCCCCTCGCCGTGCAAGAGTGTTGCGCCTCGTTCCAGTTTTTCGGATATGGACTTTACGATTTTCGCGATATCGTCGGAAATTATAAACGCCATTCGCTCAACGTTTAACCCGTATAGGAGGCCATCGATAGTTTGGGAACTGATGTAAAGCGTGATGATTGCATACAGCATATTATTGATTGACGCGAACACAAATCCCGCCATAATCGCAACGCAGCCGTCAAAGATCAGTATCAACCGACCGATGTTCATGTTCGGGAATGGGAATTTAAGCAGTCGCGCGATGATATCTCCGCCGCCTGTCGTTGCGCCTTTCATGAACACAAGTCCCAGCCCAACGCCCATTAGAAGGCCGCCAAACACCCCTGCAAGCAACGGTTCCGTATCGATTGTAGGCAGCGTGTTTGCGAACAAGTCAATTAAGAGGGATGATACAAGCGTGCCAAAACCGGAATAAAGCAGGAATTGATGCCCTAGCATTCGCCAGCTCACTATAAATAGAGGGATGTTGATGGTTAGCATCGTGATGCCCAGCGGTAGTATTGGGAACAGCTCACATATCAGCAAGGAAATCCCCGTGACCCCACCGGGTACAATGCCATATGGTTCGAGCAGCAATGAGACTGACAATGCAAATATCGCGCTACCAACGGCGATGACGAGCAAGTCCACCGTTCTTTTCAATATCTGGTTTTTCATAGTTTTCTACCACCCCTTAACAATTCACAATTCACAATTCATAATTCACAACTCACAATTCATAATTCATAATTCATAATTCATAATTCATAATTCATAATTCATAATTCATAATTCATAATTCATAATTATTATACCATCACTTGTCATAAAAAGCGAGTGTCTTTAGTTGTTGTAAAATAGTTATTGAACTTTTCTCCTTTGGACTGTATAATAGGTGAGGTCTTGCAGGGGTAACCTCAGGAGAGCTAAACCCGCGCAACCGCATTTGGGCGAGCGCGTTATTTTTATGCTATGCTGTTTTGCGGATTATATTAGAGTCTACAGTAACGGGATGTGCGAATGATTTATCGTATTGGAATAGACATTGGTAGTACGACGGTTAAGACTGTCGTGCTTTCGGAGAAGGGTGAGACGCTGTTTCATGCTTATGAGCGGCACTTTTCCAACGTGCGCGAAAAAGCTGCGGAGCAACTCAGGCGGACGTCGGATTTGTTCTCGGACGGGCAAATCGTAGCGCCTGCAATTACAGGCTCGGCGGGGCTTGGCGTGGCAAAATCGTCCGGTTTGCCATTCGTCCAGGAGGTTTACGCCACTGCCGCCGTGGTGCGCCGGCAAATTCCGGACACTGATGCCGTTATAGAACTCGGCGGAGAGGATGCAAAGATTATTTTCTTCGGCGGTAGCCTCGAGGAGCGTATGAATGGTTCATGCGCCGGGGGCACCGGTGCGTTTATCGACCAGATGGCGACCTTGCTGAATGTCTCCGTTTCTGAGCTTGATAAGCTGTCTCTACACCACGAGAAGATATATCCTATAGCGTCGCGCTGCGGCGTCTTCGCGAAATCCGATATTCAGCCGATACTCAATCAGGGCGGCAGAAAAGAGGATATCGCCGCATCGATACTGCAAGCCGTGGTGGATCAAACCGTCGCGGGGCTTACGCAAGGGCGGGAACTAAAGGGAAAATTAGTGTTTCTGGGCGGTCCGCTCACGTTTATGAAAGGGCTGCGGGCGAGATTCATTGAGACTTTGGAGCTGGATGATGAGAATGCTATTTTTCCTGAAAACGCCGAATGCTTCGCTGCTATTGGTGCCGCGCTTTGTGCCGATACCAAAAACGCCCTCCCTTTCACGGACATCCTTCGTATGCTCGAAGACACTGCGGACGATGTTATCGGCGAGAGTACGTTGGAGCCGCTGTTCACCTCAACGGAGGAATATGAGAGATTCTGCGCCCGTCATGGGAAAGCTATGCCTGAGGCTGTTGACCCGGATACTTACTCAGGGGTTGCTTTTTTGGGGATTGATGCGGGCAGCACAACTACAAAACTGGTGTTGATAACCGCAGATAGTAGGATTCTTTACAGCTTCTACAGCAGCAATAAAGGGAATCCTGTGTCGATTATCCTAAAGCAACTGAAAACAATATACGAGCGCTTCGGCTCAAAGGTTACAATAGGAGGCTCCGCCGTCACGGGCTACGGTGAGGAGCTAATAAAAAACGCTTTCAATATTGACTTGGGTTTGGTCGAAACTATGGCGCATTTACGCGCGGCACGGCACTTTGACCCAAATGTTGATTTCATATTGGATATCGGTGGGCAGGATGTCAAATGTTTCAAGATTCGTGGTGGGGCTGTTGATAGCATAATGCTCAACGAAGCTTGCTCTTCAGGCTGTGGCAGCTTCATTGAGACGTTCGCCGTCGCACTCGGATACAACATCGCCGATTTTGCGAAGCTTGGGCTATTCGCAGCGTCGCCGTCTGACCTCGGCTCACGTTGTACAGTTTTTATGAACTCCAGCGTTAAGCAATCGCAAAAAGATGGTGCGCCAATAGAAGCGATTTCAGCAGGGTTGTCGATTTCGATAGTTAAGAATGCTGTGTATAAAGTCATACGTGCGGCAAGCGCGGGTGATTTGGGCAAAGTAATTGTTGTGCAGGGCGGCACATTCCATAATGACGCTGTTTTACGCGCATTCGAACGGGAGATTGGCTCTGAGGTGACGCGGCCTGCAATAGCGGGTTTAATGGGTGCTTACGGCGCCGCGCTGGCGGCTTTGGACGCAGAACGTCGAAGAAATGCAGAATGCACAATGCATAATGCAAAATTGGGTGTCGAAGAGTCCCCGGGGGGCAGGGGTCAGGGGTCAGGGGATAATGCTCCGCTCCAATCCCGGAGTTCGGAGTCCCCTACCCTACTGTCAAAAAGCGCGTTGGAAAACTTCAAGCATGAGGCTAAACCTGTCACATGCGGGGCTTGCACTAATAATTGCAGCATGACTATTAACACCTTCGATGGCGGGCGGCGTTTCATTTCCGGCAACAGATGCTCAAAACCGCTTGGGAAAGGCGCGTCTACTGAGCCGAATTTGATGAAGTATAAATACGACAAGCTCCGCTCGATGCAAGGTATTGGCGATGGGACCGGGTCGCGAGGGCGGATTGGTATTCCATTCGGGCTTAATATGTTTGAGAATCTGCCATTTTGGTTTGAGTTTTTCACGAAGCTTAACTTTGAGGTCGCTTTGTCGGTTGAATCGTCGCGCCAGCTTTACATCCTAGGTCAGCGTACGATTCCGTCCGATACGGTCTGTTACCCCGCAAAACTGATGCATGGTCATGTTGAATCGCTGCTTAACATGGGTGTGGAAACCATTTTCCTGCCATGTATGCCATATAATTTCGATGAGGGGATTAGCGATAATCACTACAATTGCCCCGTCGTGGCGTATTACCCTGAGCTTTTGGCAGCGAATATGCCCAGGCTGAAAAGCATCCGTTTTTTGACTCCTTATTTTGGTTTGCATAAGAAACGTGGGTTTTTGATAAAATCCGCCGAGTATTTCATGAAAGAATTTGGCATCCCGGAGTCGGAGACGAAAGCGGCGGCGAAGTCCGCGTACTTGGCTTATGCTGATTACGTAAAGGATATCGTGGTCAAAGCCGACAAGTACATCGAGTATGCGCGGGAAAACGGCAAGCCCATCCTCGTTGTTGCGGGCAGGCCCTATCATGCCGATCCCGAGGTCAACCACGGCATTGATGAGCTCATTACTTCTCTGGGGTTCGTCCTGATTACGGAGGATGCCATTGCGCATCGTTTGGGTAAGGAGTCAAGGCGCGTCCTTAACCAATGGACTTATCAGGCTAGGATGTACAATGCTGCGCGATATATCATTTCCTTCGATGATATGCAGCTTGTCCAGCTCGTTTCGTTCGGTTGCGGTACCGATGCTATTACAACGGATGAGCTGCGCGACATACTGGAGGCGGGCGGCAAGTTGTACACACAGCTTAAAATCGACGATATTAATAATTTAGGCGCGGTAAAGGTGCGTCTGCGAAGCTTGATGGCTGCAATAGATGCGAAAAGATAAGGTGATATATGGAAAAACTTGTTTATGATAAGTCGGGGCGGTTGCTTTTTAGTAAGGGGATGAAAAAGGGGTATACTTTGCTTATGCCGCAGATGTTGCCTGTTACGTTCACGATTATTAAGAAGGTGTTTGAGCTTTACGGGCACACTGTGGATTTGCTTACATCTACGCATCGGGGGATTGTTGAGACGGGGCTTAAGTATGTCCATAACGATACTTGCTACCCTGCTTTGCTTGTCATCGGGCAATTGCTCGAGGCTGTGAATAGCGGGAAATATGATAAGAATAAAATCGGCTTGCTGATAACGCAGACAGGTGGCGGTTGCCGAGCGTCAAATTATATACATCTTCTCAGAAGGGCTCTTGAAAAGGCCGGCCTGCCTCATATCCCCGTCGTGTCCGTCAATCTATCGGGGCTTGAGCGCAACGCGGGGTTCAAGCTGTCGCTCCCGATGTTACGCCGCCTGGCAATTGGCATGATTTATGGCGACCTTATCACATGGTTGTCAAATCAGTGCAAGCCGTATGAGAAAACTCCGGGAGCTTCCGAGCTGCTGAGTGCGAAGTGGACCGATAAAATCGTCGATATGTTCGACCATAGGAGAGGGCTTGGCAAAAAGGAGATGCAGCGATGCATGGAGAAGATTGTCGCAGATTATGCGAAGATTGAGGTTGTCGGCGAAAGAAATAAGCCGCGTGTCGGTATTGTCGGGGAGATTTTTGTCAAGTATGCGCCTCTCGGCAATAACGGTCTTGAGCAGTTCCTCCTCGATGAGGGTTGCGAGCCGGTCGTTCCCGGATTGACGGATTTCATGATTTTCAAAATCAACAATCGGGTCGTTGATGTGGATTTATACCACGGGAGTAGGTTAAAGAAGTTTGGCGTCAGTATCCTACAAGGTTATATCGAGGGTCTTCAGCGCAATATGATAGAGGCTGTTAAGACTCAGCCTGTGTTTCGTCCGATGGGTTCTTTTTCTGATTTGCAGAATATTATCCGGGGGTATCTTGGGTATGGCAATAAGATGGGGGAAGGTTGGTTGCTTACGGCGGAGATGCTTGAGCTTATAAAAACAGGCACTAATAACATCGTTTGCACTCAGCCGTTTGGGTGTTTGCCCAATCATGTCGTTGGCAAGGGGATGATTAGGCGGCTAAAGGATGATTTCCCCGATTCCAATATCGTTGCCATAGACTACGACCCCGGCGCAACGAAGATCAATCAAGAGAACAGGATAAAGCTGATGATTGCTAATGCTCACTAATGCGCTCTGCGGAGCGCAAGGGGTCAGGGGTCAGGGGTCAGAATGCAAGGACCAAACGAATAATTTTCTTGATTTTTATTGCGCATAACAGTCTCATTAAGGTACTAACTATGTACAAATCGTGGTTGACGGTGTACAATAGTAGCGTGGTATTTTTTATATTATAGATTGAAGTGTTGGAGGGGATTTTTTTGGGTATTTCGAATATCGGGCGTACGTTTTATTGTGGGGACGTTCGGATTGGGGATGTTGGGCGTGAGGTGGCGGTTTGTGGTTGGGTGCAGAGGCGGCGTGATCTGGGGCAGCTTTTGTTTGTCGATTTGCGTGACCGTACAGGGATTGTCCAACTGGCTTTTGACGATAACACAGATAGGGCTGTGTTTGAGACTGCGACTTCGGTCCGGGCTGAATATGTGTTGTTTGCCCGTGGGGTTTTGCGCGAGAGGTCTTCGAAGAATCCGGAGCTTCCGACCGGGGATGTTGAGCTCGAAGTGCGTGAGTTAAACGTATTGGCGTCGTCTGAGACTCCTCCTTTTGAGATAACTGAGGACTCCGCCGTAAATGACGCTCTGAGGCTAAAGTACCGCTATCTCGACCTGCGTAGACCTGATTTGCAGAAGATTATCGCCTTGCGCCATAGGGCTGTGAAAATCGCGCGTGACTACTTCGATGAGAACGGTTTTCTTGAAATTGAAACCCCAATGCTGACAAAATCGACGCCGGAGGGTGCGCGGGATTATCTTGTACCCAGCCGCGTACATCAAGGTAAGTTTTATGCCCTGCCACAGTCGCCACAGCAGTATAAGCAGCTACTTATGCTTGCGGGGTTTGATAGATACATGCAGATAACGCGCTGTTTCCGTGATGAGGATTTGCGCGCTGACAGGCAGCCGGAGTTCACACAACTGGATTTGGAAATGTCGTTCGTCGATATAGAGGATATCATTGCAGTGAACGAGGGTTTTCTGAAACGTCTTTTTGGCGAGGTTATCGGCGTTGATGTCGTAACCCCGATTCCGCGCCTGACATTTCGTGAAGCAATGGATAGATTTGGGTCGGATAAGCCGGATATGCGGTTTGGTCTTGAGTTATGCGATATCAGCGACATTGTGGGCGACTGCGCATTTAAAGTGTTTTCAGAACCGGTCAGATTGGGCGGGAGCGTGCGGATGATTTATGTCCCGGATGGCGCTGTATTGCCGCGCAAGCAGATTGATTCGCTTGCCCTTTTCGTGAAAACTTACGGTGCGGGAGGTCTTGCATGGACTCGGCTTAATGAGGATGGGACTGCTTCGTCTTCGTTTTCGAAGTTCCTGACCGATGAGGAGAACAGCGCGATTCTTGAGCGCGCCGGGGCTTTGCCGGGTGGCTTGATTCTCATTGTCGCTGATGCTTCTAACGATGTTGTATTTGCTTCACTCGGGGCGCTTCGCTGCGAATGCGCAAAGAGGCTTGGGTTAATTGGGGAGGATGAATATAAGTTCGTTTGGATTGTTGAGTTTCCTCTATTTGAGTATTCCGAGGAGGAGGGCCGCCATACAGCGAAGCACCACCCCTTCACAGCGGCAATGGACGAAGATATTGAGTTGCTTGACCACGACAAGGCGAACTGCCGAGCAAAGGCGTATGACATCGTGCTTAACGGCTCTGAACTCGGCGGTGGATCGATACGCATCAACACGCCTGAGATGCAAGAACACATGTTCCGTGCACTTGGGTTCACAGACGAAGAGGCGAACGCGCGGTTCGGGCATCTCATTACGGCGTTCAAGTATGGTGCGCCGCCACATGGCGGGATTGCCTTCGGCCTTGACAGGTTGGTTATGCATTTGGCGGGTCTTGACAGCATCCGCGATGTCATCGCATTCCCGAAAGTGCAAAACGCATCCGAGCTGATGACCGGATGCCCAGATGTTGTTGATGATGCCCAACTACGCGAGTTGGGGCTGGTGATTCAGATATAGGTGTAATTGTTCAGTGCGGAGCAGACACCACCATTCTCAATTCTCAATTTTCAATTAATATCGCGGCTTGTCCGCGACAAGGGGGCGATTTTATGTTAGCTTTAGCATGTGATCATGGTGGGTTTGAGTTGATGCAGAAAGTGATTGCGTTTTTGGACGCGAATGGATTTGAGTATAAGAATTTCGGGACATTCTCCAGCGAAAGCTGCGATTATCCCGAGTTTGGAATCCTTGCGGCTCGCGCTGTCGCTTTGGGCGAGTGTGACAGAGGCATCCTTATATGCACCACAGGCATTGGCATGTCAATGACCGCGAATAAAATTCCGGGCATTCGGGCTGCGCTTTGCACGGATTGCTATACAGCGGAAATGACGCGTCTCCACAATGATGCGAATATTCTCGCACTCGGCGCAAACGTTATCGGTCCGGGTCTCGCGCTTCGGATTGTAGAAACATTTTTGTCCACTGACTTTGAGGGAGGCAGGCACAGCCGCAGGGTCGGAATGATAGAAGCACTGGATGCAGTGGGGTAGTTGTTAGTGGCTATTGATTGGTGATTGGTAGTCGGGGGTGTGATTTATGGCTAGGAGATATGTTCCGAAAACATATAATAATCGGCGTGTTCTGAGAATTATCTTTGGAACGATTATCTCGGTCGCGTTGGCGGTCGTTATATCGTTTTTGCTGTTGTTTTTTATGCTGCAAAGATACATCGTGTACACTGCTGATGGTTTAGTGCTGGAAATACCTTGGCTGGTGGAATGATGTGTTTAGGTTATGTAAACCTGCTGAAATCAATAATCGCTTCATTGCGGCCTTCTGCGTAGAAATCCCTGCCATATAGTATCGATGCCCATTTAATAAGCGTGTCGAGAACCTCTGTGTTCACACCAATTGCTCGACCTGCGCAGCTTGTCGGGACACAGCCTGTTAGAATGTCCTCGAATATGTACCTCGTGTCGATATCCGTCGGGGCGAGGACTGTTTCGTATGCGGCGGTGTTCTGAATCTGCTCATAGAGCGAGTCCCCTCTCGAACCGTAGCAATCCGCGAGCCATTGCCGCGCCGTTGGAACAGCAACACCGTAGGCATGTGCCACCGCAACGCGGTCGATGTCCATCTTTTCGAGAAGCCCGGCCACAAGCGGTGATATTCCATCCCTGTAAAACTTGAAGTCCTCCTTCGCCTCTACTCGTGTTATGTTCATCAGTATCGGCAATGGGTGGAATATCATACCAACGTTAGAAAAGCCAGTGTGCAATACACTTTCCGCTAAGCTGAACACGGAGAATATCTCCCTCAAAATACCTATCAAGCGTTCAGCATACGAATTGTCATGCGCGGCTAGTCGGACATTGTCTTTTATCTTGTGGATTTGCGGTTTTCGTATTTGCGGGCAGCGGCAGGTGAAGGCAAATGTGTCGGTCTCACCAAGCATGATATCCGCGTTGCAGCCACATTCTGACAGTATCTTGGAAAAGGCAAGCGTGCCAAATGTGCGGCCGGGGTTGAGTACAACAGCCTGCCCGTCGACGAGATGAGGTGCCATTGCTCGCGCTACGATATGATGATATTGCGCGGGCGTCGTTACCATGATGAGATGCGCTTCATGGATTACCTTTTCCATATCGGAGCTTATCAAGCGTACATCGACCTCAGCCTCAACTTCACCGCTTAAAACAAAGCGGTTGTCGGAGAACATGTCTACGCGCTCAGATTCTCTGGCATACAGCGCGACATTATAACCAAGATACGCGAAGTAAGCAGCCATAGACTGCCCCCCATTCCCCGTACTAATAACAGCGATTTTTTTATTCATAGATTACACCTCTTTAACATCGAAATCCTCTTTCAACTCACTACCCTCACGCAACCCCGCACCCCAACTCTCCTCTCTCCTCTTGGGGCTCTCCACTTAAGCAACTTCCTGTTAGTTTTTCCAGCCTTGTTCTCTCATCTATTGCGCGTTCAGCCACGCTGTCCCATGCGAGGCATTTTCCATCTCTGATGCGTGTTTTCAGCGTACCTGTGAACTCGCCGCCCTTTACTATGTGCGGAGCATCGATTATTCCACGCTTTATGCAGCTTGATAGCACAAACGCGTCTGCAAGCGGGTCGGGGCTCATATCGGCGTACTCATCCTTTATGAAGCCAAGCAAATACCTTGCTTCCCTTAGCAACTCATCGCGGCGTGCCTTCACGGCGGGATTATGCGCTGCTTCGGCATTCCCGTGAAGCACGCTTCGCACAGCGCCTCTGACTATCTTGCAGCTTTCAATGACAACCTCGGGTGTTGCTGCATGGAGCGCCTCGCTATAACCGACGACGTGGATTATATGAGGCTTCACATTCATTTGCAACGCGGTCGAGGCCGCAAGCTGACCTTTGGCTACGGCGCTGTCGCCGCTAAGAAACGGAAGTCCGGCTCGGGTTTGCCTGTACACACGGAAGTTCCTGTCCGCAAGGGATTCTGTAAGCTCAATTTGCGCCAACACTTTTGCCAGGTCCATTGAAAAATGCATGGAATTCGGAACATTGAACATGTATTGCGCGATATAGTCGCGAACCCCGAGCTTCTTAGCGTTATACGCGCTGATGTAAGACATGGCGACCGACATGGTGTCATGCGCGTCGCGCAACCCCCAATGATGCGGTTCGTTTAGTTCAACAGGGATTCGGCGTTTGCTGTGGAAGGAAATCAAATCCTGCGCTTCTTTGATGGATACTTCAATCGGCCTGTCTCCCCTGCCATCGAGTTCGTTGTACCAGCACAATGGCACCGCGCACCAGGCGTTGGATATTGTATCGACTAAAACCTCCGCCATTTGCAGCACGTCCGCAGTGCCACTGTAGCAGCGCATTAGCGGATAGTTCCCTGTTTGCGTGGCATTGAAGAGACACTTAAACCCGTCCGCATCATAAATCGGGACGCCTCCCGCCCCATCCATTTCGGGTTTGCGGTCATTAGGACGGAAGAAGTTCTGCTGTGTGTTCTGGTCAACTCCCAGCGATATGACATCCAGAACCCGTGATTGCGCTATTTCTGCTATGCCCTTTAGTGTTTCGTTATAAGAGGGCAGCCCGAAGTGATGCCGCAGCAATGGATACGGGTGTTTCTGCGCAAGCCGGCCGATAAGCTCATTAGCGAATAGTTCCGCGCCGCCCTCTTCAGGGAGCTTACCGGTTCGCAAAAACGTGATGCTGTCATCAATGTCATCGGTTCCATCAAAGACGACATCGAAAAACCCGAGTCCGCGCATTTGCTCCGCTACCGGGGCAGTGCCACCGAAAACCCAGATTGGTTTATGTGTAAGACCCACGCTTTTCTCTATGAGTTCGCGAGCGAGTATAACACCGTTTTCGGGCGTGAGCCTATACCCAAGCGCAACCATCGCGGGCTTGTTCGCCTCGATGCTGTCAAGCACGGCCTGTACGCTAATAGCCGGTCCGAGGAAGAGTGTTTCATAGCCCTCATCCTGTGCCAAGTTTAAAAAATGCACGACCCCGGCAACATGCACGCAATTACCGAGCGATGCGCCAATAATAAGACCTTTTGACATATTAAAAACCATTCCTTTCTGCAATAGCCACAACAAGGACTGAATCACTGCCCACTCCCGTATCGTCTGCTGAAAACTGACAACTAATCTGGCTAAATCACATAGCAATCCGCGCTGTGCTTATTGTGTTGATCCAACATATCCTGTAATGTCATGCCGTCGAAGTATTCGTTTATCAGCTTATGAAACCCTGTCCACAAAAACAAGGTTTTGCAATTTTCTGCCCTGCTGCATTGATTTACATCGTCTTCCAAACAAGCCACAGGCGCGAGACTCCCCTCCGTTATGCGCAGTATCTGACCGACTGAGCATTCCGAAGGTTCTTTTGCCAGCATATATCCACCTAGTTTCCCCCGGTTGGCGCGAAGGATATCCGAAGTATTCAGCAGGGTAACAATGTGTTCCAAATATTGTTTTGATATATTCTGCCTCTCGGCAATTTCTTTCAGGGATACAAACCCTTCCTCTCTACGTTCCGCCAAGTCAAGCAACATCCGCAAAGCATATCTTCCTTTAGTGGAAATCTTCACCCTCTTCACCCGCTTCGATTATTCTTTTGGTCTTATTATAGTATATGTGTTCAGAGAATGCAAGGGGGGCAAAACGTTCGAGAGTAAAAGTATGATTCTACTGGTTACAGTTCATGGGGTATCTGAACATAACATTAATTCATCCGTAGCGGCGGGCATCCCGAGAACAGTAACGTGCAAAGATGGTGGCGGGAGTTATTGCAGCAGAATCACGTATACATTGTTGTTGATTGGTGTTATAATGGGCGTACAATTTAACTCAAAACG
>Ga0099364_10009899_pt1 | contig 13183 bp, 9 predicted proteins | sample TergutTh196P3_FD_73070 | JGI IMG/M metagenome (GOLD analysis project Ga0099364, IMG submission 73070) | Microcerotermes parvus P3 segment gut microbial communities from Pointe-Noire, Republic of the Congo - Th196 P3 | ecosystem: Host-associated > Arthropoda: Insects > Digestive system > Gut ...
GCAAAAACATTCTCGAACATATTTTTCGCACCTTTTCACGGATAACGTTTTGCGTTGCACTCGTTTTCACGCTCGTTGCCGTCGGATTTTATGTGCCATTTTTCTTGAATGTTTATCCCAGTTTTCCCTACCGTGTGTTAACGCACATCGGTATCATTGAATCGCTTCAACCGGCACTTGTCCATATAGGCATCTATCTGCTGTATCTGACGACTGCTCCTGTATTTTTTGCCTTCTTTTATGCTTTCATCACCCGCTTTGCCGCTTTCCTTGCCGAAATATACAAGACAAGCGATAACATCGAACGCCGATTTTTTATAGCAGTAATATTAATTGCGCTTATTGGCATTATTCTGATTTACAATCAGACGAATGTTTTCTACACACCCATTGAAAATAAATCAGGGGAAATTATCCCCTATGATGTTGTTTACACTTTCGATTCTCCGGGCTATTACAATGAGTTTTATTATACTAAATACCCCGTTTTACACCGTGCATTGCTACACATATTCTTTTTGCCGTTTTCTGTTACAGCTTATATTTGCAGTAAATTTTTGTTTTTTGTTCCCAATGTTTTTCCTGTTTTTCTATGCATAATTCAAATGCCTCTATTGAGTCTCACTGTAATTTTACTTTCTCGTCTCTTATATTTGCAAGGGGTAAGCAAGACCGCTTTTTTAGTTACTTTGACGGTTTCCTATTTTGTTATTCTTAACGCAATAACTCTTGATGGATATATTGCTTGTACTTTTTGGCTTACTTGTTTTTTGTATCTTTTTTCAAAAGAGTCAAAAACGAATTATGATTATGCCTATATTGCTGCAACGGGAAATCTTATTACGAGCGGTATTCTTATTCTGGTTTATTTTCGTTTATCTGATTTAAAAAAGAGTACTGTCCGTATCTTAAAAGTATTGTTTATTTTAGCGGCTTCCTTGCTTATTTTCAACGTTGATTTTTATAAAGGATTGTTTAGTGCATTTGCATACTATGATACATTCACCGGCATCAAACTTCCGTTCTACGAAAAATTTTTACAATATATCAATTTCGTTGCATCCTGTTTTATCAAACCGAAAACAATCACTGCGCCGCCGTTTATAGGCGGTTACACATGGATAAATTATCAACTCGCCCCCGTCGAGTCCCTAAACTTTCTCGGCTTGGCTTTGCTGGCATTTTGCCTTCTCGGTTTCGTGTTGAACTACAAAGACAAGTTTGCACAAATCTGTGCTTTTTGGACAGCGTTTTCCTTTTTCGTTCTCTGCCTTGTCGGCTGGGGAACTGCGGAAAACGGTTTGATTTTGTACTCGCTCTACTTCGGCTGGGCGTACTTTTGCCTTGCGTTTCTGGCAATCGAAAAGTTATTGCAAAAGTTACCGCCGGTTAAATATACTGTTTACGTTGCAGTAATTGCAACATTAGCATACATCAACATTCCCGGTATTTATGATTTGATACAATTCGGTATCGAATACTATCCTGTGCATAAATAAAGCCGCGGATTACACGGATAGGTACAGATATTTTCTACCTGTGATTATCCGTGCTATCCGTGGCAAAAAAAACTAAATGAAGTCTTCCCTCAAACTCATCCGCATCCATCATTGGATCAAGAACTTTTTGATTTTCCTGCCGTTGATTTTCAGCGGTCAGTTGCTGAACGTCCCGCTACTTGCCGTCACGCTTCTCGGCTTTTTCGGCTTTTGTTTGTTGTCGTCTTTCGTTTATGTTCTCAATGACATCAGGGACATCGAACAAGACCGGCAGCATCCGACAAAAAAGAACCGTCCCCTGGCCTCGGGAAAAATTTCGATTCCGCTTGCCAGATGTATTCTTGTTGCGATAATCACGCTCGCCGCCGCGCTGCTGTTTTTCGCCTGTAAAGCGAACTGGGGCTGGGGGGTCGCCGCCGTTTACCTTGCCGTTAATTTGTGTTACAGTAACGGAGCAAAAAACGTTCCGCTGCTGGACATCGTCTTGCTTGTCAGCGGGTTCGTACTGCGGGTCTTGTTCGGTTCGGCAATTTCCGGCATTGAAATCTCGAATTGGCTTTGCCTGACGGTGTTTGCATCTTGTACCTATTTGGCACTCGGCAAGCGGCGAAATGAATACCGTTTGGCACGCGCGGCATCACAGGACGAGGATTCCCGGCCAACCCGCGGTGTGCTGAAATTCTATAATTATGAATTTCTCGACAAAAACATGCACATCTGTCTCGGTTTGACAATTACATTTTACGCACTGTGGTGCGTTGACCCTCTGACGGTCCAAAAAGCTGGCAACACGCACTTGGTTTGGACGGTGCCGTTGTTGGTCATTTTGGGCATGAAGTATTCGTTGAATGTCGAGAGCGAAAGCGACGGCGACCCGGTAGAGGTGATTCTTGCCGACAAGGTACTTCTTCTCCTCGGCTTGCTCTTCGCCGGAATTCTGGGAGCAATCGTGTACCTTTAACTTACTAAAGGCAGACGGCCTGACTTGCGGATCGCTGGCGTGACTCCTTTCTACAGGTTATTTTACCGTCAAAGATTGACAAACCGGCAAAAAAATGAAAAATGAGCAATCGGTCATTCATCATTCGTCATTCATAACTCACAATTCATAATTCATAATTCAGTATGGATTTGGCCAAAAAAACGATTGACAAGGAAATTGCGGCACTCTGTGCGGTTCGGGATCGGATTGGTCCGGAAATGGAACAGGCGGTCGAACTCATCCTGGGAACCGGTGGGATTGTCATTACAACCGGGATTGGCAAGTCTGGTTACGTCGCCGCAAAAATTGCCGGGACGCTTTCGGGAACCGGTTCCCCCGCGACCTTTTTGCATCCGGTGGACGCACTTCACGGCGAATGCGGAATCGTCCGCCGTGACGATGTGATTCTCGCCCTGAGCAAAAGCGGTGAAACCGCAGAGGTCATCGAACTTTTAACCGTTCTCAAGGCAAACGGCTGTAAAACAATCGCGTTGGTTGGCAATCCGAACTCGACAATCGCGAATCAATGCGATGTCGTTCTCGACGGGTCCGTTGAACAGGAAGCATGTCCGCTCAACCTCGCTCCGACCAGCAGTGCGCTTGTTGCCATGTCGCTCGGCGATGCGCTTGCCGCCTGCTTGATCGACCGAATCGCCTTCACCCCGACGGCGTTCAGCAAACTCCACCCCGCCGGCTCACTGGGGCGAAAACTCCTGCTTACGGTCGAAAGCGTCATGCACAAAGGGAACGAAATCCCGAAAGTCGCCCCGGCACAAACCATTCGCGAGATTCTTGTACCGCTCAGTGCCAAAGCGATGGGGGCCGTGATTGTCGTCGATCCGCAAAACCAATTGCTGGGAATCTTTACCGATGGCGACTTGCGGCGTGCGTTAGAACGCCGGGATGCGATTCTCGACCTGCCGGTTTGCGAGTTGATGACCGCCGACCCGATTCGGGTTCGTTCGGACGACATGGCGATTCGGGCACTCGATCTGATGGAAAACCGCACGTCGCAAATCGCGGTGCTGCCGGTTGTTGACGCGCAAAACAGGGTCGTCGGGATTTTACGCTTGCACGATTTGATCCGCGCCGGACTGAAGTAAAAACCCTCAAAGTTTTTAACGCGAAACTTGCGAAAAGGCCCAAGTCATTCCTGCTTGCGCGTGTTTATCAGACAAAAAGAATCAACCATGCTAACCCGTGAAGATGTCCTACAAATCCTCCGAGAAAACCATGAACATCATCCGCTTGACACCGCCGGGCCGAAGTGCGGTTGCCTCTTTGCGGGTGGAAGGGGAGAATCTCGCCGAAATTTTCAGGCGGTTGTCCGTGAAATCCCCCCTTTCCCGGAACAGGCCGGTCTACGCCCGGTTTCCCCTGGAAATTTCCGACGCCCCGGAAGAGGTGGTTTTGCACCTTCTTGACGAAAACCGCCTGGAAATCCACTCCCACGGCGGCGAGGCGGTCGTCGCGGCAATCATGCAAACGCTCAAAAACCGGTTTCAGGCGGCGGAATTATCATGGAGCGATTGGGTCTTGAACAATCCTGAACCGGGACAACCCCAACAGGTTCAAACTGCACTTTCCATGATACCATCGGCGAAAACGGAGCGGGTCGCCAAAATTCTTTTGGACCAGTATCATGGCGCGTTGGACCGGGAACTTGCCGTGATACAGGAGTGTTCCGCCGGGGAAGCCGGGCGGCGGCTTGAACGGCTTCGGGAAAACGCAAAACTTGGGCACCGCATTTTAACGCCGTTTCGGATCGTGCTTTTCGGACCGGTCAATTCAGGCAAAAGCTCGCTGCTCAACGCCCTTGTCGGGTTTCAACGGGTTATTGTTCACCAGGACGCCGGCACGACTCGCGATGCCGTTCACGTGGAAAGCGTGATCGACGGCTGGCCTGTAACGCTCATTGACACCGCCGGAATCCGCCCGACCAGTCACGAGTTGGAACAGGAAGGGATCAGGCGGTCCTGGGAATCGGTGCAAAACGCCGACCTGGTGTTGAATCTCCTCGACCTGACCCAGCCGAAAAGAGAAACGGAAATCAAACCAGATCACCCGGAAATTCTTGAGGTTGCAGGGAAATGCGATCTGCCGGAAATTCAAACGGCGGCGCACCTTCACCCCGATGCCGTTAAGGTCAGTGCGAAAACCGGCGAGGGAATCGAAACGCTTCTCCGACAAATTGCCGGGCGGCTTGTTCCCCATCCTCCGGCAATCGGCGAGGCGGTTCCGTTATTGTGAAAGTTGCCCGACGTCTTTCACGTTGCTCATGTCGAGATCAATCGTTTCACCGGGTTCCGTGAGTTGCCAATCGCCCTGAAGCAAATACAGTTCGAACTTGCCGTTGGCTTGAACAGGGGTTTGAAACTCCAACATGAAATTGATTTGTACATTCACATCATCCGCACTGACGAGTGGTGTTACCGGGCGAGACCCCGCAATGGTCCACCCGGCGGCAGACGTATCATCGTCAAACATCGCCGTTCCCTTCACCAAAATCCCTTCCTGCAACTGAATCGTGATGTCATCACAGTCCTTGTCCGCGAGAAAAACAACCGGTTCGGAAACGAGTTTTCCCGGTAAGGGCGGGGAATAGGCGTAAATCATCACGCTCGCACCGGCGGGAGCAAATTCCTGTTGTTCAAAATTTCTACAAATTTTCCAGCAGGTAATCGGTGACGAGCGTCCAGAGGTGCTTCGTGGTGCCGGCCCCTTCGGAGATTCCATGCGTTCGGCCCGGATAAACCATCATTCGAAATTGTTTGCCGTGCCGAATCAATTCATCGAACAATAATTCCGTCGTTTGGTAATGCGTGTTGTCGTCGCCGGTTCCATGAATAATCAGCAGATTGCCCCGGAGATTTTTTGCGTAAGTGATCGGTGAATTTCTTTGATAAGTTTCATCCCCTTCACCGGTGTCGCGGTTCAACAAACCCATGTAACGCTCCTGATAAATGGTGTCATAATACCGTTCGTCCGGCACCGGCGCGATGGCGACACCGGTTTTGTAGAGCTCCGGGTACTGAAAAACCGCATGGAGCGTCATGGAACCGCCGCCGCTCCAGCCCCAGATTCCGATCCGCTCCGGGTCCAGGTACGGCCGCGCGGAAAGCGTTTCTTTCAGTGCCGCCGCCTGATCCGCCGGACCGAGAACGCCGATCTGCCGGTAAACCGCCTTGCGCCACTCACGCCCTTTCGGAGCGGGAGTCCCGCGGTTGTCGAAACTCACGATAAAATACCCTTTTTGTGCAAGCCTCTGGTGCCAAAAGTAATTCCGGGAATCCCACCGGTCGAGTACCGTTTGTCCCGCCGGTTCCCCATAAACGTACACCAATACCGGATATTTTTTCGCGGGGTCGAAATCAACCGGATAAATGCACCAGGCGTCCAAAGACGGCGGACGGCGGTCGGCAGACGGCGGGGAATTGTTTTCTTGCAAATTGACCGAAAAGAATTCCGTTTGACCCAGCCTGAACCGTGCGGTTTTTTCACGGAGTTCGGCGTTGTCTTCGTAAACCCTGATGGTTTCGTGACCGGGGAGCCGCACCAGTTCGGAAACCGGCGGCACGCCAAACGCAGACCAAGTGTGAAACGCGAGCTTACCGTTCTTCGAAATCACATACCTGTGCGTTCCGGTCTGCGCCGGCGGCGTGATTCTGTACGGTTTTGAACCGTCAAGCGGACAATAATACAAATACCGCTGCGCCGCATTGTCCGGCGAGGCGTCAAAGTAAATGCCGCATTCACGGTTTTCGGCGTCATAATCAAACGCGACGAATTCGATCACGTCAAATGCCCCCGGTGCCAAAAGTGTACGGATTTCAGGCCGGGAAACGTCCGAGAGATAAAGTTGGTTCCACCCGCCCGATTCCGACTCCGAAACAAAGCGGGTTCCGTCCGAAAGCCGGCGGACCGGTTTCAGATTGATCCAGGCATCGTCGGTTTCCGTACGAAAAAGCACCGGGCTTTGGAAGGAATCTTTTTCCGAGACAAGAAAGATTCGTTCCGTGTTTTGCGGGCGGTTCATCTGCCGGATCAAGAGCGATTGTTGACCGTCTTTTTGAATCCAGTCCAGATCGACGAGATAATTGTTGCGCGGATCGCCGGGAACCGGAACCCAGGTTTCTTTGCCCGGCTTGTCGAGAGCAATGACGCCGATTCTTGCCACCGGATTGGTTGTTCCGACACGGGGATAGTGGAATTGCCTGATGACCGGATAAAATTCGCTGGTGTTATCAATCATCGTAAACAACGGCACTTCAGAGGTGTCAAGCTGCCAAAACGCGATTTTTGTTCCATCGGGGCTCCATCGAAATCCGTCACGCAAATCGAATTCCTCCTCGTAAACCCAGTCGAAGGTTCCGTTGATAAACCGTTCACCGCCGCTTGTCGTTAATGCAACGATTTTTCCCGATTCAAGGTTCTCGGCGTACAGATTGTTCTCCGAAACGTAAGCGGCCCATTTTTCATCAGGGGATAACTTGGCGAACATGAGCGATTGCGGCGTCAGGGATGCCCCAAGTTGCCTGATCTGTTTGGCATTACGGTCGAGCACCCAATAATCCCCTCGGGTGTTCTGCCGCCAAACTCTTTGCGTGTTCGTAAAAAGCATCACTTTCGATTGGGAGGCGGAAAACGCAAACTCGGCGACGGCAAGCGGCGATTGCGAATTGGATGGCGTCAAATCGGCGTTGGAAACAAGAACTTCTTTTTCATCCGAAATCGGATCAACCCGAACAATTTCACCGCCGCGAAATTCGACGCAGGTGTTCGAATCGTCCCATTTCGCGGAAAACGTTTTCGCCGAAAACTCGCCAGAAAGCCGCACCTGTTCCAGCGTTAATTCTTGCGAAAAAAGAAAAGGGCAAATGAAAAATGAAAAATGAAAAATGAAAAAAGGTCTCCATCTGCCATTAAATTTTAAGAGCGATCTTGATTTCATTGTTGACCTCACGGAATTGCGGTGAAGAATTGCGGGAAAAAAGCGGAAGGTCCCATGAAAACCTTTTTATCATTTCTCGTTCACCTTCGCAAGGTTGTTGTTTTCCTCGGGTGCGAGCAAATTTTCTGGGCCATTTCTTTTGCCTCCAACGGAGGCACACAAGGTAGCCGGGGGTGAGACAAACTTGTCGAACCCCCGGAGTCGTGAACCTGAAAAAAACGCACCCCAACGGGGTGCCACACTATCGGGGTTTGTGCGCCTCCGTTGGAGGCGAGGTTTTGAGAGGGATCGACAACCGGGGGTTCACACCCCCGGCTACCTTATTTACCCCTTTGGGGTATTTTTTCCATTTTGCCCAAATCTACAATAAAATTTGCGCGCACCCTTTTCCTCTTGAGAGAACACTTGATTCACAAAAAGAATCAAATATAATGTCTGGTTGAACTTTGACTTTTTTAACGCTTTGTATTCGATTCGCTTATGAAAATGCCTCCCACCGATCTTGATGAAGGAACAATTCGCCGCATTGATTGGCAGGAACTTTGTCCGGCGATGCTGTTACCGCAGGCGGTTTCCATTGCGACGACCTTCCGGGTTCTTTGGGTCGCATCTTTCGGCGTTTTGTTGACGCTGTTTCTTGGACTTTTTCTCAATGGGATTACGGACTGCCGGATAACCGGCGAAAAGGAAGAAATTGACACGCAAATCTGCCAAAACTCTATCCAGACCAGCGAAATAACGGAGTTGATTCAACCTAAAACACCTTTGGCCGGGCTTGACGAAAACAGTATCGCATTACCAACGCCGAAAACGCTTCTTCTCCCCTGGAAGATGATGAGCGATTCGCTTTACCGGGTCTTTTCATTTCGAGATGCGATTTCGCTCGCGTGGTTTCTGGGCGTTTTCCTCATTTGGGGAGTGTGCGGAGCAATTATTGCCCGAACCGCCGCAACGCAAATCACCATCGGGCAGTATTCCCGGTGGAGCCAGCTCAAAAATTTCCTTTGTTGGCGTTTGAGGTCGTATTTCGCGGCGGTTTTGATTCCGGTTGCTGGACTCCTGTTTTGTGCGATTGCCGTGAAGACCGCCGGTTGGCTTTTGATGGTGCCCGTCGTGAGTGTGCTCGTCGCAGCTCTTTTCCCAATTGTGCTTTTTATTGGGTTTTGTTTTGCGATTTTGGGCGTCGGGCTTCTTTTCGGCTGGCCGCTGGCGTTCGCGGCGGTCAGTGTTGACGGTTCCGACGTGTTCGACGCCGTAAGCCGCTCCTATTCCTACGTTTACCAACGCCCCCTTCAATATCTCGTTTATGCGGTCTTGGGAATCATTATCGGATTAGTTGGGTATTTTTTCGTCGCTTGGTTCGTTGATTTGACGCTTGTTCTGATTGCCGGATGGGGAAATGCCCCTTTGGCGGCATTTATACAGGGGCATCCGCCTGAAACGTTGGAAAGCTGGATTTTGTCGTTTTGGTGTTGGTGTTTCCAGATGGTCAAGGCCGGCTTTCTGTTCGGGTATTTTTGGGTTTGCACGACAACGATTTACGTGATTCTCCGCCGTAGTGTTGACGGAACACCGATTGACGAAATTCGATTCCCCCCGAATGACCAGCCGGGCGTTCAAAAGGTGCCGGACCTCAAGATCGACGAAAAAGGTGCCCCGGAAGCCGTGAATTCTGCGGAGGGGCAAGTACCCCAGCACCAATAAAAGTCCTGTTTTCGACACGCAGGCGAATGAAAAATGTTGCTTTACATGTTTAACAACAAGGACTTTTTTTTTTCGGTTTTACTGGTACAATCCTACTGGTTTGGTTGTTTTTTAGAAAATTTCTTTTTTCGTCTTTCATCACAAGAAAAGGGAGTTTGCCGTGTTTGTTGCCGCTTCGACGAGTTGCTTTCCCGACTTGAATTTACAGGAAACTATGGAGCGATTGGCCGATCTGGAATATTCAGCGGCAGAAATCGTTGTGGGTGAGCATGGGCCATTGCGCCCTTCAGAATTGGCCGCAAATTTCGATTCCACGATCCAGATTTGCCGCTCTACACGGCGTATCACGCCGGTTTCTTTTCTCTATCATGTCGATCCTGTCGATTCGAATGATGAGAAGTATGAAAAATACTTTGAGCACTTTGCCACGCTGTGCCATCTGGCGAAAGCACTCAAGATTGTTTCCATTTCGGTTTTGCCCGCAAAATTGGGGACACCGTTTAATGTGGAAGTCAAGCGGCTTCAAAAACTTGTCCATGCCGGCAATCGCGAAGGAATTCACGTCGGCCTGATGACGCTCACCGACACTTTGACCGAGGACCCGGAAACGGTCGGCAGCTTCTGCAAAACTGTGCCTGGCTTGTCGGTAACGCTGGACCCGACCCATTACATTTACGGTTGTCCAAAACCAAAAGACTATGATCCGATTATGGATTACGTCAGTCACGTCCGGTTGCGCGATTCCACCAAAGATGTTTTTCAGGTCCAAATCGGTCAGGGCGTCATCGAGTACGGACGGCTCGTCATTCAACTGGGCCTTTCCAAGTACAGGCGTGCCCTTTGTGTTGACCTGGGAATACTGCCCAACATCGACCCCATCGCCGAATTGAGAAAAATGCGCCTCTTGCTCGAAAGCCTGTTGTAGTAGATGACATTTGGGTTGCGTTATGAGTGATGCTTTTGGTATGGTGCGCTGATTGGTTTTGGGGTTCGTCCCGTAGGGACAAAACCATTCGCAACGATCCAAAAATTCAAGACCGATCACTTGTTTTCCATGACTCAACGCTATTTTCTTTCGCAGCCGCCGGGGAAGGACTATTCGGCCATTCTTGACGGGGACGAAGCGCGTCATTTGACGAAGGTGATGCGTAAAAAGGTCGGCGAAGAGGTCTTCCTGTTCGACGGGTCAGGTGTGGAATACCGTGCCGCCGTCGCCGCTATCGGGCGGAATCAGGTTACACTCCTCGTCCGGGAAAGCCGTCAATCGCACTTGGAACGCACCATTCCGTTGACATTGGCGACCGCGCTTCCCAAAGGGGAACGGCAGAAATGGCTTGTCGAAAAATTGACTGAACTCGGTTGTACCCGGTTGATTCCGCTCCATACGGAGTTGTCCGTTGCCAAAGCGGAACCGCAAGTCCTCCTGCGGCTCCGGCGGTACGTGATTGAAGCCTCGAAACAATGCGGCCGTTTGAAGCTCATGGAAATCGAGCCGCAAGCGGATTTCGATGAGCTGATTGACCGGTTGGGAAAAGACGAGACCGCCGCGAATTTGCTTATTCACCCGATTTCGGACGAGAATGTCGGGCAACTTTGCATTCACGATTGGGTGGTGAACCGCCGGGAATCTTTCGCTTCGTCGGGTTCTCTCAATGTGCTCATCGGACCGGAAGGGGGGTTTAGCCCCGGGGAGGTACAGATGGTTCTGGAAAAACGATGGGTTCCTCTCGATTTAGGTCCGCGAGTCTTACGCACGGAAACCGCCGCAATGACCGTTTGTGCGATCCTGTCCGCCTTTCGGTAATGTCTCAGGAGGGTTGATCGGGGTTCCGGTCCAGCTCGACAAGTTTTTGCATGGCACGGTAAGCCTCAACGACAAGCCAACAGGCGAGAAGCATAATTGCAACGCCGATTGCCGCGAGAAGATACTGTTTCTTGACCAAAAAACCTGTTCCCGGCGAGAAAATGTTGATTGACATTGCCCAAAGCGGGATCAGAATCATAAATACGGCGGGCACCATCAGATAAACAATCGGCACCTTGCGCCGCAGCAGGTAAACGCATCCGACGAGAAGCGTCAAACCAGCGACGACTTGGTTTCCCGCTCCGAACAGCGGCCAGAGAATCAAACCGCCGGTTCCATAGGGTGCTTCCGGGCTCGCCTTGCAAAGAGCAAGCGAGGCGGCCAACGCAAGCCCGACCGCCGTTGCGACGTACCGGTTTTTCATCGGGGTCATGCGTAACGTTCCCCCCAGTTCCTGGAGCACATACCGCATGAGCCGCAAGGCGGAATCGATGGTTGTTGCGGCAAAACAGGCAATCAGAATCGCAATGATCCCTTGCCCGAAGCGGATCGGGATTCCAATCGCCCCGATGAAGTTCGCGCCCCCTTCGATGAAGATTCCAACCTGTTCGCCGAGGTTCATTTCCCGCCACGGGCGGTCGTATCGAAGGTTCCACGCCTCCCGGCCAAACACTGTTTCCGGGTTCGCCGCAGATTCTCCCATCATTCCCGCATCGTCGATGGCCTCGGTCAGTAATGTGTGTGAGCCTGTGGCCTCGGCGGAGGATTTCAGGTTCGCAATTCCCATACCGATCCCCGCCGTGCAGCTCAGGATCACGAGAACGGCAAGTGCCCCTTCGAGTAACATGCCGCCGTAACCGATCAGCGGGGCGTCTTTCATAGAAGCGACCTGCTTGCTGCTTGTCCCGCTACTGACCAGGGCGTGAAAACCGCTCACCGCCCCGCAGGCAATCGTAATGAAAAGGAACGGCAAAATCGGCGGTGCGCCCGCTTGTTTCGCTTCTTCCAGACGAAGCGGCGGTGCGGATGCAAAGAGGTTTGTCATTCCGAACAGTCCGGCAACGGTCAAACCGGCGACGATCAATGCCAAAGCGATGTAGAGGACCAGGCTGTTGACATAATCCCGCGGCTGAAGCAACAACCAAACAGGAAGAACGGACGCGAAAAAACAATACACGAACAACACCCAGGTCCAGTTCATCGTGGGGTTGAGCGTTTCGTGAATATGCGTCAGGTTCGGCATAACAATAGTAAACGCCGGATATGTTGCCGAAAGAATCATCGTGATTCCGAGAATCGCAACGGAAACGAGGGAGGACACCGCCAGCGAGACACCGTAACGGTACGTCATGGTGCCGAGCAGTAGGGCAATCGGAATGGAAATCAGGCACGGTATTACGGAAGCGGGATAACTTTCGAAGGTTTTCGCAATAACGTTCCCGAAAACCGCGACAACGATTGCCAGAAGGAAGACCAACAGGATCAGGAACAACATCCGTGCCGATGGCGAGAGAACTTTACCGGCGATGTCGCCGAGGGTTTGACCTTTGTTCCGAAGCGACAGGACGAGTGCCGTGAAGTCGTGAACCGCGCCGATAAAAATACTTCCCAGGACGACCCAGAGCAGAGCAGGCAGCCAGCCCCACATCACGGCGATGGCGGGTCCGACAATCGGACCGGTTCCGGCGATGGTCGTAAAGTGATGTCCAAAAATGACATGGCGTTTTGTTGGTACGAAATCAATGTTGTCCCGCAGTTCGACACTGGGAACCGGTTCACCGGGACTGAGCTGAAAAATCCGCCGGGCAAGGAACCGGCCATACGTATTGTAAGCGAGAATAAACCCAAAAAACGATGCCAGTGCGATGAAAAGGGTGGACATAGGGCAGTGTAACCGGTGGAAAAAGGGCGAAAAATGACTCCCACCCAGTATAACCGGTTTTGTTGTTCAAGGTAGTCCAAAATCGCGGAAATAGGATTTGTGAAAAATCCGTCATTTCGACCGTAGGGAGAAATCTCACCCCCACGAAAGGCTTGAAATTCCGGTGCCATCGGTTTGGTGAGATTTCTCCCTGCGCTACGCTACGGTCGAAATGACACAGTTGGTTTATCCTCTTTTAACGAAGGCCAATTCCACGGCTTTGGACCAGGTTGCCGACCGCCGGTCGGTTGCCTACCTTGAAAATCAGACTTTGCAGTTCTCTTGGCCGACTACCATTGCTTGGGAAATTCACTAAAATTAA
>Ga0099364_10009900_pt1 | contig 13183 bp, 11 predicted proteins | sample TergutTh196P3_FD_73070 | JGI IMG/M metagenome (GOLD analysis project Ga0099364, IMG submission 73070) | Microcerotermes parvus P3 segment gut microbial communities from Pointe-Noire, Republic of the Congo - Th196 P3 | ecosystem: Host-associated > Arthropoda: Insects > Digestive system > Gut ...
ACTGTTCTACAGGAATGAAACAACGTTTGGCGATAGGAATGGCATTATTTCACAATCCTGAAATACTTATTTTAGACGAGCCTACAAATGGTTTAGACCCTTCTGCCATTTACGATATACGAAAAATAATATGCGATATGCACGCACAAGGAAAAACTGTTTTTATTTCCAGCCATATTTTAAGCGAAATTGAAAAAATATGCACACATATAGGCATTATTGATAAAGGCAAATTGCTTTATCAGGGAAGTATGAACGATTTGCTTTCTGTTTCCAAACGGAAAGTTACAATTTTGGCAGGCGATATTTCTAAAGTAGCGTCTATTTTTATAGAAAACAGTATAGAAATCATTCAAGCGAAAGAAAATAGTATTGAGTTGATTATTGAAAACAACCAACAATTTAACAAAGCAATTAAATTATTAGTTGAAAACGATATAGAATTTCAAAATTTGGATTCTCATTCTAACGATTTGGAACATATTTTTATTACTTTAACAACTTCCGATTATGCAAGCAAAAATTAGTTTATGGAGTGTTTTTCAGGCAGAATTATTTAAAACAAAAAATAACCTGACCAAGTGGATATTTTTATTATTTCCGGTGTTTATATCCCTGATAATGTATGGATATTTAACCGTTAAGGCAGAGGTTTTTTTAGACAATCCTTGGATGTCAATAGGTAATTATTTATTTGCCATTTGTGCCTTTTTGTATCCGTTAATGGTTTCCTTTATTGCTTTTGTACTTTATGATATTGAATATAAAAATCAAGGGATGAAGCATTTATTGGTGTTACCGACTGCAAAATCGTATGTTTATATTTCCAAATTATTTTCTTTATATTTGTACATTATATTATCGGTATCGCTTGCCTACATCGGTTTTCGATTAGGTGGAAATATTTTGCGTATTTTGCAGCCTGGTTTGGGTATTCAAAACTATGAATTTGTTTCGGCAATAAATGTGTTTTTTTGCAAATTGTTGATAATTTTAGTAGCCATAGGAACTGTTCAATATGTTATTTCCCAACTTTTTTCCAATTTTATTGTTTCGTTGGGATTTGCTTCTCTTCTTACCGTTATTTTGCTTATTTTCAACAATTGGAAGTATGCTTATTTTTTCCTTTATGGAAATATTTTTTCAGCATATAAAGACCTTGGTTATGAAGATATTGAATTTTTGAAAAGAGAAATAATTGTCGCAATTTGTTACATTGTGATATTTAATGGAATAGGATATTTTGTTACTTTATTTAAAAACAAAATTAAATTATGAATAAAAAAATAGGAGTTAAGATAGAAGAATTTGCTAATGCTATTATATAAAATGGGGTTACGTCTTTGTTTACCCCAATATTAAGCAAGGCTACGCATTTTCCCCCAACCCGACCAAATCTACGACACCGCTTGTTTATAGCAGCACAATATAACAACAAACAAAATAAATAAGTATATAATCCGTTATTCAAAAAAGTATTCAGTTAAAAACGACAAATTAAAACACAACAAACATGAAACATAATTTTACATCAATCGCAATTTTAGTAGTTTCTTTGAGTTTAGAGACGGCAGTTTCTCAAAATAAAATTGAGAAATATTACGAGTTTATTAATCGGGCGGAGTTGGCAATTTGTAACGAAAAATACGAAGATGCGGGAATGTTCTATCAAAAGGCGTTTGCCGAACATACCCCCTTTTGTATTGACTTGCGGCGTGCCTATAACCTAAATTATAAATATTTGAATAATATAGACGAAGCACTTAAATGTGCTTATATTATTATTCAACGAGATTCTACCGATATAGAGGTATATGTTTGGGACACGGTAAAAGAGGCTGTAATGTATGCCCGTTTAAAGGCGTTGGCGGACACCACAAAAATGACCGTCATTCCCGAATTACAGGCTGCGTTAAATGATATTTTGGAAGACGACCAGACCGTCAGAAGACAGCATTCTGGTAATGCTGATAAACTACGGGAAGTTGATTCTGTTAATTCCATAAAAATAAAGTTGTTGTACCAAAAATATGGTTCTATTAACGAAACCAATGCAGGGGATTTTTACCAAAATCAAGGGGGATTGCGAATGAACTTACTGCACAACGGATATTGGTTGAACGACCCCAAAGAAATTGTTTATCAGGACGTAATGAATGGAAGTTTTGATGCACGGGAATACGCCTATCTGGAAGACAGATTTAAAACCGAACAATTAGACCCCTCTGAAAACAAACCGTATAAAGCATACTATGCAAGGACTGTATATCACGCTATGGTTATTCATAATGTTCTTTTTCTTGTGGAACCGGATAATTTAGAAGAGGTGAACGACAATCTAAAATCCATCTATATCTCTGAGACGTGGGAAGATTATAAAACAAAAATACTGCACGCTTTTTACAATAAAAGTCCCCATTTTAAATTTGCCATGTTGCAGCGTTTTTATTTTGGAGAGGAAGAAGACGATATACAAGCGGCAGACGAAATGAAAGCAGAAATAGACGAAGAACACAAGGCAGGAAACTACAAACGAACTTATTATGAAAAATAATAACATGCAAAAATATAAGAAAAGTATTTGTTTGTTTTTTATTATACCCGTCCCTTGTTGCCCACTCCTATAGCCTGTGCCGATTAAACTCGGTGCTAAACTTTTAGCAACCCCATTTTTGTCCTTGGACAAGGTTGCTAAACTTTTAGCAACCTTGTTTTTGCCCTTGGACGGGGTTGCTAAACCTGAAGCAACCTTGTTTTTGCCCTTGGACAGGGTTGCTTCACTTAAAGCAACTATGTTTTTGCCCTTGGACAGGGTTGCTTCACTTAAAGCAACTATGTTTTTGCCCTTGGACAAGGTTGCTCCACTTGGAACAACCTTGTTTTTGAAAATACAATAAAAAACAAAATAACAACGTAATTGGGTTGGAGAAAGGCGAGGCAAAAAGTTTGAAAAAAAGTAGTCATCAATTCCAACCGTGCGGGCTACTCAATAGAAGCTATTTCTGCAATCACGGGATTGACGCAAGAAGAAATTACTCGTATTTTAGATACCTCAAAACCACAATAAAAGATGATATGTATTCATACAGCGGAAAAAATGCAAAAATATTTTCATAGCACCTCAAAAAAAATTTAACCAAAAAGAAAAAGGAAGACATCTAAACATCTCCCTACTTTCAAATTTTAAATTATAACAAGACGATGATCTATTTCTTATCAAAGATAAGTTTGCCGTCTCCCGCGTTTACGGTATAACTGCCAAACTCCTCTTCAAACTTTTTACTACCGATTACAATGGCATCTTTTTGCCCTTTTATTACCGTCATTTCAACATTTTCCAACTCTTGGTCGCCCACCCGAAGCGTGTGCAAATACACAATGGATTGGTCGATAATTGTACCGTCTTCGGCAACGGCTTTTTCACCCAATTCAAAATCGCCCACGGTAATAATTGCCTCTCTTAAAAACCGCATCGCTTGGTCGTAAGAAATGGAAATCTTATCTGTACCGGGTTCTATCATAAAACGGGCGGTTTTGCTGTTTACGTAACACGTGCCGTACACCAAATTTTCTTGCACTTCAACAGGAATAAAAACCTCTTTAACAATGCTGACAACTGCCGCTCTCCTATCAACTTCTCCCACTATTTCTTTTGGAACAAAATCACTGCGCAAAATTAAAAACTCTGTACGTCGATTTAAGTCGTGTGCCGCCTCCCGTTCGTTTGTTGATTTCAACGAGTTAATGTATTCACCCGTCAAAACAGTGCCTTTCGTAAAGGTAACGCCGCGGGAAGTAATATCTCTTTCCAACGTTCTGGGAACGCGGTCTCCATATCCTTTGGCAACCAGCCGTTCAGGGTCAATTCCAGATTCGACTAAAAAGTCCACACAAGATTGCGCACGCCGCTGAGACAGAGTATCGTTTGTCATCGGAATAGGACGGTTATCGGTATGTGAACGCAATTCTATCACAAGCGTAGGATTGTTTTCCATCGTTTCTAATAAAGACATTAAAGAGTCCTTGGAAGCAGGCAACAACTCCCATCTTGCCAATTCGTACAAAATATCGGGCATCGGAATAGGGTCCTTCGGAATAGGGTTGATGGTAAATTCGCGTTTTAGGTCTTTATTTTCAGTTAATCCGACCGTGGTCTCTCGTCCTTTGCAATTATCATTTTCAAAATAGCCGTATTTTTGCACCAAAATATCGTAGGTTAGTTCGCCCAGTATTTTTGTTTTATCGAAAGAATAATATCCGCGTATATCGGTCGTGGTTTTGTAGGAAGTTCCGTCCGATGCGGTTATCGTAACTTCTGCACCATCAATAAATTGCCGTGTTACGCTGTCTCTCACAAAGCCCGACAGGGTGTAAACCAAAGGACGAAGTTTAAACGCCCAAATGTCCTCCATTCCTCGTCCCCCCGGACGGTTGGAAGTAAAATATCCCTTTTCAACAAACGGAAATCCCGAGGCGGGGTCTATCACCGTAGAATGGTCGAATATAATTCCAAAATCATCTGCTTCGGAATTAATAGGATACTTTAGATTTTCGGCGAGCGTCCATTTTCCGTCAATGCGGACAGTTCTAAAAATATCGTATCCACCCATTCCAACGTGTCCTTTGGACGAAAAATAAAGCGTTGTGTCGTTCTCCAAAGAGGGAAACATCTCGTGGTCGGCAGTATTTACATTTAATCCCAAATTAACGGGAGCGCCAAAAGGACTTGTTTTTTTGCTTCGTGAAATCGACCAAATATCAAATCCTCCATTGGTTCCGGGCATATCCGATGCAAAATAAAGCGTCAATTCATCGGAGGAAACGGTGGGATGCACATAATCGAAACTATCGGGTCCGATTATAATCTCTTCCGGCTGTCCCCACGATTTTCCCTTTTTCGTTACCTGATAAATTTTGCAGGAAGAAAGCGTCTTTTTTTCGTTCGGACAACGGGAAAAATACAAAGTTGTCCCCTTGTCGTTAAAAGAAGATTCGCCCTCGTTCGCCCCTGTGTTTACGATATTGTCCTTGTCCATCAAAACGGGGGTTGTCCATTCGCCCGGAAAATCAACCAATTTACTTCTCGGTTTGGTGGATATGTACAAGTCCGAAAACGATTGTCCCGACCATACATCTTCCCCTTTGCCTACGCCGCCCTCGCGGGAGGAGGTAAACACGATTTCATTTTCCTTACTCGGAACGCCCCAAGACGGCGACCACTCACTCTGTGCCGTGTTGAATTTCTTCATGTTTTCAACCTCGTGCCGCGTGGGATTGTTTATCCATTGCGGCGTCAACTTGCACGACTCTATCCGCGCATCTATGATTGGATTGTTCGGACGCAACGCTTTATATTTTTCAAAATACTTTAAAGCGGTGGGATAATCCTTTTTGATTCTGTAAATATCACCCAGCCGTATAAAAATTAACGGATAGTCCTTTTGTGCATTTACTTTTTCCAACCTAAGATACTGCTGTTCAGCCCTTTTATGGTCTCCCATCAACGAATAACACTCTGCCATGCGGAACATAATTCTGCGTTTTTCAACGGGGTTCTTTTTCACCTTTCCGTAGGCTTTTTTGTATGAATTGGCAGCAACTTGATACTGAAACGTATTAAACGCCTTATCCGCTTCTGCCGCAGGCGATTTTTGTGCAACCGCTATCGCATTGAAAACCAACACTAAAACAAGAAAAAAACTTAATTTTTTAACTATTACCATAGTATTTATCATTTAAAAAATTCAAACCGCTAAGGTACATATTTTTTTTTAATACAAAATGCGGTTCTAAGAAAAAAGGTTAAATTTTTTTTGAGGCACGATGAAAAATATTTTGCAATTTGTCCGCTGTATGAATGCAAGTTATCTTTTATTGTGGTTTTGAGGTATCTAAAATACGAGTAATTTCTTCTTTTGTCAATCCCGTGATTGCAGAAATAGCCTCTATTGAGTAGCCCGCACGGCTGGAATTGATGACGACTTTTGCCAAACCCTCAAATCGTCCCGATTCATACGCATCTTCTACCACGTTTTGTTCGTAGCGGGTTTGGTTTACGTGATGGTCGTATGCTTTCTTTTCTTCGTCGGATAGGTTGTCGTACAGGAGTTGCTCCCGCGCCTCTTTTAGTCCGCGGGCGGTAAAATTGTCGGGGATTTCTGTGTTTTTGAGGTAATAAATCCATTCGTCTAAACTGTTTTTGGCGAAATCGTCGAAATCTCGGACGCACAGAATGTAATATTCGGGGAAAATATCCTCCACATTTTCTTTTACAAAAAACTTTTTCTGTTCCTCGGTCAGTTTCAAGACGTTGTTTTTGTGTATGCCCCGAAAATCCGCAATGCCGTGATAAACATAATCCTCACCATCTCCAAGCCGGAAATAGACGATGTTAATGTGATATATTTTGCGTATTTTGCTGTAACGGTCGCCCTTTTTCAGCTGCTCCGTAACGGCTTTGGAGACGCCGTACAACATCCGCAACAAATAATCCACCTCCGAATTATTCTGCATTTCGATAATAAACAACTCGCCGTTGTTGTTTTCCACCAAAATATCCACGCGGTTAAATTTATCCTCGGCGTACTCCTGATTGGATTCGCTGTCATTAATATTGACAATCTTAATATCCTCCCCCAAAACCACCGACAAAAACCCCTCCAACACCGCATAATCTGCCTTGTTGCGAAGCAGACGCTTCATCGCCCAATCGAAACGTATTAGATTTTTTGCCATTTTTTACATTTATTTGGACGTGATAACGTTGTTATTTTGTTTTTTATTGTATTTTAGAAACAAGGTTGTTCCAAGTGGAACAACCTTGTCCAAGGGCAAAAACAAGGTTGTTCCAAGTGGAACAACCTTGTCCAAGGGCAAAAACATAGTTGCTTTAAGTGAAGCAACCTTGTCCAAGGGCAAAAACATAGTTGCTTTAAGTGAAACAACCTTGTCCAAGGGCAAAAACAGGGTTGCTAAAAGTTTAGCAACCCTGTCCAAGGGCAAAAACAAGGTTGCTAAAAGTTTAGCAACCCTGTCCAAGGGCAAAAACAGGGTTGCTAAAAGTTTAGCAACCTTGTTCAAGGGCAAAAACAAGGTTGCTAAAAGTTTAGCACCGAGTTTAATCGGCACAGGCTATAGGAGTGGGCAACAAGAGGCGGGTATAATAGGACACTCCTAAAAATCACTTCGTCATGCTGAACTTGTTTCAGCATCCCCTCGTTAAAAGCGTTGTTTGCAAAGGATTGCGAGTCAGGCTCCCCAATGACAAGCGTGTGAAAAATAGAATTTTTGGGAGTTCCTTTTTCTGTCTAAATTTTGATTTTTGTGATGCTGTACAAAAAAACCTTGCGTTCTTTGCGAAAAAACTTTGCGTCTTTGCGTTAAAACCTTATGCATTAATAAAAAAAATTATACCTTTGCAGCCGTAAATTATATTAATTAAATTAATTCATAACTATTGTCTGTCAAAGGAACGGACGTAAAATTATTTTTAAGATGAAGCGAGAATATAAATTAGCATCGAAAACAGCGGGTAATGAAACATTATCTGCAATGGGAGCAGAAACCATTCTGAAAAACACGGGAGAACTGAAAATCCATAAGAGTAGGAAAAACGGGGTGAAAATAGCAATTGTAGCCGCTATCCTCTGCCTTACACAAACCGTAAACGCACAAATTGAGTTTGAACGAACAATAGAAGGGCGGGCAAACTATGAGGGAGGTATAGGGATGAGTCTTTCTAATGCTAACTGTTATGCAGTTTTTTCCTCTTATTGGGATACGGTGATATACCAGGATGTGTATACCCAGGTGAGACTTTATAACGAAGATTATTCTTTCTATAAAACTCTTACCCCTACTGCGATACCTGCAAATTGTTTTATTACCGGAATTGGTCTTTTTTGTAAAAATATATTTACCAATGACGACAAAATAACTTACCTGGTAACTGTTCTTGACACCACTGGCAGTTGGAAGACAAGCCTCAGGGTATATGATGAAAATCAATCTTTGTTAAAAGATTTTGGGGAATATGACGGCTATTTTCTTCATTCAACATCGGATAATAAATGGCGTCTCAGGATTAGACGTTATGTAAATGGTGGTTATGAGTCGGATTTTTACTCTCTGCCCGGTACGGCTGCTGCTACAAATACAAAAAGTTTGCACACCGAGAATGAGAGTACGTTTTCATCGCCCTATCCCAACCCTGCGCGTGCGGTTATTACGTTGCCGTATCAACTTAAGCGCGGCGAGACGTCGGTTATGCGTATTTACAGCGTCAACGGACAACTAATTGAGACCAAGCAAATAGATGATACGTTTAACGAGATACGGCTAAACGTGTCTAAATATGCACGTGGGACGTATTATTACGATGTAAATGGGGTAAGCAACCGTTTTATAGTGGAGTAGAGAAATTAAGGAGAAAAAAACCAGCAATTCGTTCTGTCGCTGCCTTGTATATAAAGGTAGAGGAAAGTCCGGACAACGTAGAGCGCCATACTTCCTAACGGGAAGGTCCCGCGAGGGAACAGCAAGTGCCGCAGAAAATAACCGCTTTGGGTGCGTCCCAGAGTAAGGGTGAAAACGTGAGGTAAGGGCTCACGCGCCGTTCGGGCGACCGTTCGGCGGGGTAAACCTTATGGGTTGTAAGACCATGTAAACCGAGGCTTGAGGGTTGCTCGCCCAACTCGGAGGGTAGGTCGCCAGAGGCGTTTAGTGATAAACGTCCCAGATAAATGACAGAAATTTGATGAAAGTCAAATACAGAATCCGGCTTATAGGTTGCTGGTTTTTTTTTTGTTGGGGTGTGCGAACTACCATTTCAAAATGGGGGTACAACCGCGTAACCATCCCCCTACCCATACGATTTTATAATTGAGTTCAACATTTTTTCCGTTTTGGCGGCGCCTTCGCCGAGTATAAATCCGATTTGCTGGACTTGCCGCAAATTTTCCTCAATAACTTCGCCTACCCTGTGAATAATCTCCTCGGGACGTTCTTCCTTTGAGTGCAAATTGCGGAACACAGCACCGACCATCTTCTTGGAAATCAGTTGAAAAATAGATACATTGATTAATTTTCCCTCAATTTCTACGTCTTTGTTGATTTGCGTTTCATCGTGATTTAATATGAATTGAAACTGGGCAATAAGAACGGGCGGCAAAAGCGTTTTGAGGTCAGCACCAATAAGATAGGGAATAACTTCGTGTATTTCTTTCACCTCTTCGCCCAATATTTCTATAAATCCGAGATTGGACTCCACAATTTTTAGATTTTCATCGCAAAAAACAACGCCCGAATTAAGTCCGCGTATAAAAATAGACAGCGCCTCGCTCCTGCCGGACAATAATTCTTTGGTTTCATCAAGTGTGGTTTTGGTTGTTTTGAGTTCATTTTTTAACATATCCAATTCTTCGGTAATTTTTTTGGAGGAATGAGACGTCTCCCTGTTGTCAATTTGAGAACTTGTTACACACATTTCCGGGGTAGCCGTATTTTGGGCGATGGCACAAGCCAAATTTTTGCAGGTGTCAAATCCACAGGCGCCGCAGTTAACTTCTTTATTATCATTGCGTTTTGTGATACGGTTGAGTGCTATTTTTATTTCGATTTCGTCGGGGGGCGGCAGTTCGTATTTTTTATTGACAAAGGCTGCGTTTAGTTCCTTATAATTGGAATGAGTGTTTAGATAGTGCTGCCATTTTTCGACGTCAAAATTTGCCAACCGTCTGCTAATGTAATCTTTAACTAATGCGTAGCGCCTGTATTTTTCTCCGTTTTCAGACGTCCCCGGTCCCATAATGCAGCCCTCGCAAAAGAAAATATTGAAATTATGTTTGATGATATTGTAGTATTCTAAAAATTGCTTCACGGCATTAACAGACGTTTTACCCTCTACCGTAATCGTATTCTCATTCAACAGACTGATATCCAAACTTGTAGCCTCTAAAAAGCCTTGTGCAATCGGGTACATGCTTCCTTTGTAACCCAAGGGTTCATCGAAGTCGGAATACTCGCTAAATGTTTCACTAATCTTAAATTCGTCAAAAAGTTGCCGTAATTCTTGGAATGTTAACACTTCGTCTATTTTTGCCAAACCTGTATGTCTTCCCGCCTCATTTTTTGCTGCAACACAGGGAGTTATCTGGACAATTTTCACATCATTGCCGTACATTTTTCTGGCAACAACGGCACAGGCAGAAATGGGAAAAACAAACGGCACCAAATTTCCAATAAGTTCGGGATAAAGTTTTTCTATTAAAGATACAATCGGCGGACAACAACTTGTAATATAATACTTTCCATTAAATTCGTCGTGGGTAAGTTTCCTGTATTTTTCGGCAATAATATCCACGCCAAACGCCATTTCCATCACGTATGAAAAGCCAAGCAAACGAATCATTTTGACAAACTTGCGGTAATCGGTTATATCGTCAAATTCTCCGGCGATAGAGGGGGCGCATATAGCAACAACCTTTTCTCTGGTGTTTAGTAACTGTTTGACGTTCTTTTTGGAGTCAAAATAAGTGATTGCACCGTAGGCACAGATGCCTATGCAGGTGCCGCATTGAATACATTTTTTCTCCTCAATATAAGGAAATACACTACTTTCATGCACGTGAATCGCCTTCACCGGACACGCCCGAATACAAGAATAACACGCCTTGCATTTGTTTTTACTAAGTTGAATTATGTTGTTGGACATATTTTTTATTGATTTATTATTTTGCAAAGGTACAACTTTTTTTTATTATCTGAACGATGATTTATTTGATTAGCCGCTGCAGCCGTCGCCGTATCCTAAAAATTTTAATCCGTTAAACGTTCCGCTTCTCCTCCGTTTGACGGTACGCTCGTTTATTTCTATATCGGAACGGGCAATATCTTTTATAAATTCAATTGCTTGGGCGTGATTTATTGCCTCTAAATGTTCAACCATACTTTTGCCGTTAATGGTAACTCCCTCGCTTACCACCAATGCCGTTTCCTGCAAAGTCAACGTATTGCCTTCTATACGGTTGCTTTCAAATGTATATTCCATTTCAAAAGAGGCTTTGATTTTGTTTAATGCCTCAATGGGTAAGGGTCTGATTGTTTGCAATCTGTTTTTCAGATTGTCAATTTGCTGTAACAATGTCTTTAACTCTGTGTTCATATTCTTATATTTTTTTAATCTGTTAACCGTCTAATTTACCGTCTGAAAGTCCTTTGAAAGGGACTTTTATCAATTCTTTTGCCTTTAGCGTCTTTGTCTTTTTGTTACCCATAACTGAAAATTTAGCCTAATTTGCTGCCAAAGTGCAAAGATATACAAAAAAATAAACCCCGAACACAACAATTTACAACCCTCCACGTTTAACCCTAAAAATACAATAATATGAAAAATATAAGAACCATTTTATTAACAACCACAGTAGCCGTTTTGCTTACCACAGCATCCTGCGAAAAAGACGAAAACGGAAACAGAATAACCTATTACAAAACAATAGGAGAGGGATATATTTATGAAAGAGACAATAATAAGCCGTTAAAAGGGGTAAAAATTACTGTGATATCTAGCACGTCCATTATTACTTCTGGTGGTACCATGCTACTTGGAAACTGTTGTCCCCACACCCAAGAAACTTTTACTACTGATGAAAATGGATATTACAAGATTCGTTTTGCAAAACGAATCGGTAATCGTAAAGTTGAAACTTATAGGGTTGAATTAAATCCAATTCCACCGCTCCCCTCCCCTCCTCCTTTTTGGTATAGAGAAGCTAATACTCCATTACGCAGTTCTCATGATTACATGTATGTAGGGGATATAAAAGGGAAAAAAATAATTATATTTGATACAGTAAAATATTATCCATCAAGGTAAGTAAAACACTTTATAACTAAATAAACTAAAAAAATAATCATTTTAGCGGCAACAGTAAGTGCAAGTGTTATCACATCTGCACAAAATTTTACAGAACTTTTTGACAGTGCTTTTGTGAATATTAGTAAAGTACAGACAACGACAGGTGTTTTGTATGACCGAGTGCTGCCGTTTGCAACCCTTACGCAATTTTCAGGAAACAATCCAGATACGACAGATATGTATCAATTTTTGTGTGGTTTCCATGAACTGTACAATGCCGCTTTTGACACACCCAAGCGGTTGCCTTTTGATGGCGATACCTTACCAAAACCAATCACGCAGAATCACAAAAATCAAACAAACCAAAGTTCAGACAAAAAAACAAACCCCGCACACAATAAATTTTCAAACCCCACGTTTAACCCTCAAAATGCAATAATATGAGAAGTATAAGAACCATTTTATTAGCCACAGCAGTCGCCGTTTTGTTTTCCGCAGCCTCCTGCGAAAAAGACGAAAATGGAAACCGAATAACCTATTACAAGAAAAAAACAGGCGAAGGATACGTCTTTTATAAATTTAAAAACGATTCCGTTGCGCCAATAGCAAATGCAAAAACTCAAATTGAATCTTATACTGTTGGAATGTTTTCTACGATTACAAACCATTTTGACTATGTTTGCACGGATAGTAATGGAAAATATTCTTTTAAATTTGTAAAGACAATTAACAATTCTAGGGTGGACGGATGTGGGATAATTTCGTCTTCTCCAATAGGATATTTTCCTAGTTCAGGTTCTATTCATTTAAAATCAAGTTCATTAGATAAATCTAATAAAATTTTTATTGATACTTTTTATATATACATAGACAGACGTTAATTTATAAACATTTTAATACATAATTATATGAAAAAAATTTCATTTTTAGTGCTGATTACAGCCGTTTTAGTAAGTAAGGTAGAAGCCCAACAGGGCTTTATAGAGTTCTTTGACAGTGCTTTTGTCAATATTAGTAAAACACAAGCAACGACAGGTGTTTTGTATGACCGAGTGTTGCCGTTTTCAAATCTTACGCGTTTTTCAGGCAGTAATCCCGATACAGCGGAGATGTATCGCTTTTTGTATGGTTTTCACGAACTGTACAATGCCGCTTTTGACACAGCCAAGCGGTTGCCTTTTAATGGCGATACCTCGCCAAAACCAATCACGCAGAATCACAAAAATCAAATAAATCAAAGTTCAGACAAAAAAACAAATACCGCACACAATAATTTACAAAACACCATGTTTAACCCCCAAAAAAATAATTTTTGAATATAAAATATTG
>Ga0099364_10009901_pt1 | contig 13181 bp, 13 predicted proteins | sample TergutTh196P3_FD_73070 | JGI IMG/M metagenome (GOLD analysis project Ga0099364, IMG submission 73070) | Microcerotermes parvus P3 segment gut microbial communities from Pointe-Noire, Republic of the Congo - Th196 P3 | ecosystem: Host-associated > Arthropoda: Insects > Digestive system > Gut ...
GATTATAAGGTATGTTATACGATTACTATCCGAAAATAGAACAAACCAGCGAAGAAATTCGGCAATTCGTAGAAATGTGCTTCGACCCGCAATCTCCGATATAGAGGTCAAAATCCTACAAACTGAATTGCAACAGGCCATTTTGACCGAAGAAAAAATTGTTTTCTGGATAAACGGTTTTAAGGGTGGCAGTATAACCGACAAAGCCTACCAACGGGCGATAATCGACATCTTCGTGAACGCGATATACCTCTATGATGATAAAACCGTGCTGACCTATAATTTCAAGGGCGATTCGAGGACGATTAGCTTGGTTGATATTGAAAGTTCGGATTTACCACAAAGCACCCCCAGTAAAAGCGATGAACGTAAATCATTCTATGGAGCGTCATGGAAAAAGGAGTTTTTATGAAAAAGTTTGCTTTTGCGTTTTTGGTTATGGGAATACTGCAGATAGATGGCCAGAAAATAAAAAAATGATGTTTCCAGCTGGCACATCTTTCAATGATTCAAACTATTCAGCGTATTTCACTACAGAATTAAGCGAACCTATTTCCGAAAACAGCTTGGGAAATTCAGAAGCGCAGATAAACCAAAACGGTAACAGGTTAAGGGTGCCTGCTGATATATGATTACTTGCCTCAAAGAGTAGAAGAGTTCCTTGGAAAGTACGGGCGACTTTAAATACTCCCAAATTGGCTCTACTTTTAAAGGGATGATTTAGCTGGTAATATGTACACCAATTATGCAAATATACGGGATCAAAAAATGTGCCATCACCAGAAAGGCCGAACGTTACTTCCGGGAACGGGGAATATCCTACCACTTTGTTGATCTAACAAAATACTCTCCCTCCAGAGGAGAGCTAGAAAACATTGCTAAGGGTCTGCCTAAAGGGGAATACATTATAAATCCGGAAAGCCCGGCATACCATAAACGGGGCCTGGCTTATATGGACTACAACGAACTTGAAGAAATCCAGGCGAGACCAGAGCTAATGCGTACTCCCATAGTACGGGAAGGTACCAGGGTTATTGCCGGAGACAACCCCGAGGCCTGGAAAAGTTTCCCCTAAAAACGTCAAACCAGATCCTTTAACCAGGCTCCATGTTATACTTGGCTACAGGCAATCCCTTCAAAAACTCCTCCCCTTGACATTTTGCAAAGTTATAGTTTACTATACCCTGTGGGGAACTCTATCTTCATGTGGATAGAGTTGTAATTTAATAAATTTAAGGAGATAATTATGCGAAAATTCCCGCTTTTATTAACTTTTGTAGTCGTTTTAATTTTTCTTTCCTGTGGGTCTACTCCTACGGTTGGTACTGGTACTGGAACTAGTACCGCACCTGCAACAACCCCAGCTCCCGCACCTGCTCCAACCCCGGCACCTGCGCCTGCCCCGGTGATTACTCCTACTCCGCCACCCCCCCCTCCGGTCCAGCCTGCTAGCGTTTCTGGACAGAATTTCGTGAATGGAATAGATTTAACAGGGGCTCGACGTTATACAGTAGAAGATGGTGACTCTCTAAACCAAATAGCCCGGAGATTTTACGGTGGTTTAACTGGTGTCGGTTTAGCTGGAACTAATAATGGTTTTTATTACCCTGTATTGATTTTAGCTTCTCCGCAGAATAATATCACAGATCCGGACTTTATTTTACCAGGTATGGAACTTAATATCCCGGATTTAAGCAGAAACCTAGCTAACTCTTCATCCCGTGAAGCTATCAGGAACTACCTTAGACAAGTGGCGAATATCTATAATAGGAAAGGTATAGAGATTGAGGAAGAAGGCCTTCTTAGACTGGCAAACTCCTTATGAACAAACGTCGATCCTTTTTCACATCCGAATCAGTAGGCGAAGGACATCCGGATAAACTCTGTGACCAGGTTTCCGACGCTATTCTGGATGCCTGTTTAAAAGATGATCCCTTAAGCCGTGTTGCCTGTGAAACTTTTGCCTCTGCATCCCTTGTCCTTGTAGGCGGTGAATTAACTACTGATACTTTCGTCGATATTCAAAATGTAGTCAGAAAAATCGTCGGGGAGATTGGTTATAATGATCCCGCATACGGTTTAGATTGCAATTCCATGGCTGTTTTAAATATTATCCACAGTCAGTCTCCGGATATTAGCCAGGGAGTATCTGGTACAGGGCTTGATAAGTATAAAGGCCAGCAAGGTGCAGGGGATCAGGGCATGATGTTCGGTTATGCATGTAAAGAAACTGATGAATTGATGCCTCTGCCCATAACTTTAGCCCATAAGCTCCTTATCGAAGCCACAAGGTTACGCAAAAATAAAATCATTAATTGGCTAAGGCCGGATTCAAAGAGCCAGGTAACTGTTGAGTATGATGGCTATAAACCAATCCGGATCGATTCTGTAGTTATTTCTCATCAGCATGATCCTGATGTTTCCCACGATGATATCGAGTCGTGTATTATTGAACAAATTATTAAACCAATTCTTATACCCACAGGCCTTCTGGACGAAAAAACTAAATATTTTGTAAACCCTACAGGGCGTTTTGTAGTAGGAGGTCCTTTTGGGGACACAGGCCTTACTGGCCGGAAAATCATCGTAGATTCCTATGGCGGCGCGGGTCGTCACGGCGGCGGTGCTTTCTCGGGCAAGGACCCCACAAAAGTAGATCGTTCCGGGGCCTATGCAGCCCGCTATGTGGCTAAGAATGTGGTGGCTGCCGGATTAGCCGAGCGCTGCGAAGTTCAAATTGCCTATGCCATTGGGGTCCCCTTCCCTGTTTCGGTGGCGGTAGATACTTTTAATACTGCGATAGTCGACGAGCAAAAAATTGAAGACGGAGTAATTAAGGTTTTTGACCTTTCACCAGCTGGGATAATAAAGACTTTAGATCTTCGCCGTCCAATTTATCAAAAAACCGCCAGTTACGGGCATTTTGGACGCTCTGAATTCCCCTGGGAAAAAACCGATAAAGTGGAAGAACTTAAAAAAGCCGTCGGTTAATATAAGATATTTTACATTCTGACTTCTTGATCTTTGCCAACTAGTTTATTAAGCTGGTTTGTGGAGACAATATGACACAGCAAATCGGGGCTTTTGAAGCTAAAACTCATTTCTCGCAGATTCTCGAAAAAGTTCAACAGGGAACAGATTTTATTATAACCAAACGTGGAATACCAGTGGCAAAAATCAGCCATTTCCAGGAGGAACCGGAAATGACTTTTAAGGATGCGGTGGAACAGCTAAAAGAAATGCGTAAACTTTATCGGGGTGAACCAGGATCATTTAATATCCGTGAAGCGATAGAGGAAGGCCGTCGATAATGATTTATGTTTTTGACGCATCTTTTATAACTGCACTTATAATACCGGATGAGAAAAATCCAATAGTAGATAGTATGTATGCTAAAATCGAAAATGAAGATATGATATATTCACCGTTTTTAATTTGGTATGAAATTACCAATGTTTTTATGAATCTACTCCGGCGTAAGCGTTTTACCATTGACGAAGTGATGCATTATTACCCGCGTTTAGCTGCTATTAAACTAATTATAGATTATGAAACCGGAGTCGATTACTCTAAAAAACTTTTATTTTTTTGTAGCAAATATATACTTAGTTCATATGATGCTTCATATCTGGAACTGGCTGAGCGTAAAAAAGCTATTCTTTGTACTTTAGATAAAAACCTTAAAGCAGCTGCGAAAAAAAGCAATGTTCCGGTTATGGAATAGATGAAATCGTGGATATTTTTATTTTACACCAGTCTATCCGAAAGATGGCCAAGGCGGATTTTTCCCGTTCAGGCGGCCCTGGCGGTCAGAATGTTAACAAGGTTAATACGAAAGTAACCCTGCGTATAAGCATTGAATCTTTAGCAGGGCTAAACGATACTGAAATGAACCGGCTCCGCGGGATTTTAGCCTCCCGTATAAATAGTGAAGATGAACTTATAATTACAGCCAGCGAAGAACGTTCGCAACACAACAATTTGGAGAGGGCTTATACCCGTATGGAAGCTCTTATAGTAACCGCCGGCCGTCTTCCTCGTATACGGCGTCCCACCAAACCAAGCCGTGCAGCCCGGGAAGAACGGCTTTCCGCCAAGCATCATCGGGGATTGGTAAAAGCCAATCGACGCTTTAAACCAGAGGATTAATTACCCAAACAGGGTATTTTTTCTCCAGGCGCTGGGGTTTCCGGGGCCTACCCATTGGTTTAAAGCGAAACTTGCTGACAGACTTTGAGTTATAAATTTTTTTGCCAGAGCAACAGCATCAAAAACTGATAAACCCCGGGCCAATCCTGAGGCAATGGCAGCTGAAGTTGTGCAGCCTGCGCCGTGGGTCCAGGTGGTTTTTATCATAGGCTCTTCCAGAATCTTGAATTCTTTTCCGTCATAAAAAAGATCGATCGCCTTTTCTGCATTGGGGAGTTTTGGGCCGCCTTTTATGAACACGTTGGCAGCGCCTTTTGCAGCAATGATCTTGGCTGCCTCTTTCATCTGTTCAAGACTTGTAATATCTTTTATACCTGAAAGCTGTCCTGCCTCAAAAAGATTTGGAGTAGTCACCTTTGCCAGGGGAAGAAGTTTTTCTGCCACAGCAGCATTTAATTCCGGATTTAAAGCTTCATCGTTTCCTTTGCATACCATTACTGGATCAAGGACATAGTTTGCTATTTTTAGAGCACCAATATATTCCCGGGTCAGTTCCACAGCATAGTTGCTTCCTAACATTCCGGATTTAGCTGCCGCCACCCCTACACCCTTGAAAATGGTTTCCATTTGGGCTCTAAGAGCCTTTTCATCCAGGGGAAAAACACTGTGGGCCCAATTGTTTCCAGGGTCCATAGTAGCAATAAGGGTTACAGCTGCCATGCCATAAAGGCCATATTCCTGGAAGGTTTTTAAGTCTGCCTCAAGACCCGCTCCGCCCGAAGCATCTGATCCGGCTATAGTTGCAATTTTAAGCATAGGTACTCCATAAATTTAAGATTTCGTTAAGATTGTTAGGAAAATTAAATGAAATGTCAATATGATATAAACTGTCAATGTCCAGGTAGTTGCCCCTGCTTTTAACAGTACCCACGTTCAAAAACTGCCAGACTCTCCACATGGGCGGTCTGGGGGTAAAAGTCGTAGATTATAAGTTCTTTTAAAGTATAGACCCCTTGCAAAAGATACTTACTGTCCCTGGCCAGGGTAGCAGGATTGCAGGAGACATAAGCGAGTAGATCTGGTCCTTCCCTGGAAAGCCAGTCCCTTAAAGGACCTGATAAGCCTTCCCGGGGTGGATCAAGGATCATTAGACCCCAGGTTTGGTTTGATGGATTTCTATGAGATTTTACCCAAGCGGTATCTGTAAGGGCGAATAACTCAAGCTTTTTTGCCAGAACATTTTCCCGGGCTAAAGCTAATGCTTTTTTGTTTTCCTCTACCAGATCGACCTTGGTAAACTCATTGCCTAGAAAGGAGGCAAAGGTTCCTATGCCACAGTAAATGTCTGCCAGAGCCAGGTTCTTATCAGCATTGGACGCCACATCTATGAGATCATCTATGAGCAATTCCAACATGGCAGCATTACTTTGGAAAAACACAGTTACATCCATTGTCAGTTCCTTGTTCAATATAGAAACCTGACCCTGTTCTGTTCCCCCTTCCCAAAGAAAGGTAGATTTATGGGAAAAAACATTGAATCTTTTTTTATTTATGGGTATTAATGATCCTTCTTTCAGCATGTTCCGTATTCCGATATCAGCTACAGGACAGTCATTAAGAGCTACAAGCCGGGAACTTTTTCGTTCCATAAAACCCAATTTTAAAGAATTTCCATCTTCCAATCTGTGGAATTGCACGCGGTTCCGGTATCCAAAAGGAGCAGAGCGTCTTACTCGTATTATTGGCGGATCGAAACCTCCTATCCTGATGTATGCGTCCCGGAGTATTGTTGTTTTGACTTCAATCTGAGCCTCGTAGCTTAGGTGTTGAAGATTACAGCCTCCGCAGAGGCCGTAAAGAGGGCATACAGGAGCAGATCTTTGGGAAGAAGGTTCCATTACTTCCAGTAATTCCCCTTCTACCCAGTTTTTATGTTCTTTTCGTATGTAAAAACTGATCTTATCTCCCGGTGTAGTCAGCTCTATAAAAACAGTTTTTCCATTTAGACGGGCAATTCCTGCTCCTCCTGCGGCAATACTTTCCACATATACGGTAAAAAAGTCAGCTTTTTTCATGAATAATTACTCTTGAATAGCGATAATAATTTAAAACATAAACTTTTTCAAATCATTTGTTACTCTTGCAATAAAACCAAAATTATTCTATATTTAACCATGCAAATTTAAATTCTTATTTTAAATTTGCATGGAATAATTATGGATTATTTATCCAGATACCTTGAACCTACTATTTTAGCCTCTATTGAGAATTTTCCGGTCACTGCTATAACCGGGCCAAGACAATGCGGAAAATCAACTCTGGCAAGACAGCTTTCAACTCATGGTGATTCGTCTTTTGTTTATCTGGATTTGGAACGGCCTTCTGACCTTGCAAAATTGGAAAATGCTGAGTGGTTCTTAAGTACACAAAAGGGGAATCTAGTTTGCATTGATGAAATTCAACGAAAACCGGAACTTTTTCCATTAATTCGCAGCCTTGTAGATGAATGGGACCGGCCTGGCTGCTTTCTAATCCTTGGATCTGCTTCACGGGAACTATTACAACAAAGCTCAGAGTCTCTGGCCGGCAGGATATCTTATAAACGCTTGACTCCTTTTCTTTGGAATGAGTTAAATGAAAAATATTCCATGGAACAGTACTTTACTATTGGTGGATTCCCAAGAAGTATTCTGGCTGTTAATGGTGAATTATCTTTCCAGTGGAGGGAAGACTTTATTTCCACATTTCTTGAACGGGACTTGCTTCAATGGAGTGGATTTACTCCTATAACTATGAGACGGCTTTGGCAGATGCTGGCCCATATAAACGGACAGACAGTTAATTATTCATCTCTGGCCTCATCATTGGGGATTAGCTCTGTTTCTACAAAAAATTATATTGATCTTCTGGCTAGTACTTATATGCTGGAAATAATCCCTCCCTGGTTTTCTAATGCCAGTAAACGGCTTATAAAGGCCCCTAAAGTATACATTGCTGATTCAGGAATATGTGCAGCTTTACTGGGGCTTCGTACTTTTGAAGAATTGTCAGGTCATCCGGTATTTGGTGCTCTTTGGGAACAGATTGTTCTTACTAACCTTCGCGGCTGGTTTCCAAATGGAGAGATTTTTCATTATCGTACATCAAATGGTGCAGAAGTTGATTTTGTTGTAAAAATAGGCGGAGATGTGTATGCTATTGAGTGTAAAGCTTCATTTAGTCCTAGTTTAAGCAAAGGGAATTACATTGCTTTTGAAGATATAGTACCAAAACATAGTTTTGTAGTTATCCCATCTTCGCAAAGCTGGCCGCTCAAACCAGGTATTGATGTGGTATCTTTAAGAGAACTATTTAATAAAATGAATTTTATAAGAGGAGGATTTTAAATTATGAAAATTCTGGTAATTGGTTCAGGCGGCCGGGAACATGCTCTGGCTTGGAAAATAGCTCAGTCAGAAAAAACAGATAAGATCTGGGTTGCTCCTGGTAATGGGGGAACGGCTGGAGAAGATAAAACCGAAAATCTTTCCCTGGATGCGGCTACAGAAGAAGGCCGAAAAGCACTTTTGGAATTTGCATTAAAAGAAAAAATCGACCTTACTGTAGTAGGGCCGGAAGATCCTCTGGCCGCCGGCATAGTAGACAATTTCCGGGCTGCTGGATTGGCTATAATAGGACCGGATAAAAAAGCTGCTTTATTGGAAGCGAGTAAGGTATATTCAAATATTTTTATGAAGCGTTATGGTGTCAGGACCGCAAAAAGAGAGAGTTTTGATGATGTTGTTTCTGCTTTAGCTTTTGCGGAGAATCATTTTAATGATAAGGAAAAAAACCTGATACCTCTGGTTATTAAAGCTGATGGTCTGGCTTCGGGCAAGGGAGTGGTCATTGCCCAGACATTATCGGAAGCGGCAGAATGTATTTCATCTTTTATGGAAAAAGCTTCCTTGGGGGAATCGGGAAAGAGTATCGTATTCGAAGAATTCCTTAAAGGCAGGGAAGTTTCTGTTATGGCAGCGGTGAGTATTTTGACTGGCAGGAAAGGCTTTATAAAACCTTTTATTTCTGCAAGGGATCATAAAAACCGCTTTGAAGGGAGTAAAGGTCCCAATACCGGAGGTATGGGCGCAATTGCTCCGGTTCCGGACTTCAATGAAAATATTCAAAAAGACTTTGAAAATGCCATCCTCCTTCCCACTTTAAAAGGAATGGAGGTGGAGCAGCTTGATTATAGGGGTTTTATTTTTTTTGGTTTAATGGTGAAAGAAGAACAATGTTATCTTTTGGAATACAATGTGCGTCTGGGAGACCCGGAAACTCAAGCTCTATTGCCTCTAATGGGTTCAGATTTTCCGGAACTATGTCTATCAATTTTAGATGGAAGCCTTGGTACTTTCAATTTTAAATGGAAAAATAAGGCCGCCTGCGCTCCTGTAGCTGTAGCCCAGGGTTATCCCGGAGCTTACCGCAAAGGGGATTTCATTACTGTTGATCATGAAGGATTAAATAATAACGGAGTAGAACTTTTTATTGCCGGGGCCAAAAGTTCTGATACAGGGCTAATCAGTTCCGGAGGACGGGTACTTTCTCTCTGCGCCTTGGGTGCCGATGTTGGGGAAGCCCGGATTAAAGCCTACGAAGCCCTTAAATTTGTTAATTTTGAGGGCATGGACTACAGGAAAGATATAGGACTGGAAGAAAATTATGGCTAATTCCATTTCATCGTCTATTTTATTGCTCTTATCTCTTTTACTAATCAGTGCATCTTTTACCTGTGCGGAGATTTCACTTCTAACTATTAACCGGAACAAGTTGGATAGTCTTGTACAAAAAGGCAACAAGAGGGCAAAACATCTTTTTTCCATTTTAGCTGAACCAGCTAAATTCCTGGCCACCATCCAGGTTGGAAATACTTTGACAGGCTTTCTGGCCAGCGGCTTTGCAGCGGATATTTTTTCCGGGAAACTGACAGAATTTCTCCTTTCTTCCGGGATTGATCTTCCGTATCATGTGGTAAACACAATTTCTGTGGTTGCCATTATAATTGTCCTTTCGTACGTTAACATGGTTTTAAGCGAATTAGTCCCCAAACGGGTGGGCATGAAAAAAGCCGATACTCTGGCTTTATTCTTTTCAGAACCTATTCTCTTTATCTCAAAAATTTTTGCCCCTGCAGTTTGGCTCCTTACCCATTCCACCAATGCCTTACTCTGTCTTTTCCGGATTGACCCCAAAGCTGTTGATAAGGCTATTACCGAGGAAGAGATCCGATTGATGATAGACCTTGGCAGTGCCGGCGGGGTAATTAAAAGCGGAGAAATGGAGATTTTACATAATATTTTTGAATTTGATAATAAAACTGCCGGAGAAGTAATGACTCATCGACGGGATGTCACATTCCTGAACCTTGAAGACCAGGATGATGAATGGGAACGAATTATTTCAGAAAATAACCACAGTTATTTCCCCGTTTGCGCAAATGGCCCTGATGAAATTACAGGAATTCTTAATGCCCGGGATTACCTTATCCTTAAAGATAGACGCCGGGAGATAGTCCTGGAAAAAGCCCTGCGGCCTCCCCATTTTATACCCCTATCAGTCAGAACGGACAGATTATTCAGACGAATGAAAAGAACACGCAATCATTATAGTGTTGTACTTGATGAGTATGGAAGCATGATGGGAATAGTTACCATGAATGACTTATTAGAGCAACTTGTAGGAGATCTGGAAGATGATATTTCTGCTCCCCTGGAGAGGCCATTAATTCAAAAAGTCGGAGATAAAAAATGGTACATCAATGGAGCAACCTCTCTGGAAAAAGTCAGCCGGGAACTGGAGTTGGACCTCCCGGTAAAAAGATACGATACCTTCGCTGGATTCGTATTCAGTCTACTAGGCCGTATCCCGGAAGATGGCAATTGGCCTGAAAATGAAGCCGAAGAGCTGGAAATTCCGGAAGGCTTAAAAATAAAAATCCTTGAAATCCAAGATCACCGGCTGGAAAAAGCTCTGGTGGAAAAAATGAGGAGTGAGGAGTAAGGTGGCATTTCTCACTTCTCACTCCTCACTCCTCATGTTATACTGAACGCAGATGCAATTCCGATCTACCAGGTCTATTACACCAGAAGTTTCTTTTAAGGATGCGGTTCTTCGCTGCTTGCCTCCTGACGGGGGACTTTATGTGCCTTCTTCGGTTCCAGATATGCGTCAGTTTATTCTCCACATGGATGAAAAAACAACCTATCCTGAGCTGGTTGCTGCAGTAAGTCCCAGCATACTCCAGGGGGAACTTAATCCTTTTTCAGCAGCTCGGGTCGCAGAAAGTGCCTTTAATTTTGAACCTGAACTGAAACGCCTGGATGAAAATTATTCTATTTTTAGTCTTTATAATGGCCCCTCTGGGGTATTCAAGGACTTTGGTATAGCTTTTCTTGGAGCTGTACTTGAAGAACTACTTAAAAACTCTAATCCGGTTATGATTATTTCTGCTGTGCGGGGTGATACCGGTTTTAGTTTGACAAAAGCTCTTCAGGGCCGCCAGGGGATAACTTCAGTATTACTTTATCCTTCAGGGCCTATCCTGGGGCTTGATCCATCTAGTTTTGTACCTAAAGGGGGAAGTATAATTCCCATACAGATTCGAGGCAATCTTGATGATTGCCAGAGATTGATTACAGAGCTGATAAATGACAGGCCTTTTACGGAACGATACAATGTTACAAGTGCTAATACTATCAATCCCTGCCGCATCCTGCCCCAGGCTTTTTATTATTTATATGCATTTACAAAAATAAAAAAAGAACTCCATGGAAAAACCCTTTACTACTCAGTACCCTCTGGGAACTTTGGGAATTTTATTTCAGGTCTTTATGCATGGAAATTCGGCATGCCTGTGAGTGGATTTATTGCTGCCATGAACAGTAATGATGCATTCGGTGATTTTATCCGGGGAGGCAGCTTCCATCCCCGTCAGCTAATTAATACCAACTCCCCTGCTATGGATGTTGCCAGACCGGCAAATTATGAACGGCTATTATCTTTTTTTGAAGAAGCCCCTGCAGTGATGCGGAATATGGTTTTCTCTGCAGCTATTGATGATGCAGAGACACTTAGTACTATGGAATGGGTTTGGAAAAACTATTCCATAATACTGGATCCTCATAGTGCAGTAGCATTTGCCGCTGCTCGAAAATTGGATAACGCTGAAAGCAGGGACAGTCATATGATAATTATGAGCACTGGCCACCCTGCCAGAGAAGCGGGAACAGTAAAGAGAGCCACCGGCCAGACTATAGAACTACCGGAAAATCTTAGTAGTTTAAAGAAACGGGCAGACCCTCTGGCAATAATCGATCCCCAGCTTGTTGCTCTGGAAAGCGCTATTGCCAGTTGTTTTTAATCGTTTATTTTAATCGTTTAATAAAAGATTAACTCCACACATCTAAGGGATACTACATCATCTGTTGCATGTACAGGTAATCTATCAGAACCATAATGCTCTCTGATAATACGGTCAGGAGAAATGCCGTATTCCTGTATTAAATATTCCATTGTAAAGGCAGTTCTGGCTTCGCTTACAACATACCTGCTTTCTATAGTTCCAAAAGGAGCTGTATAACCCCGCAGAAGCATCATTAAACTGGAATCTGCGACCATTTGCTGTGCTACTGATTCCAACCTGGGACGATAATTATCCAGTAGAACTGCAGTTTCCGGTTCAAAGTAAATAGGGTTGATAAATCCCCTATCATAAACATTTATTGCAGTTATTAACGCTTCTCTTGCTTCTCTTGCCTCTCTTTCATAATCTCTATCATCAACTATAGGTTCTGGTTCCGGTATTACTTCTACTATCACAACCGGAGGAGGTGGTGGTCGTATTCGTGTACGGCGGGGAACGCGTATGCCTATTTCTGCTATAGGGAATAATCCGGTTTCATGAGCTGTGGGATATATATCTACTCCAGCAGCGGCGTAAAGGCTAACCGGAAGATAAGGATACTGAAAATCCACCTCTGCACGAGCCCCTGCCATGGGTAAGAACTCACTCCAACCTTCACCACTGATGCCTAAAGCGCCAAATTTTAAACTTGGTCCAATAAAGATAGTGTTTTGAATCAAGGGATAATACCAGGCCGTACTCAAGGCCATTGGGAAAAGATCCATCCCGCCTTGGCCCCCGAAGTTGGAACCAGATGAATATCCGCCTTCCAGACCGGCGTAGGCTCTGCCAGGTCCCAGGCGAAACCCAACACTAGCGCCGAATTTTAATAAGGTAATTTCTTCCAGCCAATAATGAGGCACTAAGTAGTGCTTTTCCGCGTTAATAAAATTCCAAGCCCAGCCAGCTGAGAGAAAAAAGTCCATTCTATCTTCATTTTGTGCATGGGCAGAAACTGTCAACATTACAATTAAAATAAGTGTTAAAAAACGATACCTGTTCAAGAAAGACTCCTCTACTTTTAATATATTCTTATCGACATTACGTCAATATACAATTAATTCCACGCATCTATAATACATCAAGTCACTCGTCATAGTAACATGATCAGGTATCATTTCAAAACCGTATAAATCGCTGACAATCCGATGTGGTTCAATATTAAAATGCTGTATTAAATAATCCTTGCAAAACCTAGCCCTATAATCGCTTAACATTTGCCTGTTTTCAAAGTTATCAAATTCGGCACTGTAGACCCGTAGGATTAGTAAAAGAGAAGAATCCGACATTAATTCCCGTCCTATTGCATCCAGCATAAGGTGGGAACTCTCCATAAGGTATGCATTATTTGGCTCAAAAAATACTGGATTAATTAATCCATAATAAACATCAGTATCTGGGGTAATTTCTTGTATAAATTCTTCTGGTTCGTCTGGCTCCTCCTGCCTACTAACCCTTAATAAGGCAATTGAACTTCGTTCAGGCCGCGGCCGTGTTTGGCGAGGGAAACGTAAGCCGAATTCTACAGTGGGGAACATTCCAGGCTCATACGCCGTCGGGAACACATCTACTCCACCGGCGACATACA
>Ga0099364_10009902_pt1 | contig 13181 bp, 13 predicted proteins | sample TergutTh196P3_FD_73070 | JGI IMG/M metagenome (GOLD analysis project Ga0099364, IMG submission 73070) | Microcerotermes parvus P3 segment gut microbial communities from Pointe-Noire, Republic of the Congo - Th196 P3 | ecosystem: Host-associated > Arthropoda: Insects > Digestive system > Gut ...
ACGTGAATAAATTTGTGTCGCTAAAATCAATAAAAAACTAAATATTGCGTTTAACAACACTTTCAACAGCGCCACCCAAAAATGGGCGAAAGAAAATGCTTCCAAGCTAAACAAAACGGTGTGATGAATAAAAATCATCACGATGGTATATTTGATAAACGGCGTTAATCCGATGTTTCGAACATTGGGACAGAAATAAGCGGAATTATCTTTTGCCACAAACAAATTCAAGATATACGGTCGCAAAAAAGCAATCAAAACCGTTGAGAATATATGTAAGCCTAATGTGTCTAAAAAAATGTCTACCGAAGCGCCAAGCGCAAATGCAATAATCAAAAAAAGTGTGCGGGGAAATTTGAGCGGGAATGTAAGTATAAAAAGAATATATATGTAAGGAGTGGCAAATCCCAAAAATGGGATATTTTTCAAAAATAATACTTGTATTAATACGAGTAAAACAAATTGAAACAGGTATTTTAAGATTCGTGTACTCATTTGTTTGCTATTTCTTCTAATTCTGTTTGTTCTTTTTCGTGTGCGTAGCTAATTACTTTCACGTAAGATAGAGCCGTAAAATCAACTGCCAGTCGAACACGTATGTTGTAATAATTATCGCTTTCGTTAATTGAAAAATCTTCGACTGTTCCTACTAAAATTCCCTCAGGAAAAACTTTCGTGTAACCGCTCGTAATAACCGTGTCGCCTTTACTCATTTTCACATGGCGGGCTACATCTATCAAATTTGCGAATGACGAATTTTCGCCCGACCACGAAAGCGTACCATCGTAGTTGCCGCGTTTGAGTTTGCAACTGATTTTGGATTTTGGATTTAGAATGGGTATTACGACCGAAAAGTTTTTCGATACGGTGGAAACAATCCCTATCACTCCGTAGTCGCTTACTACGCCCATTTCGGGGGAAATACCTTTGTCGGAACCGGCGTTTAAGGTGATATAGTTTTGTTGGCGATTGGCGCTGCTGTTGATGACTTTCGCGGGGAAATAACTGCGGTCGTTTTCGGGTGCAAGATTTACATGTTTCGGATACTGGTTTTCTTCTGCGTAACGCAGTTTTTTTTCAAGTTCCACAATTTTGTTTTGCAGCGATGTGTTTTCTTCTACCAAATTGCGATTGCTGCGAGCCAGCGAAAAATAATCATATATAATCCATTGCGACTCGTAGATAGAACCGGTAATTCTATTACACGAAGAGAAAAAACGGTTTCGCTGGTATTGATTTTGGTTTATTATCAAAATAAAGGCAAATGTTTCCAACAGTATGAAAACAAAGTAGATATAGTATTTGATAAGAAACTCAATCAGCCGTCTCATGTTTTTTTTATCTTAACAAGAACGAGAATTTATCAATATTTTTCAAAGCAACGCCGGTTCCTCTTGCCACTGCGCGTAGCGGGTCTTCGGCAATATAGAACGGAATATTTATTTTGTTTGTCAAACGCTTGTCGAGCCCTCGGAGCAATGCGCCTCCGCCGGCTAACCAAATACCTTTGCGAACAATGTCGGCATACAATTCGGGCGGCGTGTCTTCCAATGTATTGAGGATAGCCGCTTCGACTTTCGACAAAGATTTTTCCAAACAATGGGCAACTTCTTGATAAGAAACAGGTATTTCCATCGGCAAAGCAGTCATTCTGTTCGGACCTCTTACCACATAATCTGCCGGCGCATCTTCCAAATCCATCAACGCCGCGCCCACATTAATTTTAACCATTTCGGCAGTGCGGTCGCCTATGCGAATGTTGTGCTGGCGTCCCATGTATTCGATAATATCTGCCGTAAAATCGTCGCCGGCAATGCGGATAGATTTGTTTGCCACAATTCCGCCGAGTGAAATAACTGCAATTTCGGTTGTTCCGCCGCCTATATCTACAACCATGTTGCCTTCGGGCACTTCGACATCAATGCCCATTCCGATGGCTGCCGCCATAGGTTCGTAAATCATATATACTTCGCGTCCGTTGGCATGTTCTGCCGAGTCGCGCACGGCGCGCACTTCCACTTCTGTGCTTCCCGACGGAATACAAATTACCATTTTAAGCGCCGGTGTGAAAAATTTATTTGTGGTAGGAATTAGCTTTACCATTCCTCGTATCATTTGCTCGGCGGCAAAGAAATCGGCAATTACTCCATCGCGCAACGGACGGACGGTGCGAATGTTTTCGTGTGTTTTTCCATGCATTTGACTCGCTTTTTCGCCGATAGCGATTAACTTGTCTGTGCGACGGTCCAACGCTACTACCGAAGGTTCGTCAACTACGATTTTATCATCGCAAATAATAATTGTGTTCGCTGTTCCAAGGTCTATTGCTATTTCTTGGGTAAATGAAAAAAGTCCCATTTTATATGAATTAAAAATTAAAAATTACGAATTAAAAGCTTTTTCAATAAAAATTAAGAATTTGTTCTTTTAATTTTTAATTCTTAATTTTTAATTGAGCATTAGTGTTTAAAATGCCTTATTCCTGTCATTACCATTGCTACATTGTTTTCGTTGCAAAAATCAATTGTCAAATCATCGCGCACAGAGCCGCCGGGTTGAATAACTGCTTTAATTCCCGCCTTGCTTGCTATTTCTACGCAATCGGGGAAGGGAAAAAATGCATCTGAAGCCATCACTGCGCCATTCAGGTCGAAACCAAAAGATTGTGCTTTTTCTATTGCCTGCTTCAATGCGTCCACCCGCGAAGTTTGACCAACGCCGCTTGCAAGCATTTGTTTTCCTTTTGCCAATACGATTGCGTTCGATTTAGTGTTTTTTACTAATTTATTGGCAAATAATAAATCTTCTGTTTCCGATGTGTTTGGAACAATATTTGTTACTGCCTCCAAAGCGCTTGCTGTTTGTATGCTCAAATCTTTGTCTTGCGCAAGTACGCCGTTCAACAAAGAACGGAATTGTTTGCTTGGGCATTTTATTTCTTTTTGAATTAAAATAATTCGATTTTTCTTTGAAGAAAGAATTTCCAGCGCGTCTAAATCGTAGTCGGGCGCAACAATAATTTCAAAGAATAATTTATTTATTTCTTCTGCCGTTTCTTTGTTAATAACCGCATTTGCGATTAACACTCCGCCGAAAGCCGACACGGGGTCTGCTGCCAATGCATCGTTCCACGCATCAAGTAAATTGGGTCGCGAAGCCAGTCCGCAAGCGTTGTTGTGTTTCAATATCGCAAATGTGATGTCGTCGAATTCGCTGATAAGCGCAACTGCGGCATCAATATCCAACAAATTATTGTAGGAAATTTCTTTTCCTTGCAATTGCTCGAACATATCTTCGAATTTGCCGTAGAAAAATCCTTTTTGATGCGGATTTTCTCCATAACGCAATATTTTTGTATTGTTTTCGGCATAACGGTATACGCTGCCTTCGCCGCCATCGAAATGGTTGAAAATGGCTGTGTCGTAGCTCGACGAAACGGCAAAGGCTTCTTTTGCAAACCAGCGGCGGTCTTCCAAAGTGGTTTCGGCTCCTTTTTCTTCGAGCAGTTCGAGCAAGGGCAAATATTGTGTTTGCGAGGCGACAATTACTACGTCTTTATAGTTTTTTGCAGCGGCGCGAATAAGTGAAATGCCGCCAATGTCGATTTTTTCAATAATTTCCTGTTCGCTTGCACCCGATGCAATGGTCGCCTCGAAAGGATACAAATCGACAATTACCAAGTCGATTTCGGGAATGGCATATTCGCCCAATTGGGCAATATCGCCCGACAGTTCGCGCCGCGCCAATATGCCGCCAAACACTTTCGGGTGCAGTGTTTTTACACGACCGCCAAGAATTGACGGATAGCCTGTTAAACTCTCAACGGCTTTGCAGGGAATGCCCAAAGCCTCAATAAATTGTTGTGTGCCACCTGTTGAAATAAGTTCTACACCTTCGGAATGTAGTTTTGTGATGATGCTGTCGAGATTATCTTTGTGATAAACCGAAACGAGCGCTGATTTAATTCTCTTACAACCAATCATTTGTGAAATTTTTATTTTTCCAGCACAAAAGTAATACAAATATGCTGTATTTCAATAAAATGTTTACAAAAAAAACTAAAATTATAATTTGTGGTTGAGAAAAAAGATTAAACGACATATTGGATTGCAGTTTTGGCGATAGCATTGTGTGTACGAACCGACAGGTAAAGCCAGTAAAAATAGAACAGTAATCACTTGCAGGTAAATGTTATAAATGAGATTTTGCAAACAGAAAAAATGTTGTACTTTTGCGTGTATTTGGGCGTTGTGGTAGTGTGCGGACAACGTACGCGACAGAAAATAAGGTTGAAAAATGATTGAAAAGTTTATAACTTTGCAAAAAATTTCAATAATATGTTTACAAATATCCACCCCATCAACCATAGCGCCATTATAAAAATGGTAGAACAACTTAAATTGAAAGGCTATAGTGAGAACACGATAAAGACCTATCAAAATGAGTTTGCGCAATTTTTGATAGCATTAAAAAATAATTCGGCAGATCATTGCGATGCACAAAAAGTGCGAAGTTATATGCTTTATTGCCACGAACATCTAAAACTGAAAGAAAACACACTACATAGCCGCTTGAACGCCTTGAAATTTTACTTTGAACAAGTGTTGCATCGCGAAAAGATGTTTTTTAAAGAAATTCCTCGACCGAAAAAGCATTTGATTCTGCCCAAAAGCATTCATCAAGGCGACATCAAAAAAATATTTGATGCAACAAAAAACCTAAAACACAATACGATGTTGAAACTTTGCTACGGAATGGGACTGCGGCTTTCGGAAATTACCAACTTGAAAATCACAGATATTGACAGCAAAAATATGCAAGTTTTTATTGAACGTGGAAAGGGAAAAAAAGACAGATATGTAAATTTGCCGCAATCTATTTTGGAGCAACTGCGAGTGTATTATAGAACGTACCGTCCTAAAATATATCTTTTTGAGGGACAAGAAGGTGGACAATATTCGGTACGCAGTACGCAGCAAGTTTTTCAAAATGCTTTGCAAAAAGCGGGAATAAACAAAAAAGTCGGAATACATAGTTTACGACACAGTTATGCCACACATTTGCTTGAACAAGGTACCGATATTCGTTTCATTCAAGAATTGTTGGGACACAACAGCATTAAAACCACTCTTATTTATACCGATGTAACTAACAATAGCATACGAAAAATAATTAGCCCTTTGGATAATTTATAATTGCGTTTTTTGTATTGTTGTTATTGCGTAAATACAGATTCGACAATATAAAAAACGCAATGCAAAACTCTTATTAATCGTTTGTTTTTTAATATTTTAAAATAAGTTGTAGAATTAAAAAAAATGTTATATTTTTGCACATATTTAAGCGTTATGTGCAAGCGGGCGAGAGCGTCGTCGAGAGAACATCGCCTTCAAACGAGAGTACAGCCCGACAATGTAGCGAGAAAAATAACTGAAACGAAAAGACAATAAATATGGAATTGATTATCAGGAAAATTACCTTTGCCGATTTTGACGAAATAACGGAATTATATGTAGAAACATACAAAAAAGAACCATGGTATGAAAATTGGGAAAAGGAATTTGCAAAAGAAAAAGTTAAAAATGCCATTGAAAATAGTCATGCAGAAAATTATTGTATCAGCAAAAACAATATAATTATTGGTGTAATGCTTGCATACAGGTTTTATTACATCAATAAAATAGATTTATATATTGAAGATTTTTTTGTAGAATACAGCACTCAAAAAAAGGGAATTGGAAAATATTTTTTGGAAAATATCGAAAAAGAGATGAAACAAAAAAACTTTTCAAGCATGGTGCTTCTTACCAAAAAAGCATTTCCGAGTGAATTTTTTTATACGAAAAATGGATTTGGAACGTCCACAGATATGATTTTAATGTATAAAGAAATACAATAACGAACAGTAAGAAATGCCAGCACATAACAAGCGGTTTGGCGAAATTGGGGGTAAAGTGATAACCCGAACTTCGGCGCGTCCTTTAACCGTCAGTGATAATCCAAACGGCTTGCAGTCGCGCCCCAACTTCGCCAAGCCGCCGGGACGTTATACGCCAGCGGGGGACAATGCAGTACGAACGCTTAAATAAAAATAATAAAAACAAGATAAAACAATAAAAAAGCAGTATCTTTGTAATCAAGAATTATTAATGAAAGTGATGATAGACAATTATTTAAATAAAATAATATGTGCTGATTGCCTGACAACTATGCAAGAAATGCCAAGCAATTCGATTGATTTGGTCGTTACCTCACCTCCGTACAACCTCAAAAACTCAACTGGAAATGGAATGAAACCATGTACCACGAGCGGGAAATGGGCTAATGCCGCACTACAAAACGGATATAGCCATTATGATGACAATATGCCTCACGAACAATATGTGAGATGGCAACGCGACTGTTTAAACGAAATGTTTCGCTTGATTAAAACCGATGGCGCTATTTTTTATAATCACAAATGGCGTGTTCAGGACGGTTTATTGCAAGACAGACAAGATATTGTAGCCGGTTTTCCTGTTCGTCAAATCATAATTTGGCGACGAAAAGGAGGAATAAATTTTAATCCCGGCTATTTTTTGCCTACTTACGAGGTAATTTATTTGATTGCTAAATCCGAATTTAAACTTGTTCCAAAAGCAAATGCTGTGGGTGATGTTTGGGAATTTACTCAAGAAATGAAAAACGGGCACCCCGCGCCATTCCCCGTTGCATTAATTAATAGAATTATCGATTCAACAAACGCTCAAATTGTTTTAGACCCATTTATGGGAAGCGGTACAACTGCCATAGTTGCAATGGGGTTAAAGCGCAATTATATAGGAATAGAATTATCACCCGACTATTGCGAAATGACCGAAAAACGAATAGAGAAAAATAAGGTTCAAAGTGAATTGTTAAAATTTAAAATTCCTAATCTATTTGACTGACATGAAATTATACACAAAAGAAAATCTAATAACGGAGTTTTACAAAATCGCCCAAATGGGTTGGGTCGAAAATGCTCGTCACGGAAATGCCGGAGGAATTGGCAATACTTTGGAGGATTTACTCGGCATTGAAGAAAATAATTTGCCGATTCCAAATGCCGCCGAGTGGGAATTGAAAGCACAAAGAATAAATACATCTGCGCTTACAACTCTATTTCACAGCGAACCTTCACCTCGTGCAGTAAAATTTGTACCACGAGTTTTTCTTCTTAATTATGGTTGGCAACACCAGGAAGCAGGTAAAAAATATCCGGAAAACGAAATGAGTTTTCGTCAGACAATTCATGGGAAATCAACCAGTGATAGGGGTTTTATGGTAAAGATTGACAGAGGAAACCGAAAAGTTTTGATTTCATTTGACTATACAAAAGTTGCTGAAAGTCATAAAGAATGGTTACGGTCCGTTGAACAAAGAATTGGTTTAAACGAACTCAATCCACAGCCTTATTGGGGTTTTGACGATTTAGAGCATAAAGTAGGAACTAAATTGCTGAATTGCTTTTATGTACAAGCCGAAGTCAAAAAAGAAAGCGGAAAAGAATTTTACAAATACAGCCAAGTTACGATGTTACAAAAGTTCAGTTTTGCCGGATTTTTGCATGAACTTGAAAATGGTAATATTCTTGTTGATTTTGACGCGAGAACAGGACATAATCACGGAACAAAATTCAGAATGAGGCAAAATTGCTTACCGAATTTATACGAAAAAACCAAGACAATCATATGACAACAAACAGAATGCCGGCGTATAACAAGCGGTTTGGCAAAATTGGGGGTAAAGTGATAACCCTAACTTCTGTGTGTCCTTTAACCGTCGGTGACAAACCAAACGGCGTGCAGTTGATCCCCAACTTCGCCAAGCCGCCGGGCCGTTATCTGCAACCGAGCAAACCGGCGGAGCAGTCATTGACGCGAGTAACGAAGAAAAAAAACTAATTAAAATAAAAAAATGAAGAGAGCAGTTATAATTTCATTATCAATCGTTTTGATACTGTACATAGTATTTCTTTGGAAATATCTGTTAGTTGAAGAAATTCTTGGGCTTTATCTGATTCCGATTTTAACCACAACCATTTTTGGCGGGTTATGTTTTCTTCTGATTCGGATTTTTAAACCGATTAGGCTTCAAAAATTGTTCAGTATACTTCTTTTAGTTGCCTGCATTGCTCAAGTCGTTATCTTGCTCATGATTTTTCGGATAAATCCCTCTCAATCATTTACAAAAGAGCAAATAATCAGCGATATAGATTATGCTGTTAACATGTTGGAAGAAGTTCATCCAGACCCATATAGCATTATCTCAAAAGAAGATTTTTACCTTAAAGTGGACTTCATAAAACAAACGCTTTCTGAAACAGTTTCAGAAAAGGAGGCTCACAGAACAATCAGCAAAATCTACGCATTGATAGAAGACGGACATACAGGGAGTTCTCCGTTATTTAAACTACCTCGGCTAAAGTTTCTGCCCTACAAATTCAAAATCATGCATGAAAGAATTTATGTGGTACGTACTTTTGGTTACAGGAATGTAATACCTGTCAATTCAGAAATTATCTCAATTAACGGTATGACATCTCAACAATATATACAGGAAGCAAGTCAACTGTTTGGCTGGGAAAGCCTGTCCTGGCGCAACTCAAGATTACAACTTCCTTTTATGTTTGACTTATGGGATGATTGCCGGAATTACAAAATCATTTTTAAAACACCCGAAGGAAAGACAAAAACAATTCGTACATCGGGCGGATTATTCTCATTATTTGATATGGGTCGTTCAGAATTAAACCAAACTGCAGGAAACTCTTATTATCAATACAAGTCTCTTGCTGACAGTATCGGATTTATTGAGTTCAATGCGTTTTCCGATTTGGAAAAGTTCAGGATTTTTTTGGATACAAGTTTTACGACCATCCAAAATAAAAATGTGAAGCATCTGATTATTGATATCCGAAAAAATGGAGGCGGAAATTCATCTTTAGGCGATGAAATGATGCAATACATATCAAAAACGGATTTTAGACAGTTTGATGCCTCACATATTAAAATAAGTAACGAATTATTAAACGAGAAAAGATTTGAGTGGTTAGATTCGGCAGAAAGCAAGGCAGGAACAATTCACATAAATACATCTCCACTAATAGAGTTAAGAGAAAATCCGTTGAGGTTTACCGGAAAGACATATTTGTTGGTCGGAGGGAATACGTTTTCAAGCGCATCCTCGTTTACATCCGCGTTTCAATGTTTTGAGGTTGGTACTGTAATCGGCTCCGAAACAGGAGGGGTAACAGTTGCTTTCGGGGATATGTACGGGTTTAAATTGCCTGAAACAAAGTTAGATATGGGAATATCGCATAAAAAATTCTTTCAAGCATGCGGGGTAGACAACAGGCGTGGAGTTATACCCGATTATATTGTCGAAAATTCCATAGAAGATGAAGCAAATTCATTTGACAGGGTGCTGGAATTTACCCTTGACTTAATAAAAAAATAAATTTTATGGAAGAAATAAAGTATGTTTTAACGGACAAATCGGCAGCAGATAACAAGCGGTTTGGCGAAATTGGGGTTAAAGTGACCACCCGAATTTCGGCGCGTCGTTTAACCGTCAGTGATAACTCAAACGGCGTGCAGTCGAGCCCCAACTTCGCCAAGCCGCCGGGACGTTAGGTGCAAGCGGGGGAGAGCGCAGTGGACAGTGGACAAAGAAGCAGTAAGTTGTCATGTGAGAAAGAGATTAGAGTATAACGAATAATTAATAGTTACAAATGAATAACCCATTAAAAAGTATATTGCCCGACAATCGCGCCGATGAGTTTTTATCCGTAGGATACGACAAATCCATCAATCCTTTAAAAAAATTCATAAATATCGGCGAAATTCCAACGAAAATTGCCTTTGTATATTCAGGGCTGTTTCGGTATGTTTACGTGAATGAGAAAGGCGATGAATTAACCAAAGGAATTATTGCGGAAAACAATTTTATAAGTTCCTATTCTGCTATGATACTGAAAGAACCGTCCCGCTTTTTTATCGAAGCACTCGAAGATGCCGAAATACTTGTGATAAAATGGACTTCCATAGAAGAATTAATGAATAAAGATGTATTTTGGGTACGGTTTGTCTTGAAATTTATAGAAAAAGCATTTATTATTAAAGAAAAACGCGAAAGAGACTTACTTTTATTAGATGCAGAAACAAGATACAATAATTTCCTAAAAGAGTTTCCCGGAATGAGCCAGCGAATAACACAAAATATCATCGCCTCCTACCTTGGCATCAAACCCGAAACTTTAAGCCGCATCAGGCGAAAAATCATTTTTTGATGTAGGTCAATTCACAGCATATAACGTTATTCTATCTTTGCACCAAGTTTTTATTATTATTAAATAAATAGTTTAAATTATGCTAAATCAGAAAGATAGAGTAGTATTGATAACGGGTGGCAGTTCAGGTATCGGCTTTGAAATGGCAAAACAGATGCTTGCGGAAGGCTCTCCCATTATAATTTGAGCTGTCAATCGCGCCGAGTTTTTTTAACTTATCAAGCTGTTCTCTATATAATGAAACGCTGTATTTGCCCAATTTTTTAAGTAACAACCGTTTTCCTTTCAAATCGCTTATTATGCGAAATTGTTCCAAAAGCTCCCCGGATTCACCATAAGGAACAATGACATCAATCCGTCCTTTTTCAATAACAAAAAATTCATCTGCGGCTGAGCGTATTGCAGACTGCAACGCAACCTTTGTTTTATTTCCTCTGTTTTTATATGCGCCACAACCTTGCTTATTACACGACAGCAAATCATAGATTGAGCCATTATTTACGGGGTAGTCCATTTTCTCTTTTAGAGTCGTCTGCCCGTAATAATATTTGTAGTATTGTTCTATAGTTACGTTTTCTTCATTAAATAATCGCCTTGTTATCTCTGCGCCCATCTTTATATCGGGCAATCTGCTCAAATTTTCGTCCTTGATATTTATAACATACACATTTTTGGCATCGCTATATTCGCCATGACGATTGCAACGCCCCGCCGCTTGAAAAACGCTGTCAAGCCCCGCAAGTGCCCGTATAACACATTCAAACGAAATATCAACTCCGGCTTCTATAAGCTGGGTAGATACGCAAATTACATCCTCTTTATTTTTCAATCGCTGTCTAAGTTCCCCAATTACTATATCGCGATGAGCGGAGCACATATCTGTACTTAAATGCAAAATCCTTCTGTTTTCTTTTTTCAATTCTTCGCAAACGGACTTTGCGGCGGCTTTGGTGTTTACTATTACAAGAGTTGAATTGTTGTGCTTGTCCAATACAAATTCAGCTAATTCTGGATATGTATAGCCGATATTAGTAATCGAGTTAATAATATTATGGCGTTTTGGCGGCTCTGTATAGGCGGTAAGCGACGGACTGTCCGAAAACAAGATTTTTCTATAGACACTTTCAAACGGAGGTTGCGTAGCCGTGCAAAGCAAGATAGTGCTTTTGCAAATTTTATTAATAAAATTCATAGCCGCGTTAAAAATATGGGTGCATTTGAGCGGAACGCTCTGCGCTTCATCAAATATAATCACACTTTTAGCCATATTATGGAGCTTTCTTAAATCGGAGCCTTTTGCCGAAAATATGCTTTCCAAAAGTTGAACTTGCGTGGTAAGAATGATAGGCGCGTCCCAGCGACCCGATTGCAGTTTATAGTGCTCCTCTTTATCATCGTCAGGAAAGAAATCAGAATGATGTTCAAAGACCATATCTTCATTGCCTCCCAGCGTTTTACGAATTTCAATTGCCGTTTGGCTCAAAATAGATAGATATGGAATAACATAGATTACCCGGTCTAAACCGTGATGTTTGGCGTGTTCAAGCGCGAAACGCAGACCGGATAATGTCTTGCCCCCGCCCGTTGGGACGTAAAGTTTATAAATACCAATATCTCGCAGTCCCGCGATTTTGCAGTCCTCGGACGCCTTTTGCCGCAGTTTGCTCATGGCGGAGTTTGAATCTGTTTTTGAAAGTTCGGAAAGCCTTTTTTCAAGAGAAATTATTAATTCGTTCCAATTCGGTGTAACGGGCAGGGAATAGGGCGCCCCCATTTCAAATAAATAAGCGTCCATCCTATCGGCATCAACAAGGCAGGAAAAAGCGAGTTTAGTTAGCATAGAAACACAGAAAGCCTTGTCCAAACATAAACTTTCAGCTGTTTTCATAATGTTTGTCAGTTCACCCTTCAAAGCATTTATATCAATATCAGTTCCAACATTAAAATCAGGCTTTTCAATCTGTGCCATTTTATTATTAAGCGGCGTTTCGCCACCGGGAGAGAGGTTGTCATATAACCTGCCGTGATGAGAAGCGATAATATTGCCAAGAATTTCAGCTATAGGCGGAATTAGAAACGCTTTGTCATATGCGTATTTCGCGCCGCATTTGCTATGCGGCAATTTTTCCTCCTTTGGATTGCCTCTTTCCAAATATTCTTGCCATTCATCGGACGCTTTGCCTAAGTCGTGCAGAAGCCCAGCCAATCTCATAATTTCGCCGATGCCGCATTTATAACCAAATGAACGGGCAATTTCAGAGGTCGCTGCCAAGTGTTTTTTTAACGATTGATTTGGGCGCGCCAAATAATCGTCAGACAACGAGCATTTTTGTTCAATATTTTTTGACATCACATTTCCGCCTGTTCATGTATTTGCTTCCAATTATATCACAATTTTTCCAATTGTCAACACTTTTCGCATAAAGTTTGCGCAAACCAAACAGCCCCTACCGACAACGGTAGAGGCTGTAAAGTTTAATTAACTGTACACTGTAAACTGTAAACTGGAACCTGACTCCCTACAATATAATACAAATCAATCCGCCGCATCCGTCGTTGATAATCCTCTGGATTGTCTCTTGCAACTTCATTCTCGCGTCGCCGGGCATACGGTACAGCTTGTTGTGCAATCCCTCGTTGACCAACTCGTGCAACGATTTACCAAATATGTTGGACTCCCATATTTTTGTGGGATTTTCCTCAAATTCTTTGAGCAGGTACATAATCAGCTCTTCGGATTGCCTCTCTGAACCAACCACAGGGGACACCTCGGTGGTAATATTAGCCGCGAGCATATGAATCGACGGTGCCGCCGCTCTCAGCCTCACTCCATACTTGCCGCCCTGTTTGACAATCTCCGGCTCCTCCA
>Ga0099364_10009903_pt1 | contig 13181 bp, 7 predicted proteins | sample TergutTh196P3_FD_73070 | JGI IMG/M metagenome (GOLD analysis project Ga0099364, IMG submission 73070) | Microcerotermes parvus P3 segment gut microbial communities from Pointe-Noire, Republic of the Congo - Th196 P3 | ecosystem: Host-associated > Arthropoda: Insects > Digestive system > Gut ...
TCGGGTAATGGCGCTCAAATTGATTTATTGATAGAGAGAAACGACAAGGTTATCAATCTTTGCGAAATGAAATACGCTCAAGAACAATTTGTTATAGACAAAAAACAAGACGAAAACCTGCGCAACAAAAGAGCGACATTCAAACGCGAAACAAAAACAAACAAAGCAGTACATCTCACAATGATAAGCACTTACGGCATTTATCGCAACGAATACTGGGGGAATATACAGTCGGAGGTTACGATGGATGATTTGTTTGAAAAATAGAAACGTTTTTGAAGAAAAGCAAATTATTTTGCAATTTTTATAAAAAGGTTGTACGATTGAAAAAAAATTGTTGTATTTTTGCAAAAAAATAATTCAATTAATCAATTATTCACAATTCATAAATGTTATATCCATTGTTAATCACACTCTCGCTTCTATGCGTGAGTTGTTCAAATTCAAATAATACGTTGTCTACTACAATAAGTAATGTTGTAGACCTGGCTTCAGGATTTGATAATATTCAAACAATCCGATTGTCAGAAATAGCAGATAGTGTGACGTTCGTTCCATTTGAAACAACCCCCAAAAGTATTATGGGTCAGGGGCAAAGGAATATTAGATTTACCTCCGAATTTATTTTTTATAGTGATAAGGTATTTGATTGGAATGGAAATTATTATGCAACCATTGGCGAAGGCAAAAGAGGAAACGGACCTTTGGAAGAATTTGAAGGCGTGCAAATTTTATTGTATAAAGACAACCATTTTTATTCCAAAGGAAGTAAATTTATTGAATACGATATGACCGGCAAGCCAACGGGAAAGGTAAGAAATCTGTACAAAGCAAGAGAACGTGCAGAAGGTGAATTTTTACGTAACAGCGCAGGTTTCTTTAGTGTTGGCAAGTATTTTGCAGTGTATGGTTATCCAAACAGTTTGTATTATTTTGACAACAATTTTGAGACGATTTCTGAAAGGAAGGTTACTGATTCCTTGACACAAAGTTACCAAAGTTATGGTACAATAGGCTTCAACAGATTCATTACATACTACGATGATAATATCCTTTTCTACAATTTTCTTAATGACACGATTTTTTATGTTACCGAAACAGGTTTGGAGCCGCAATGGGTTGTCAAATTTGATACTCCGCTCAGACTTCCCAATGAAGTTTCACTAAAAATAAACTATTTGCAAGCGCTTTTCTGGCAATCAGGGCTCCCAAGAACTGAAAATTCAGACGTGATAAGGTTGACCGCAGGAAAACACAGGATAATGGCAGCCTATGAAACGGAATCGTATATCTTTTTTCAAATGACAGAGTTAACCATACTTGCAGAATTTTTTAATAAAGAACGTGCTGTCCCCTACATTATGTTTTACGACAAGAAAACCGGAAAAACCACACGAGTAAAAGGACAGGGATTCGTTGACGACCTGCTTGGCATGGATTCATTCTATCCTGAATTAGGTTTTTATGACGAAAAGATGATTACATTCATTTGGCCCCATGAACTGCTTGAATACATTGAAGAACGCAAAGATAGAGGACGCACGGTGAATCCGCAGTTATTAGAAGTTTCCAAAAAGGTCAAAGAAGAAGATAATCCGATTTTAATTTTTGTTCACCTAAAAAAATAGAATTAAAGTATTGTACAAAATCGGTATAAGGAAATTCATAGTACTCTAAAAAAAAATTAAAAAAAATTAAAAATTTTTTCATTTACAAAAAAAATACTACTTTTACGCAAATTTTTATTTCAATATTTTTGTTCCATGAGTAAAACAACAAATACAGGCGTTGTTACACACAATAAAGCAGTATCAGCGAGCGAATCTCAACTTGCAAAGTTGAAATTAGTTTTCGAGGCGGCGAGTATTGCCGTGTTGGAGATGCCGGTGAGTAAGGGAGACAGGAATCCTGTAAGCCCTGACAGGACCGTCTTTTTTTCAGATGAGTTTAGACGGATGCTGGGATATTCAAATGTGCAAGATTTTCCCAATGTAATGGACAGTTGGAGCAACAAGCTGCATCCGGAGGATAAAGATAAGATTATAAACGGGTTCCAGGAGTATATACTCGATAGTGAACGAACGGCGCCTTTTGAGGTGGAATACCGTTTATTGCGCAAAAACGGCGAGTTCGGATATTTTAAGGCGAGCCGTGCAATTATTCGCGACAACGACGGCGACGCAGTTCATATTATCTGTGCCGTAAAAGACATTACCGAAGAGAAAAAAACTTTAGAAGAAATTCTGCGCCACAAGGAAAAAGCAGAAGAAAACAATATCAAACTTTCGCTGCTGTTGCAGGCGTCGGCTTCGGGGCTGTGGAACGTGTATATTGACAATCCCGATTCCGATAATCCTGTTTATAAGTATGTATATTCGAAAGAATTGAGAAATATGCTCGGTTTTGAAGATGAAAACGATTTTCCTGACGAAGAAAAATGCTGGATAGACAGACTGCACCCCGAAGACAAGCAAAGAGTATTAGACGCCTTCTACTGCTATCTCGACAACAAAAGCGATTGCGTACATTTCGACGTAGAATACAGAATTGCAAAGAAAAACGGCGAGTATATTCATGTTAACGACGTTTGTTCTGCCATTCGCAACACGAAAGGAAATCCCGTCAGTCTGATTGGCGCTTTCAGAGATATTACGGAACTGAAACAGACCGAACAAAAACTTATCACCGAAAAGGAACGTTTGGAAATTTTGAGCAACAATATTCCCGACGGCGCGCTATATCGAATTGTTTCTGATACGGAAACAGGAAAAACATGTTTGGCGTATGCAAGCGAAAAATGGGAAGAGGTGATGGGACACTCCGTATCATACTTCGACGACCTCGAAAAGTATCACGATATGATACACCCCGAAGACAGACAGCGCGTGCGCGACGCCAACGAAAAAAGTTTACGCACCTTGACCGATTTCGACGTTGAATTTCGTATGCCGGTTGATAACGGTAAAATAAAGTGGATTCGACTGTCGTCAAAACTCTATCGCAAGGGAACGTTAGTTTTTGCAGACGGTATTGGTATGGACGTTACCGTAAGAAAAGAAGCCGAACTGAAATTGGAATTTGAAAAGGAACGCTTGCAGGTTTTGAGCGCCAATATTCCTAACGGAGCGCTTTTTCAGTTTACTTTGAACGAAAAAACGGGCATGTTCAGTTTTGAATTTGTAAGCGCGCGCTTTGAGGAAGTGATGGGATTTCCATCAGATTTTGCATTGAACGACAAGGAAAATACGTTCGCATACATACACCCCGACGATTTGCCCGACGTCAAAAAAAGACTTGAGCATAGCGCAAAAACATTGTCGCTCTTTGAAACCGAACATCGCAACGTGGTAGACGGACGTACGCATTGGGTGCATATGATGTCTCATGCGCGTCGTGAAAACGATATTATTGTTTGGGACGGCATCGCTATTAATACCACCTCGCGCAAAGAAGCCGAAATCAAACTGCAAATGGAAAAGGAACGCCTGCAAACAATAGGCGACAATCTTCCATACGGCACTATTTATCGCTACACGTACGATACGGAAACGGGTATGCACAGTTTTCCGTACGTCAGCGCAGGCTGGGAAAAGGTAATGGGATATTCTGACGAAATTGCTCTACACGACATCTTTAAGGCATATTCATTTGCGCACCCCGACGATTTGCCGCGTCTGCAAGAAACAGTCGAAAATAGCCGTCTTACAATGAAAACATTCGACATCGAATTTCGTCTTGTTATTGACGGCGTTACCCGCTGGGTGCGAAAAACCGCAACGCCGCGAAAAGAAGACAGATTTATTGTATGGGACGGCATAGGAATAGATATAACCGCGCGAAAAGAAGCGCAGCATAATCTCAAACTCGAAAAAGAACGTTTGCAAACATTAGGCGACAATATTCCTAATGGCGTGCTGTTTCAGTATTCATTCAATGTAAAAACAAATGTATTCAGTTTTGATTATGTTAGCGCACAATGGGAAGAAGTGATGGGCTTTTCATCTAATTTTGCATTGAACGACAAGAAAAATACTTTCGCATACGTTCATCCTGACGATATGCCGATTGTAAAACAAAAACTTGAACATACAATAAAAACATTGGAACCCTTTGATTTTGAGCATCGCAACATAGGCGACGACGGAATAGTCAGATGGGTTCACATGTCGTCTCATGCGCGTCGCGAGGGCGATTTAATTATTTTGGACGGTATTGCCATAAACACAAACAAGCGTAAGGAAGCCGAGTTGCAATTGGAACTCGAAAAGGAACGTTTGGAAACTATCGGCAAAAATATTCCGGGCGGCGCGCTCTATCGCTTCGTTTTAGACACGCAGACGGGGCAATACAGTTATTTGTACGTCAGTCCTAATTGGGAGGAAATATTGGGTTGTACGTCGGACGAGTTTCTACATTTTCTCAAAAATGATTTAGACCCCGATCACCCGATGATGAAGGCTGTGGACCACAGCGCCGAAACGCTTACCATTTTTGATTATGAATTTAATTTTGTATACAAAGGAACTTCGCGCTGTATGCACTTTACGTCGCAACCGCATCGCGACGGCAATTTAGTTGTCTGGGACGGGATAGCGTTGAATATTTCGGCGCGCAAGGAAGCCGAACGCAAACTTGCGCAGGAACATGCGCGTCTTGAAATGCTTGGCAGCAATCTTCCCGACGTGGCGCTGTATCAACTTGTGTGCGACGAGCGCAGAAAATGGAATTTTTCGTATGTCAGCGGAACGTGGGAAATGATTATGGGCGTTTCAGCAGCCGAGGCGCTGAAAAACTACAAGAAAGCGTTCTCGACAATACATCAGGAAGATTTGATGCCCTTAACGGAATCGCTTAAATTATGCGGCGAGATGATGTCTAACCACAACATCGAAGTACGCGCCATAGTCAAAGGTCAGACGCGCAATTTACAGTTTTCGGCGCGCTTGCGTCGCGAAGGCGAAACAATTGTTGCCGACGGTATAATTTTAGACGTTACCGCACGCAAAGAAGCCGAACGCGAACTGATGCACGAACGAAACCGCCTCCAACTGTTAGTAAAAAATATGCCCGGAGCGCGTATTTGTCAGTTTATCAGCGACAGTAGAACAAAACTTATGCAGATGTCGTATATCAGTTCGGCAACGTGGGAAGAAACCACAGGTATTTCTCTTGAAGTTGCCACAAACGATTTCTCAAAATTACTCGAATTGATTCACCCCGACGACATGCCGGCGTTACATCAAGCAATAGATTACAGCGCCCGAACGATTACCGACATTAATATGGAAATGCGCTTTGGCGACAACCGCTGGGTGCATATCAATACGCGTCCGCGCCGCGACGGAGTGTTTATCATCTGGGACGGCTATCTGATGGACGTAACCGATAGAAAAGAATTGGAGCGTCAGTTGCGCGACGACAGGAACCGTCTGCAAATGCTTGGCGACAACCTTCCCAACGTGATACTGTATCAGTTTGTGGGACAAGACCAAAAGTGGCATTTTTCACATATCGGCGCCACGTGGGAATCGGTAATGGGAACTTCCGCCGCCGCCGTACTGAACGACATCAGCGTAGCCTTCGATTCGGTTCACCCCGACGATTTGCCGCTCTTGCTGGCAGAAATGGAACGTTGCTCCAAAACGATGGAAAACATGAACATCGAAATACGCGCAATCGTACGCGGTCAAAAACGCTGGTTGCAGGTTGCTTCGAGCCGACGAAAAGAAGGCGATCTGGTCATTGCCGACGGCATCATTTCCGACATCACCCTTCGCAAGGAAGCCGAAAAGAAACTCGAATTAGAAAAGGAACGTCTGGAAGTTTTGGGCGCCAATCTACCTAATGTAGCGCTGTTTCAGTTTGTATCCGATACGGCTACGCAGCAGTGGCATTTTTCATACGTCAGCGGTTCGTGGGAATCGGTAACGGGCGTTCCCGCAGACGTTGCCATGAGCGATATCAACGCCGTATTTTCGGCGGTGCATGGCGACGATTTAACGCCTTTGATGGACGCAATAATAGAAAGCGACCATAACATGTCGAACTTCTACATGGAAGCCCGTATCTTGGTAAACGGTCGCACGCGCTGGATACAAATGTCGGCTCGTCCGCGTCGCGAAGGCGAATTAACGATTTCCGACGGTATTATATTAGACATAACCCACCGCAAAGACGCCGAATATAAATTGGAGTTCGAGCGAAACCGTCTGCAAACGTTAGGCGACAACCTTCCCGGCGGCGCGCTGTTCCAACTCGTGCGCGACACCCGCACGCGCCAGATGCGACTTTCGTATGTCAGCGCATCATGGGAATCGGTTACGGGAATTTGTGCCGACGTGGCTATGAAAAACGTTACGAAAGTTTTTTCAAATATCTCTTCCGACGATTTTCCCGTCTTTATGAAGGCAATAGACGAGAGCGCCGTTTCATTGACCGACTTCGACATGGAAATACGCATGAAAGACCGCTGGATTCATATCGTTTCGCGTCCGCGCAAAGAAAATACGCTTGTAATATGGGACGGTATAATTATTAATGTTACTTCGCAGAAAAACATAGAAGTAGCGCTGGAAGAAAGCGAAGAAAAACATCGTTTTGTTTTTGAAAATACAAAGGAACTGTTTTCGATAATAGATTATAATACTCTGAAAGTTGTCTTTGCCCGCGGATTTGAAGTGTACGGCTATTCGCACGAAGAGATTATGCAACAGGAACTGTACACTCTATTTGAAACGCCCGAAGAAAACAAACTTGCCGGACTAATCAAAGAGAAAGCGGAAGAATTTTACAAAACGGGCGTCGTACAAAGTCTGATACATAGAGACCTGATGTACCATAAAGACGGTTATTACTTTTGGGCAGAATCGTCGATGCAGTTGATACCCGATGAAAACGGTAAACTTGCCTATATCGTGTGCGTCGATAGAAATATTGATGAACGTGTAAAATCTGAAGCCGAATTAGAAAAATATCGCGAGCATCTCGAACTGTTAGTTCAGGAACGTACCGACGAATTGCAGGCAACCAACGAGGAATTAGCCTCCGCCAACGAAGAACTTGCCGCCATCAACGAGGAATTGCACGACCGTAATAATCAGTTAGGCGCCACCATGGAAGAGATGCAGGCATTGAACGAAGAGCTTCAATCAGCCACCGAAGAACTCGAAGCCACCAACGAAGAACTAAACGACCGTAATAATCAATTAGCAAGGGAAATAGAAGCCCGCGAAGATATTATGCAGCTTTTGGAAGCAAGCGAAAACTCATTGCGAAATTTCATAGCGCAATCGTTTGAAGGCGTCGCCATGATGGACGAAAAAGGACGCATAACAGAATGGAATCCGCAACAGGAACGCATCACGCACATATCCCGCGAAGACGCCATAGGCAAATATTGCTGGGATCTCTGCGCAAAATTGGTAAACATCGACAAGAAAGAAAAGTTAGCAAAAAACATGCGCAAAATGATCCTTTCCCTTCTCGACCCCAAAAACAAAGAACAAACGCCAATAGACGAAACCGATTACATCTTCATAGCCCCCGACAAAACCGAACAGCACGTCATAGTAACAACCTTCCGAGTAGTGCTGAACGGCAAAATACAGTTAGGTCAGATAGTACGCGATGTAACGCTGCAAAAATTGACGCAGATAGAGTTGGAGAAGTATCGGAGGGAGTTGGAGGAAGAGGTTAAGAGGAAGGGGTGAGATGTTTAGCGAAAAAATGTCAATGAATACGACTTTTGCACCGTCAAAATTTTTCATAGATGATTCAATTGACCGATATAAACAAGTCGTACATCATGGGACACAACAAACTCCATGTTTTGAAGGGTATCAATCTGCATATTGGCGCAGGCGAGATGGTTTCCATTATGGGCGCGTCAGGCTCGGGAAAATCAACTTTGCTCAATATCATTGGCATATTGGACGATTACGATACGGGCAACTACAAACTCAATGATACATTAATGTATAATCTCAACGAAACGAAGGCGGCATACTATCGCAATCATTTTCTTGGTTTTGTATTCCAATCGTTCAATTTAATCAGTTTTAAGAACGCTATGGAAAATGTTGCGCTTCCACTTTATTATCAGGGTGTTCGACGCAGGCAACGCAACCGTATAGCAATGGAATATCTCGAAAAAGTTGGGCTAACCGATTGGGCGACCCATGCTCCAAACGAGTTGAGCGGCGGACAAAAACAGCGTGTCGCCATAGCACGCGCACTAATATCAAAACCCAAAGTCATCCTTGCCGACGAACCCACAGGAGCATTAGACTCGAAAACTTCAAATGAAATAATGGATTTGCTCTGCGAAGTGAACAAACAGGGAATAACGGTAGTAATTGTGACACACGAACGGGATATTGCAAATATGACACAACGTGTTATCAGACTTAAAGATGGCGTTATTGAAGAAGACTACTACAATTGACAATTAACAGTGAACATAATCAATAATCAATAATCAATAATCAATAATCAATAATCAATAATCAATAATGTTTGACCTCGACGTTTTACAGGAAATATTCAGTACCATACGTAAGAACAAACTTCGTACTTTTCTTACGGGGTTCAGCGTGGCGTGGGGTATTTTTATGCTGGTTATTCTGCTTGGTTCGGGGATTGGGTTGGAAAATGGCGTGCGCAGGGAGTTTGAAGGCGATGCTACTAATTTGGTGCGTATTTCGGGGGGGCGCACTTCGGTAGCATACGAGGGAATGCAAATAGGACGACAGATACAATTGACAAATGAAGACTTTGAGCGTGTTAAATACCTGACGCCACAGGCAGACAATATTTCGGCAAGGCGCTGGGTTTCGTTCGAAAACAATAAAATTTCATACAAAAAAGAATGGGGTACATTCGATATCATGGGCGCACACCCCGACATGAAAGAAATCGAACAGGCAAGAATTGAAGAAGGACGCTTTATCAATGACGTAGACGTGAAGGAAGTTCGCAAAGTAATGATAATTAGCAAAATCATTGCAGACGAACTGTTTAGATATGGCGAACAACCCATAGGCGAATATGTCAAGATAGGCAGCATACCATTTCAGGTTGTCGGTATCTACGAAGACCCCAACACGTACGACAATCGTATAGTCTATATCCCGATAAGCGTTGCGCAAAGAGTATTTGCCGGCAGCAACCTTTTAAGCAACATCTTGTACACTACGGGCGATATGACCGTTATCGAAAATGAAGCCGCAATACAAAAACTTCGCGAAGATTTTGCCAAGCGTTACCGTTTCGACCCTGATGACACGCGCGCTATCTGGATACGCGATAACTTTAAGGACTACCAGCGTATTCAAAACCTGTTTTATGCAATAAGAATATTTATATGGGTGATAGGTTTAGGCACTATTTCCGCAGGTATTGTGGGAGTTAGCAATATTATGGTGATAGTAGTAAAGGAACGCACCAAAGAAATAGGTATCCGTAAGGCTCTTGGCGCAACGCCCAGATCTATCATTGGTTTGATATTGTTTGAATCTGTTTTCATCACTACATTGGCGGGCTATATCGGATTAGTGGCAGGCGTGGGCTTGCTTGAGTTACTTTCGCCAATTTTTGAAAACCCCGATTCGTTTTTTTACAGACCTCATGCAGATTTTCGTATCGCAGTGGGAGCGACATTAACGCTTATTTTTGCCGGAACAATCGCAGGATTCGTACCGGCGCGGCGGGCGTCGAAAATAAAACCGATAGAAGCGTTGCGAGATGAATAAATATTGCACAAAAATTCCGTTTTCACGTCACACTACTGACATAATGCCACACTTAACTGAAAAAATGGCAGAAAAATGAAAAAAAATGCCTTTGGCACGAAATATGTACAAAAAAAAGTAGTAAATAAAAAATTGTTTAACTTAAATTAATAGATTTTAAAACATGGCAAAAGTAAGTATTAAACCTTTGGCTGATAGAGTTCTGATAGAGCCTATGGAAGCCGAATCGAAGACCGCAAGCGGGCTAATCATTCCCGACACAGCGAAGGAAAAACCTCAAAAAGGTACGGTAGTAGCAGTCGGACCCGGTACCAAAGACGAAGAAATGCAAGTGAAAACTGGCGATGTTGTCCTCTACGGAAAATATGCCGGCACTGAATTGAACGTCGATGGAACAGATTATCTAATGATGAGACAGTCTGACATATTAGCGGTAATTTAAATTTTTTTAATCACTTAATTTTTAACCTAATCAAAAAACCATAAAAAGAGATGGCAAAAGAAATTAAATTTGACATGGAAGCCCGCGACGCCCTGAAAAAAGGCGTTGATCAACTGGCTGACGCAGTAAAGGTGACTTTAGGTCCCGGAGGTCGTAACGTACTTCTCGACAAAAAATTTGGCGCGCCACAGTCTACGAAAGACGGCGTAACCGTAGCCAAAGAAGTTGAACTTTCCAACAGAATGGAAAATCTTGGCGCTCAAATGGTTAAGGAAGTAGCATCCAAAACCAATGACGAAGCGGGCGACGGAACAACAACCGCCACCGTATTGGCGCAAGCAATATTTGCTGTAGGTTTAAAAAACGTTGCAGCAGGCGCCAACCCTATGGACCTGAAACGCGGTATAGACATCGCCGTCAAAGCCGTGACCGATAAACTTAAAGTTATCTCCCGTGAAGTCGGCGGTAAGAAAGAAATCGAACAAGTCGGCACCATCTCGGCAAATAACGACCCAACTATCGGACAACTTATCTCCGAAGCGATGGAAAAAGTCGGTAAAGATGGCGTAATAACCGTAGAAGAAGCTAAAAGCACCGAAACATCTATGGAAACCGTAGAAGGTATGCAGTTCGATAGAGGCTATATCTCCGCTTACTTCGTGACTAATACCGAAAAAATGGAAGTAGAGATGGAAAATCCATATATTCTAATATATGATAAGAAAATCTCCACTATCAAAGAACTGCTTCCTGTCTTAGAAAAGACATCAGCAACAGGTCGCGGCTTGTTCATTATCGCTGAAGATATTGAAGGCGAGGCGTTAGCAACATTGATTCTTAATCGTCTACGCGGAACACTAAAAGTTGCTGCCGTCAAGGCACCGGGCTTCGGCGACAGAAGAAAAGCGATGCTTGAAGATATTGCTATTCTTACTAAAGGAACAGTTATTAGTGAAGAAACCGGTTGGAAACTTGACGCTGTATCGTTAGCAGAACTTGGCACGGCGGCTCGTATCTCTATCGACAAAGATAATACTACGATTGTTGATGGTGCGGGATCCAAAGACGACATCACTAAACGGATTAAAGAAATCAAAGTCCACATCGAAAACACAACTTCCGATTATGACAGAGAAAAGTTGCAAGAACGACTCGCTAAACTTAGCGGTGGTGTTGCGGTGCTACGCATCGGTGCTGCTTCTGAAGTTGAAATGAAAGAAAAGAAAGCACGCGTAGAAGACGCACTTCATGCAACAAGAGCGGCTGTTGAAGAAGGTATTGTGCCTGGTGGCGGTGTTGCTTACTTGCGTGCATCCGAGGCGCTTGATTCTCTCGCTATTAATAACACTGACCAATTAATAGGTGTCAAGATTATCCGAAGAGCGATAGAAGAACCGATTCGTCAAATCGTTGAAAACTCCGGCTGTGAGGCATCGGTCGTCTGTAATAATGTTAAGTCGAACAAAGGTGCTTATGGCTTCAATGCAGCAAGCGAAACATATGGCGATATGTATGAAATGGGCGTTATTGACCCGACTAAGGTGGCTCGCGTTGCGTTAGAAAATGCAGCGTCTGTCGCAGGACTGTTGTTAACTACTGAAGCAGCCATCTACGAAAAACCACAAAAAGACGCTCCCGCTATGCCCGGTGGAATGCCCGGCGGTATGGGTGGTGATATGGGTATGTATTAAGAAACCTAAATGCTCTGAAATGAGCAAAGTTGAAAGGTATTTGTTGCTCGCAACAAATACCTTTTTTAGTTCTATTAATCAATTTTAGTTTTTTAGAAATGGACTATTAATAAAAAATTAGGTGCAAAATGTTATATTGTGGATTTAAGATTTCTTCACTATTTTTTTTATCATAATGAAAACTAATATAGAGCCTTTCAAGATTAAATCTGTAGAGCATATCAATATCACTACTGTTGCGGAACGGGAGCAGTATTTAAGGGACGCTTTCTATAATCCGTTCTCGCTTCGTTCGGATAAGATTACCATCGATCTGCTGACCGATTCGGGGACAACAGCGATGAGTTCTAAGCAATGAGCGGCTATAATGGACGGCGATGAGGCATATGCAGGTAGCGTCAGTTATTATAAGTTTGAGGATGCGGTTAGAAATATAACCGGGTTTAAACATATTATACCGACTCATCAGGGTCGTGCTGCCGAGAAGGTTTTGTTCACTACTATCGCTAATAAAGATAGTATTATTCCTAATAATACACACTTTGATACGACTCGTGGTAATATCGAGTTTCTTGGTGCGACTGCGGTTGATTTGCCGACAGCCGAAGGCACACAGCCGTCACTTATCGCCGATTTCAAAGGAAATATCGACCTCAATAAGATGGAAGATACTCTGAAGAAATTCGGTAAAGAGCGGATACCGTTAACGATGCTCACTATTACTAATAATAGTGGTGGTGGTCAGCCCGTCTCGATGGAGAACATTCGTGAAGCGTCTAAGATTGCGCACAAGTATGGTATTCTGTTCTTTCTTGATTGCTGCAGGTTTGCGGAAAACGCTTATTTCATTAAGTTGAGAGAGAAGGGGTATGAAAATAAATCTATTATTGAGATATGTCGTGAGATGTTTTCATATGCTGACGGTGCAACTATGTCGGCTAAAAAGGACGGGATGTCTAATACAGGCGGCTTTATCGCAACTAATGATGATAAGATTGCCGAAGAATGCCGGACTAATCTAATCGTGATGGAAGGTTTCGTCACATATGGTGGCTTAGCAAGACGCGACCTCGAAGCACTCGCAATCGGCTTCGAAGAAATAGTGGACGAAAATTATCTGAAGTATCGTATATCGCAAGCAACAGATTTAGCAAAACAACTCACCGATGCCGGTGTGCCGATGGTATTACCGGCAGGGGCACATGCGCTGTATTTAGATGCTAAAACGTTCGCTTCTCATATTCCACAGGAACAATTCCCCGGACAATCTATTGCTTGTGAAATATATCGTGTCGGCGG
>Ga0099364_10009904_pt1 | contig 13180 bp, 10 predicted proteins | sample TergutTh196P3_FD_73070 | JGI IMG/M metagenome (GOLD analysis project Ga0099364, IMG submission 73070) | Microcerotermes parvus P3 segment gut microbial communities from Pointe-Noire, Republic of the Congo - Th196 P3 | ecosystem: Host-associated > Arthropoda: Insects > Digestive system > Gut ...
CTCCCCAAGCGAGCCCGCGTTCAAGTGTTCAAAAGAGCTCATATCTTCTCCAATTCATAATGCATAATTCATAATGCATAATTTTTACTACTAATTTGGAAATTACAAATTACAATGTACAAATAACGATGAACAAGTAACAAGTAACAGGTAACAGGTAACAGGTAACAGGTAACAGGTAACTCCTAACTCCTAACTCCTAACTCCTAACTCCTAACTTTCAACTCTCAATTTTCAATTTTCAACTTTCCCATACAGCGCCCTTATCACCCTGTCCGGGGTGGCGGGGGGATCGACCCATACTCCTGTTGCGTTGTGTATTGCTGTTATTATCAGGTGCGAGTTTGCTAGGTTGTGGGAAATGCCAGATGCTCCGTATGCGCCGTCACCGGACCTGAGTTCCAGTATTTCCTTGTCAACGACGGGAACGTCGAGTGTCGTGGGCTTTCTGTAGTCGAGCATGTTTCCGTTGAGCTTGACCCCGGTCTCGGGATCCAGAATATACTCCTCCAAAAGCTGGCTGCCTTGAGAGAAATATACCACTTGGTCGATTTGGCTCTCAAGCGACGTTCTGCGTATCACCTTCCCCGGATCGGCGACGACTAAGTACTTGAGTATCTCCACTTCCCCAGTCTCGTCGTCCACAGCCACCTCGCACCAAGACGTGTTCATCGTGTCAAGCTTCCTGCCAAAATATGTTGACCATGCCGCTTTCGGCGAGTTTCCTCCGTAGTCGGCGGTCAGTGTCTCGGAGGACGCCGCAGAAAACGGAACGAACCTCGACGGGTCGGATTTGACGACAACCTTGCCGTCCACAATGTCCAAATCCTCGGCACTGCAACCTTTAAGCGGACTGTCGGGCTTCGGAAACTCCATCGGGCCAAATCTATTGACCTCAAGCTGCGCTTCCTTCGCGGCTGATTCCAGTATCTTCTGTTTTAGTATGTTGGCGCATTCTTTGACAATCCAACCGTGTCCCGTAACGCCGTCCGAGCCCCCCGCTTCGTCGGTATGCTCCGCTCGGTAGTCATAGTCAACGCATATATCCTCAAAGTTTAATCCAAGCTCTTCTGCCGCAATCATTGTAAAACACTCCGTACCAAACCAGCCCGCAATCGGGCCTTGGGACGGAAAATGCACGACCCCTTTTCTATACTCCAGTTTGCAGAAATAACTCATAAAAGCATGTCGGGGACACATTTGATAGCGGAAGGAAGCGCCGTGCAGCCTGCCGTCGGGAAGGCGCTTCGTGCCTGCGGGATGCCAGTTCCAGTTCATCAGCTTCTTGCCCTCTTCAAGGCAAAGCTCGAAGCTGGGGACAGGGCGCGTGTCTTTCTGTGAATCGGGCCCGTGGAGATTGAGCCGCGCGAGATCCGTCGGGTCTTTCCCAAGCTTCTCGGCAATTAGATATAGCCCCGCTGTCAGTATGTCCCAACCATACGGCACAAACTGGCCGCAGGTGTGCATGTAGCCCCTGTTTGAATCCACGAATGTGTAGCGCTGTGCAATGTTTTCGCATTTTAATGTGTAGTAAGGACCCCAATCCCTGTCCCATCTGGTCATTTCCGATGAGTTGGGCGTCCCGTGGTCAATTAGGCTGCTGTCTTCAACGACGGTTATCAGCCCCTCGTTTGTAACCCCAAGTTTAATATGACTGCGGCGCTCGTTCACGCACATGTCGAAGTTTTCCTCGCGCGTGTTGCAGCATCGGACCGGCCTGCCGACCCTTTTGCTCAAAAGCGGCGTTATCTCCTGCGCCATCCTAAGACCCCAGTCGCAGTATTTCCCGCCTTGGAACAAGCCTTCCTGTATTACATTATCGTCGTGAAGCTTGTACATCTGCGCCATTAGCCCTCGGCGTCCGACCGCGCCTTCGATATGAAGAGTTTCGCCTGGCTTGTACATGCTCTTGTCCCACCACGCGACAGAAGCCTGTGGATTTGGGAGAAGCGAGACCACATCATGAATGTTAATATCATATTCAAGCGTGAAGTCGGCCAGCGCCCTGCCCGCTTCGATGTCGCCTTCGACTTTATTGGTCCAGCTCACATTCCCGACCCTTCTCGGGTCTTCGGGGTAGTGAAGCACCATCCATGGCAAGCCTTCTTTAGTGAGAGCGGGAGGTCCGTATGTATCAGACTCATCCCATTCGGGTCCGCGAATCGTCGGGAACTGCGTATCGAGCCCCTTTTCCAAATCAATTATGAAAGGAAGCTCCTCCCACTCTACTTTCAACGCACAGAGAGCTTCCTCGCAAAGCGCCTCGCTCTCGGCTATGACGACCGCACCCACCTCCGCGCCTTCTTGATGGGCTTCGTTCATCAGAAATGTCGGTCGTTTTCCGTGGAAATGGTTTGGCCCGAGTTCTTTGAATATCGGATCGTCCCATAAAACGACATCCACGACACCCGGAATATCGAGCGCGTCCGTGGCATCCACGCTAAGTACCTTTGCGTGTGCATACGGACTTCTCAGCATCTTCGCAAAGAGCATATCGGGCGCCGTATAGTCCGCGCCGAACTTCGCAATTCCCGTCGCCATCGCGCGGGATGTAAGACCCGGGATATTGGGCTTCCCTACAACCCTGAAATGTTCTCTCTGTCCGTTTGCGCCTATTAAATCGGGCATTCAGTCCACACTCCCTTCCGCCATAGCCATCACCGCTTCCAGAATCGCCTGAGAGTGGCGGGGATATGTTCCGCAAATGCATATATTTCCACTGAGCGCTGAATTTATTTCATTTTCGGTTGGGTTTGGATTGCTGTCCATCAGGGCCTTTGCCGCGACCAGAAATCCCGGAGTGCAATACCCGCACTGCATCGCGTCCCATTTGCAATATGCGTCTATCAGCGCCTTCCATTTCGGTATTGCCGCTATTCCCTCAACAGTTTCAATAGTCTTCCCACCGCACTCTGCGGCAAGGATATTGCATGACAGCGCAGGCTTTCCGTCCATAATGACCGTGCAGGAACCGCAGGCGCCCCTGTCGCACATTTCTTTAGCGCCTGTCAGCCCCAACTGAAACTGCAACACCTGTTTCAATGTCAAATGCGGCTCGATCTCAACCTCGCGATGTTCGCCGTTCACAAAAAACGATACTCCAACTTTGCCATTGCCCATATATCAATCACCTCTCTAACATCTCTACTTTGAACAAATAATAAATCATATTTCTTCTCCTGTCAATACAGTGTGTCTAATCAATACAATTTCTCCCACTATTCCGCACAAGACTTTGTGTAATCAGCACAATTTTGATTATCCACTATTCTGTCTTCTGACTTCTGACTTCTGACTCCTGCGCGAAGCGCATTTATGGTAATATATCCTTAAATTTTGGTAAAATATCTGTAAAATATCTCTTGACACAGAATAATGCCGCGTGATATTATTTGCGAATAGTGAATCGCATGCGACAAAATTTAATACGAGGGAGAGCAAGGTATGATAAGATACATAATCAAGCGCTTGTTGTTGTTTATTCCCATTGTGTTGGGCGTCTCGTTTATCGCGCTGATTCTCATCGACATCGCGCCCGGAGACCCGGTGGCGATAATTACCGGATGGGACGCGAAACCCGAGGATGTCGCAAAAGTCGCGGCGGATTTGAGGCTCGACAGACCGCTTGTAGTTCGATATGTTGAGTTTGTCGCAAACGCTCTTAGGGGCGATCTTGGCGTCACGTTCTACACCAAGCGGCCCGTCATGCCCGACATTATGGCGAGGTTCCCATACACCGCCCTTCTAGCTACGATGAGCGTTGTGCTTTCAATGATAATCGGGGTTCCCCTTGGTATTTACGCAGCGACGCACCAATACTCATGGAAAGACAACGCCTCCATATTGGTATCGCTGTTTTTGGTGTCTATGCCGTCTTTCTGGCTAGCTTTGTTGCTAGTCCGTCTTTTTGCCGTCCAGCTCGGCTGGGTGGGCGTTACAGGTATACAAAACTGGACAAGCTGGATCTTGCCCACGTTTTCCGTCGCCGTCGGATATGCGGCGTCGATTTCCAGACAGGCGAGATCGAACATGCTGCAAGTCATCAGGGAAGACTATATCACGACGGCGCGCGCAAAGGGGCAGTCGGAAGCGTACATTACATACAGGCATGCCCTTAAAAATGCATGTATACCCCTAATCATGACCGTGGGCGGAATATTCGGTATGGCGCTCGGCGGTTCGCTTATAACGGAAGTGATATTCTCGATACCGGGGCTCGGGCAGTATGTGATATCAGCCCTGATAAACAGGGACTATCCCGCCATTCAAGGAACGGTCTTGTTTATGTCGGTCATTTTCTGCGCCGTTATTTTGCTCATCGACATCGCGTTTGCGTTTGTCGACCCAAGGATACGTTCGCAGTATGTCAGGCGTAAGATGAAAAGAATTGCAGAGGAGGTCTAGCGATGGAAGACAATAAAGCGACAAAGAAGCAATCGCAGATTGGCGAGGTCTGGCGAAGGCTGAAAAAGAACAAGATTGCGGTCGTTTCCTTATGCGTCATCATATTTATGGTTCTCGTAGCGATTTTTGCCCCGCTTTTGGCGCCGTACTCATTTGAGCGGCAGGATGTCATGAGGCCGCTGGATTCTCCGAGCAGAGATTATCTCCTTGGCACTGACAGGTTGGGTCGAGACACATTGAGCCGGCTCATATACGGGTCTCGACAGTCGCTTATGATGGGCTTCACCGCCGTGCTCGGCTCCGCAGTGCTAGGCGTCCTTCTGGGTTCGGTCTGCGGATATTACGGAGGATGGCTTGACAGCCTTATTATGAGATTGCTAGATATATACCAAGGCATACCGATGTTCCTTCTGACCGTCACGCTTGCGGCGGTTTTGGGTCCGAGTCTCAGGAACGCGATAATCGCAATAGGCATCAGTCTGATTCCCGGAAATGCGCGGTTTATGCGCGCTTGCATACTCACGGTCCGCGAAATGGAATATGTTGAAGCCGCTAAGTCGATAAACTGCACAAACTCGCGAATCATTCTGAGCCATGTGATTCCGAATGCGATATCCCCGATGATCGTCTCTGTCACGATGGGTCTCGGTTTTGCGGTTCTGGCGGGCGCGGGGCTCAGCTTCATAGGCCTTGGCGCTCAACCTCCCACGGCGGAATGGGGCGCGATGATAGCCGACGCGAGAAACTATATTAGGTCACAGCCACAGCTCGCGCTATATCCCGGCCTGTGCATCATGATTTCAGTGCTTGCGTTCAACCTGTTCGGCGACGGTCTGAGGGACGCTCTCGACCCGCGCCTCAAGACTTGATAAGCGAGGTGCGTAATGGATACAAATATTAAGACTGACAACATTCTTGAAATAAAAGACCTTGTTGTCGAGTATCATACCGACGCGGCGGTGGTTCATGCCGTGAGCGGCGTGGATTTGAGTGTCAAGCGCGGCGAGACCCTCGGGCTCGTCGGCGAGACAGGGGCGGGGAAAACGACAATAGCGCGCTCGATACTGCGCATATTGCCGACCCCTCCCGCGAAGTTCCGCAGCGGCGAGATAATCTTCGACGGCGAGGAACTCACGACGAAGAGCGAGAAAGAGATGCGCACTATTCGCGGGAACAGGATTTCGATGATTTTCCAAGACCCGATGACAGCGCTCAACCCAATCGAGACAATCGGATGGCAGATTGCGGAAGCGGTTAAGCTGCATAACGATGTGTCCCGCGCCGAAGCGGAAAAGCGCGCCTGCGATATGCTTGAAATGGTCGGGATACCAATGGAGAGATTCCTCGAATACCCGCATCAGTTCTCAGGCGGCATGAAACAGCGGGTCATCATTGCAATGGCGCTTGCCTGCAACCCCGAACTTTTGCTTGCGGACGAACCCACGACAGCGCTCGACGTGACAATTCAAGCGCAGGTTCTCAAGATGATGCAAGACTTGAAAGATAGGATGGGAACATCCGTTATACTAATAACGCATGACCTCGGAGTCGTGGCAAGCAGTTGCCAATCAGTCGCGGTCATATACGCAGGGGAAATTGTTGAATACGGGACGGTCGAGCATATTTTCGATCATCCCACACACCCATACACGAACGGGTTATTCGGATCGCTCCCCAGATTGAAGACAACGGAGCGCCGACTGACGCCAATCAAGGGCCTGATGCCGGATCCGACATTTTTGCCGGAAGGGTGCAGATTTTATGAACGCTGTCCCGGCGCGGAGGAAAACTGTGCCAAACGGCCTGCGCAAGTCATAGAGGTGGTGCCCGGTCATCTTGTCAAATGCGATAAAGCGGGGGGTGCATAGAAATGGCATTATTGGAAGTACAGAACCTCAAGAAGTATTTTAAGAACCCCCGAGGGACGCTTCACGCGGTTGACGACGTTAGCTTTAAGCTTGAGACCGGAAAGACTATCGGCGTCGTCGGAGAGTCGGGTTGCGGAAAGACGACATTAGGACGGACGATTATCCATCTGATTGAAAAGACGGGCGGGAAGATTTTCTTCGAGGGCAATGATATCTCGGAGCCTTCAAAGCAAGAACTCAAGGCGTTGCGCGAGAATATGCAGATAATATTCCAAGACCCATATTCGTCGCTCAACCCGCGCAAATCCGTCAGCGAGACGATTTCAGAGCCGATGTTGGTCCAAGGCAAGATGTCAAAGGCCGATATCAGGGCGGAAATGCTGAGCCTGATGGATACGGTTGGGCTTGCGAAGCGCTTTGAAAACTCATATCCTCATGAGCTTGACGGCGGAAGACGCCAGCGCATCGGCGTCGCCAGAGCCCTTGCTCTAAGACCAAAGTTCATAGTCTGCGACGAGCCTGTTTCCGCGCTGGACGTCTCGATCCAAGCCCAAATCATAAACCTGATGCTCGATCTCCAAGAAGAGCGCGGTCTTGCGTATATGTTTGTTACGCATGATTTGTCGGTCGTAAAATATATATCAAATGACATCATAGTCATGTATCTCGGCAACATGGTCGAAATGGCGCCGGCGGACGAGCTGTTTGAAAATCCGAAACATCCGTACACAAAAGCGCTGCTCTCAGCCATACCCGAACCCGATATCCACAGCAAGGTCGAGCGCATCATAATGGAAGGCGAGCTCACATCCCCAATCAATCCCAAGCCCGGCTGCAGATTCATGGCTAGATGCCGGTATGCATCGGAGGAATGCGCGGAACCCCAAGTTTTGGACGAACACACGGCAGGACATTTTGTCATGTGTTGTAAATATAAGTCAATCACAAACTAAGGAGGAAAAAAATGAAAAGGAAGAATTTCACCAAAATCCTCGCACTGCTGATTTGCTGCTTTATGCTCTTTGGCATTCTGGCGGCATGCGGCGGCGGAGACGACAACGGCGGCGGACAACAGGCCGGTGGCAACGAAGGACAGGCAGGCGGTAACGATGGACAGGCAGGCGGCGGCGGTGGCGACGCACAGCAGGGTGGCGGCGGCGACGGCGGACCTATCGTTTCGGCGAAGGATTCCGTGAGCATGGTCATCACTCAGGATGTAGGAACGCTCAACCCTCTCTACTTGAATGGATGGACTTTCCAACAGGCAATCTTCATGATCTATGAATCCCTCTGGATGAATGATGAGCATTCTAACATGGTATGGCATCTCGCGACTGGGTATGATACGTCCCCCGACGGATTGGTCTGGACAATCTATCTGAGGGAAGGTGTCAAGTTCGCTAATGGGAACGACTTTACAGCAGAAGACCTGATTTTCTCCCTGTATCTCGCAAACAACAGGGAAGGCGAGCCGCCTTGGTTCACTTACATGTTGGAAGATCAAAACAGGGCAATCAACGATCATACTGTGGAAATACACTTTTCTAGATACCAAGTCGGGTATGAGGTTAGTTTCTCCACTGTTGCGATTTTTGACAGCGATTCATATGACCCCGACACGGTTTCAATGTACACGAATGGCACAGGGCCCTATGTCGTCAGCGACTATATGATCAACAGCCATTTGATTCTCGAGGCGAAGGACGATTATTGGGGCGGACCGCTCCCGATAAAGACCATCAACTACAAGATCATATCCGAGGATGCACAGATGGTCAACGCCCTTGAAGCAGGGGAAGTCGATATCAGTCGCGTACCGTTCGCGGAAATCGAGTATGTGCAAAACATGCCGATGATAAACGTCCGCTTGGTGCCGGCATACTCGCAAAGGACTATCTTACTTAATAATACAAACCCCGAATCGCCGTTCTATAACAACGTTGACGCTCGGAGAGCCCTGCTTCTCGCAGTCAACCCCGAGCCGGTTTTGAGAATCGTCTACAACGGCTATGGCGAATTGTCGAGAGCTCCATACACCATCTTCGCAAACAACGCGAACCCAGCGGACTTTGACAAAGGTTTTTACGACGGAACGGGCTACAATCCCGATCTGGCGAGGGAGCTTGCAATAAGCTCGGGTCTCGCCGAGTTCAGCCAAGCAAATCCGCTGCGCTTCATCAACAACGGTTCATCCGACATGGTTGAGACTGCGGAACTCGTACAGGGGATGCTGAATGAAATTGGCGTCGCAACCGACATCAGGACATATGATCCGGGTTCATGGCTGACATATCGTTTCGACCACACTGCGTATGATATGACCGTTGACTTTACAGGCGCGACAGAAGCGGTTACCGACATTTGTCTCTGGTGGCAGTACTGCGGGAACAACGCCGAAAGCGGCGGCAACCCGGATCCCGCGGGAACCGAAATGATGCGCGAACTGACCGGCGGCGACAGGGCAAGCGGCAACATTCAAGCTTTGCCGGAAGAGCCGAACGCGGCCAACCGCGTGGCGGGAATCTCCCAGATGGTCGATATCCTTAACGATCAAGCTCTGTTCAAGAATCTGGTTGAGATGATGAACCCCATCGGACAGCACAAGGATCTTTCCGTACGCTTCATGACAAACAACATGTGGGTAGACTTCAGAGAAACATACTGGATGAGCTAAAGCAGATCGGAACGCAAAGAACAGCGCATAATCAATCAGGAGCGGCTTACAAATGTTAGCCGCTCCTGTGTTATTTTAGCTTAGAAAAGCGTATCGGATTTTGCATCACGTTCTCTTGAAATACCGGTGGAAATAGAGTATAATGCAGTAAGAATCATTGATAAAGGGGCGATGAAAATGGCAGCAGTTAAAGTAAAGCCTATTCAGCCAACGGTTATTACCGATAAGAAAATCGTTAAGGATGTCGTTCGTGAAGCAACCACGGAACCGTCCTCTATTGCGGTTGCATTGAATAAAGAAGCAATGGAACTGCTTTGCCGTTTGCAAGGGAAGAAATAAAAATGAAGCAGAAAATCACTGAAATCGCGGAACAGTTAGCATTGCTACCTATTGATGAAGCGGATTCACTTGACCATTTTACTAATGAATACGAGGAATATAGCGTTTTTTTGAAAAAAGAAGCTCGAAGTTATGAAAGACTGAGTATTTCACGCACACATTTGCTTATCGACACACACAACAACTGCATACTTGCCTATATGTCGCTTGTTGCTGATAGTGTTCAGCTTACTGGCAACGAAAAGGGGTTTGTGAAGTTGGGACGGATTCCGTTTTCAACTTTCCCTGCTCTTAAAATTGGAAAACTCGCAGTTGACAGCAAAGCAAAAATGGCATATAGCGGAATTGGCTCAATGATGATTAAGCTCGCACGAGGATTTGCGGCGACGATGAATGATGACGGAGTTGCATGCAGATTTTTGACAATAGACGCAGACGTGGAGAACAATCCTGACGTTACAGCGTTTTACACAAAGAATGGGTTTGTTCCGAATGAGCGTATCAATAACAAAAGACGCCTTACAATCTCTATGAGAAAAGACATTTTCATATAGATATCCTTGATGCGCCATGTGCGTCACAATCGGCTTCTAATGCAACAGCGCGTCGGCTAAGTGCATGGCGTAGGCTAGGGCGCGGCCGTAGCTGTTGCCGTTTAGCAGTAGAGGGTAGTCCACGGCATACATGCCGCCCGCTGCGTTTCCCACAGCGTACAGGCCTTCAATCGGCGCCGCATCGGAACTCAGCACATTCAGATTGCCGTTTGTCAAAGCGCCGCCGAACACATCCAGTAATGCGGGACCCCAGCGGAGGGCGTAATATGGCGGTTTTGTGATACTCGTGAGCAGCTCGCTGCGCTTGCCGAAGTCCACATCATCCTTATCTGCGACGATTTCATTATATCGCGCCACTGTCTTGAGGAGCGCGTCCGCAGGGACGTCCATCATTGAAGCGAGCTCTCCAATCGAGTCCGCTGTATAGCCGTTTACACCTTCCATAACCATTTGGTCATCGCCCTCTCCGAAGACAATGCGCCCGTCAATAGAACCCTGAACAGTCTTCCGAAGAGCTTCCCTGTCGAACGGATCGCCCAGCATACTGAGCGGCGCCATGCCCTGACCGCCCAACATATCCCAACGTTCATCGATTTCGTCGAGCCATTTTGAGTCGAACACAGAGTAGGCAAAATCCCCTCCCGGCTGCATAAGGCAACGGACAGACTTTGCCTGCATCCATGTATCTTCGTTCATGAAACGTCTTCCGAGCCTGTTCACATGCAGGAAAAACGATTGGAATCCGCTATAACCAAGCGCATGCAGAGTTGGCGCCCATTCCGGGTTGTCAAGTGCCGCGCCTGCCCAATAAGCCATCATCTGACCGTCGCCGGTGTTCCCATGTCTGGGGATTTGCCTTGCGGCGCGCAGACCAATGGGGCAAAAAGCTTCCAACATCTCGCGGTTATCGCTGCAATCCCCAGTTGCAAGGACGACGGCTTTTCTGCCGCGATAACGCCTATACTTGCCGTCCGTATCCTTGGCTATGCAAGAGACTACGCGCCCTGTATCATCCTTTTCAAGCTGCACCGCGGCCACGCCGCGATAGAGTTGACCGCCGTTTTTCAGGAACTCCTGCTCCATTATTTCGCAAGCTAGGAATCCGCCGCCTTTATATTGGTATTTGTTCGTGCCTTCTTTTTTTGTGATATGGTGCGTGCCGAGATATTCGTTAAACATCGGACCTTTGTAACCGACATAAATAGCGGGGTCCACCGTGCCTTCAGTGAGATCCAGCATCCACTCGAATCCCTCTGCGCTGCGGTTAATGAATATCCAAAGCAACTCCTCTTCGACGCGGCTTCCGCTGACTTTGAGCCAATCAGCCGCGAACTGTTTCTTGTCGATATGAATACCCAATGAAGCCATTAGTTTAGTATTGATGGCGGCGATTTGCCCCGCTAGGGCGACAAGCTTTTCATTCTTGTCAATGAGGATGCCGGACAAACCGAGGTGTGTGCATCGCGCCGCCGCTGAAAGCCCCGCGATGCCGCCGCCTATGAAAACCGCATCTGCTTCCAAAGTTTCTAAGATTTGATCCTCGGGAACAGGCGCAGGCGGAGTCTCCCATGAGTAGCCTTTCTTTGGGGACTTATTGCTGTAAAACTTCATTTCCAACATTTCTACACCTCGATTCATAATTTCAGACCGCATTTGCTACAGGAATCTCTTTCTTGACTCGTCGAGTTCTTTCACCAGTTTTTCCAGTACATCGGCGATTTCTATGTGTTGGGGGCAGTGTTTTTCGCATTTATGGCATTTTATGCAGCTTTCCGGGCCCGCGCCGAAGGCGGACATGTTGGCGTATGAATAGCCAGAGCTGTTCTTGTGCCGATGTATGAGAAAGTTGTTGTATATGCCGATGAATGAGTGTATCTGGATTTTCTCGGGGCAGTTAGGCACGCAGTAGCGGCAGGCTGTGCATGGGATGCGCGGCGTGGAATTTATGATTTCCACAGCTTTTTGCACGAGTGCGTGTTCTTCTTCCGTGAGTGGCTTGAAATCAGTCATTGTCTTCACATTGTCCTTGACCTGATCGATGTTCTCCATTCCGGACAACACCGTAATCAACCCCTCCAGCGCGCCGACATACCGAAATGCCCAAGAAGCGACCGAGACATTGGGATTCGCTTCTCTCAGGAACTCTGCCGCGCTCGATTCGCCGCCTGCAAGCAATCCGCCCTTTGCGGGTTCCATGATTGTGACAGGTTTATTGTATTTTCGTGCGATTTCATACAGCCTTCGCGACTGCACCTCCGGGTTTTCCCAATCCAGATAATTGATCTGCAGTTGGGCAAACTCCATCTCGGGATGTTCGGATAAAACTGTTTCAAGTTCTTCCGGCGTGCCGTGGAAGGAGAAGCCTATGTGTTTTGCAAGCCCTCTTTCCTTGACGCTCCTCATAAATCCCCATGTGTCCAAGGAGTTGGCGGCTTTTATGCTATCGCCGCCGAGTCCGTGGATTAGATAATAGTCGACATAATCGACGCCAAGCCTTTGCAGGGAAGTGTCCAGAAGTTTCTGCTGATCCTCTTGCTTTGTGACTCCCAGCATTATGGGAAGCTTGGTCGCTATCTGGAATTTGTCGCGGGGATGCCTTTTGACGAGAGATTCGCGCAGCGATTCCTCAGAGCCTCCATAAACATATGCGGTGTCAAAGTATGTGAAACCGCTCGCTAGAAACTCGTCAACCATGACGTTCAGCAAATCCACGTCGAACACTCCGTCCTTGCGCGGCGAACGCATGTTTCCAAATCCAAGCTTTCCAATATTCTCGCCGAGATATTTTTCGCTCATGTCCACTCTCCAATCAAATTATAGGCCAGTCCGGCATTGCGGGTGGTGTGAATATGTGATTGCGGATGATCGCTCCGTCCTTGAATGTTATACCAGGTACGGATTCGGGTCCGTAAAAAAATGTTCGTCTACGTCCCCCGGTTTCCCGTATGCGCCGATCATTACGAAGATTTCTCCTTCTTTCGGAGTTGTTTTCTCGTCTGGGATTTTGCCGTCAGCCGTCATCGCGCCGGGGTTCATCGTACTGGTTCCGTACCCGCGCCCGACATTATACAGCCTGTTGAAGTTGTCGAGGAAGCACAGCGTATCGGAGCGGAATCCAACTTTGTCGCCGACATAGCGTTCCATGTTCTGCTCGGTCAGGCTAATCAGATACATGCCGTCTTTGATTTTGACATAGTATGTCGGCTCATCCGATCCGGGAAGGTCTTTCAGGAGGTTGTTAAGCTGGGCGGCCTGTGCTTCGCCCTGTTCCGTCCGCACAAGGTCGCGCGGGTATGTGATGCGATACCAGTTGGTGCTGTAGTAGATGTGAACGGTGGTGA
>Ga0099364_10009905_pt1 | contig 13180 bp, 9 predicted proteins | sample TergutTh196P3_FD_73070 | JGI IMG/M metagenome (GOLD analysis project Ga0099364, IMG submission 73070) | Microcerotermes parvus P3 segment gut microbial communities from Pointe-Noire, Republic of the Congo - Th196 P3 | ecosystem: Host-associated > Arthropoda: Insects > Digestive system > Gut ...
ATTCAAATCCATTCAGATTTTTTTTACTAACACGAACAAAATTTTTATCAATAATTACATCTGCTCCGCACTGCTTTAAAGCTGTAATAATCTCTCTGTCAGGTTGAGATGAATCTAAATTAAGTCCTCTTATTATTACATTCCCGGCAATTGCGCCTGCGCATAGCATAAATGCAGCTCCGCTCCAATCACCCTCTATTTCTATTTTACCCGGTTTATAGCTTTGACCTCCCTTTATGATAAATTCTTCATATTCGTGATTCTCTACATCAATGCAAAAATCTTTCAAAACTTCAATGGTCATATCTATATATTTTTTACTTGTGAGATTTTTAACTTTAATAACACTATCCTTTTCTGCAGCAGGGAGAGCCATGAGCAGCCCTGTTAAAAACTGTGAGCTTAAACTCCCATCAATCTCAGCATAACCTCCCTTTAAGGCTGATGATACCTCAATAGGCAAAAGACTATCATTTGATTTTATCGATACTCCAAGCGACATCAATCCTTCTTCTATACGCGACACAGGCCGCTTTGTTAAAGAACCTCTGCCTGTTAATACAACCCTCTGTCCTGTAAGAGCTGCAATAGGAGTAAACATTCTTATACATAGACCTGACTCTCCGCAATTGAGCAGATCCGATCTAAGACTTATTCCACCCTTAATTATTACCACATCGGAATTTTTCATTATTGAAGCGCCAAGACCCTCTGCTACACTCAATGCTGATACTGAATCTTCGCAAAGAGACGGATTTGCAATTAAGTTTTCACCCTCTGCAAGAAGCGCAGCAGCAATAACCCTCTGCATAAAGCTCTTTGAAGGCGGAGCCTGTATAGTTCCTTCGATCTTAGAAGGATAAACGTATCTCTTCATTTATATACTCCGCTGTTGTTTTCGGAGAACTCTCCGATAAAATAATTGACTCACATGTTGATGCATAATATTTTTTCCTTTTATTAAAAAGTTCATAAATCTCTTTCGGATCTTTCATGGAATTGATTATAGGTCTTGTGCCGTCTGATAGTCTCCTTATTGTGGCATCCATATTGCAGTAGAGCCATATACATTCTGTTTCATTTATAAGAAATTCCCTGTTCTCTTCTCTAAGAGGAATCCCTCCGCCGCATGATATAACAAGATTTTTAGCGCCCTTGAATGATTTAAGAATATCAGACTCAAGCTCCCTGAACTTATCCTCACCGAGACTTGCAAATATTTCATTTACTGTTTTGGACATCTTCTTTTCAATAATCTCATCAGTATCCACAAAATCCATTTTCCTCATATGCGCTAACTTTCTTCCGACCGAACTCTTCCCTGCACCCATAAATCCGATTAAGGAAATAATCTCTCTCTCTTTCCGCAATTTAGCAGCCTCCGAATAGACCATTTCAAAGCCCGGAATAAATCCTAAAAATTGCTTGCAAGCATATATCGCCTGATATGCCAACCATTCCTCGCCCGGTATAAATGTTATGCCAAACTTTTCGCACGTATCTCTGTAATGGGTCTTTTTGTATGATGCATCTAAGAATAAACTCCCGCGCTTCATTGATGATATATCAATAGGCTCTGCTTCATATGGAAGAGTTGATATAACAATATCCGCTTCTTTAATATATTTTCCTAAGTTTGACAGAGAATCATAGCTTGCACCTATTTTAATTGCAGTGTTATTAAAATCTCTCATTGTTCTGTTTAGTATTATTACCTGCGAGCCCAAAGATGAAAGACCAAATGCTGCTGAAAGACCTGCTCCGCCTGCTCCCAGAACTATGACCATTTTAAATTTTAATGAATCCAATCTATGCTCAAAGGGCAATGAAGCGCCCGAATAATCCGTATTATATCCTTTGAGTTTATCCCCAAGATTAACTATTGTGTTAACGCTATTGATGGCATTAACCTCTTCCGAAACAGAAGCCAAATGAGAGATAACACTGTTCTTAAACGGAGCTGTTATATTCAACCCGTTAAAGTTTAACTCTTTACATAATCTTATTCCGTCATCAATCCACTCTGCGGCGATCCTGATATATGATGCATCAATATTATATTCTCTGAATATTGATCTGAATATATTGGGACTCTTGCTGTGAAAAACAGGATGCCCTATAATGCCAAAGAGTTTATGATTGCTATATTCCATATTACAGAGCCTTTATCATCTGTAGAATTTCGTTCAACTTCTTTGAATCTATCTGACCCGGCGCAGTCTTTTTTCTATCATCTATTGACGCATATGTAAACGGCGCTCCGAGCAGTAAAGATGCAATTCTGGTGATCTTACCGATATCGCCCATTCCTATGGATATTATTGTATCTCCATAGCTGTACAGTGACAGCAGCCTTGCGCACTCTTCGGAAGAATTTGTATTACAGCAGATTTTAACAATATCGCATTTACTTTCAAAACACCATTTTATAATCTCTTCAAGTTCATTGGCAAGGGGAGTTTTATTGTAATCATGGTATGATACTATTATTTTACAATTTTTTGATTTAGCTGTATCAATAATGCTGTTTTTAAAATCATCAGCGCTCTCAACCTCAATATCAACATATTGTGCGCCTGCATTTATGGCGGCAATCAACCATCCCTTTCGTTCACTCTCTGCAACATCAGCGTTTGGTCTATATGTTGCTATTGTATTATTCTTGGAAGAAAACAGTTTTGCAATATCATCCTTGTTAAATACTAATCTGTCTAATCTTACTTCAGAGAGTTCATTGGTCTCAATAATATTAATTGCCTCATTTATTGTTACATCTGCAATACTTATACATATCATAGTTCAATTGCCTCCTTCAATATAGTGAATTATGTATTGCCACGCCGCCTGTGGCGGCGTGACAATGCAATTATAAAAAAAATTATTTCATAAATTTAAATTATTCAACTATATAGTTGAATAAATATTCATAAAGTTTATCATAACCTATTTTTTTAATTACACTTTTGCCGATTCCATTAAGTAAAATAAAATCAACTCCGGCAGTATCTCTTTTTTTATCAATTTGAATTGCATCTATTATCTCATTTATATTTTGTTTATCTGCAAGCTTAAGCGGAAGTCCGAAATATTTAAGTACACTAACAATCTCTCTTTCAAGCGATATATCTAAAAGCTCTAAATCTCTTGAGATATATAGAGCAAAGGAGATGCCAATGCTAATGGCAAATCCATGCTTCATAGATTTTACTTTTTCTATTCCATGTCCAAGCGTATGACCGAAGTTTAAGATCTTTCTTATTCCTGTCTCCTTTTCATCCTCTTCAACTATCCCAGCCTTAAACTTTACAGATCTATATACAGCCTCAGAAATAACATCTTCATCACGCTGCAGGAGTTTTTCTTTATTGTCCGAAATAAATTGGAACAGACCATTATTCTCCAAACAGGAAGTTTTGATCAATTCAGCCATGCCGTTTATATATTCATCACCAGTGAGAGTCTTTAACATCCTGTGATCGCATATTACAAATTCAGGCTGGTTTATTGTTCCTATCATATTCTTAATGCCGTCAATATTAACGCCGTTCTTACCACCGACACTTGCATCTACCTGTGACAGCAGACTTGAAGATATAAACCCAAAACTCAATCCCCGCATATATATTGAGGCTGCAAATCCTGCAATATCAGAAACAACTCCTCCGCCTATTCCGAGAATAAATGTCTTCCTGTCACACCTTAGCTCAATGAGTTTTTTAATAATATATTCTACTGTTGAGATATTTTTTATCTCTTCGCCTGTACCGATAACTATTGATCTGTATTTCGGAAACAACGAGGAGTATAATCTATTAACATTTTCATCAGTAATTATCACAGTATTTTCTGTTGATACATAATTATTAATATTCTCTATTGACTCGCCAATCTTTACTATAGATCCGGCGCTATCAGTAGTTATTTTTATCTCTTTCAATTTATTACTCCGCACATGTTATTCATTCATCTCGGAATCTATAAATTTTTTTAGCTTAAGCGCCTTTTCTGTTATTCTATAAAACTGCTCGGGAGTGAGCTGTTGGTCCGCATCGCTCTTTGCCTCTTCAGGGTTTATATGAACCTCAATTAAAAGTCCATCCGCACCTGCTGCAACAGAGGCTAAGCACATAGATTCAATAAGGCTTAGCTTACCTGTCCCATGCGACGGATCTACCATAATCGGCAAATGTGTCAGTTCCTTCACTGCAGGTATAATACTCAAATCAAGCGTATTTCTTGTATAAGTCTCAAATGTTCTTATTCCCCTTTCGCATAATATTACATCAGGATTCCCTTCAGCTAATATATATTCGGCGCAGTTAAGCCACTCTCTGAGGGTTGAGTACATCCCTCTTTTTAAAAGTACAGGTTTTTTAGATTTCCCCACCTCTTTAAGTAAAGAAAAATTCTGCATATTCCTTGCGCCTATTTGTAAAATATCAGCATACTCGCACACCCAGGAAACATCTCTCGGATCTATAACCTCTGTAACTATGGGAAGACCTGTTTTCTCCTTAGACTTCTCAAGTATCTTAAGCCCTTTAAGACCTAATCCCTGAAAATCATACGGCGATGTGCGAGGCTTAAAAGCGCCTCCTCTTAACATATTGCCATTCCCTTTTTTAACAGCCTCAGCAGTCTGCATGGTCTGATCTTCACTTTCAACAGAACATGGACCTGCAATAATTACAAAATCTTTCCCAATAGTAAAATCCCCTATTTTAATTGTACTCCGCTCTTTAAGATCATTCAGTTTTACAAGCTTAAGATTTTTCATCTAAATTCTCCGTAACATCTATATTGTATTTCCCGCCCGCCTGCGGCGGGCGGGAAATATTTATTGACACAAGCGCGCGATGAGCGCGGTAATTCAATTATAAAAAAAGCCCTTTGAGTTTTTATCAAAGGGCTTTGTATAATATATTCTTATGATAAACTCAATCAGTCCATTATATAGTTCCTATAATAGTAAAAATAGAAATAACCAAAGCCAAAAGACTTAGGTTCAATTATTGAAAAAATATCGTTAACTAATTGTTTTATCAAAGATTTCATAGTTTTTTTAAAAATTCTTTCCAAGTGTTTTAATATATTGATCAATTCAAATATATAGAAAATATGTCAAATATTTTTTTAATAAAAAAATATTTTTTTATAACTAAATCTATTATTTAATAACAAAAACCCATGTATACTCATTATAACCTTCAAGTTTTGCATCTCCTTCACAACCGCTTGTCCCCTTTGCTGTAGCGACAAAGTGATAATTACCCGGTGCAACAGTTGCACTATCGTTTTTTCCTGAGTTTACATTAAAAGTCTTATTTGTAGGACCTTGAGCTTTTACCTGAATAGTTCTGTCGGTATCATTCTGAATTATAAGGGTTGCATCCTTTTCTTTTGTTTTTTTAACAGTAAACGGACCATTTGGACCACTGCCAAATTGCATATCTATTAAAGCTTTAGCTGCGCCTTTAATATCATCTTTATTAATAAACTTTTTTCCAATAGCATTAGATCCCGAAATTGCAGCTATTGCCATTATTGATACTATACAAATAAATTTTTTCACTTGAGGCCTCCTTTAATTTATTTAACACTAAAAATTTGTATTGCTTAAAGTTTTTTAGTATTAGGATATTTATGTTATTTAAATTTATGTACAGAATAAAATATCTATATAAAAAATACAACCTTTTTTACCACAGAGATGGGGGATTAATGATTAACTCCTAACTCCGCAAGTAATTACCCCGTCTATGATAAAAGATTATAAAAAGCAAAAAAATAGTTTTTACAAATATGAAGTCGCTTATGTTTACAATAAAGAAAACCATTCGCCTGTTAGGGGCAAAGCAAACAAACCACCCGTAAAACGGGTGGTTTTGAGTTTCTACAATTATGCTAGTTCGCTGAATCCTTTACCCTTTTTAGCCGAGAGAATTGTTGTGATACCAAGAATAACCGCCAGAGTCCCGAATAAAATCCATGCATTGGTATATGAACCAGTTTTATTGAAAATCTTTGCAGGAATCAAAGGTCCCACTACCAAGCCTATTCCATAGAATAAATTCAGTATTCCCAAGATTGTGGCATAGTCTTTCAAGCCTACTATTCTTGCAGTCACATATGGAGGCGTAACTGTGGTCATTGAACCTACTAAGCCGAAAACCGCTCCGCATGCAAAAGCTATACCCATAGCTGTATCCGGATCTCCATCCAGTTTTCCGGAATAGATTCCGGAATAGAGTAAGAGTGAGGCTGTTGCAAGCCATGCCACTACAATGTAAATCGTACCAAATCCAATACCCTTTTTGTCATATATAAAGCCCAAAATGAGTTTTCCCAACATATTCACCATGAAATATACTGCGAGAATATACGCTGCTATTTTCGCGCTATGACCTATATCTGTCATATAAAAATTGAGGTTGTTTTGCAGACCCACGTTTATAAAGCTGATTATAAAAACGCTTATTGCAAGCAGCCAGAACGAACTTGTCTTAATATATGTCTTAAGCGTAATACCCTTGAGCGCTATCTGATCAGCTTTCACTGTTTGTTCTTTGGCTCCGTAAGGCATAAGTCCCTTATCCTTTGGATGCTCTCTGGCGATAAATATTGTTGTGGGTATTGCTACTACAGCACAGATTATAGCAAGTGTCAAATATGCCGTTTCGATATTATAGGTATCCAAAACATATTGAGTCAATAGTGTTAAGATCATACCTCCTGCAACACTTCCTGTAAAGGCAAGACCTGTTGCCAAGCCCTTATTCTCCTCAAACCAATTGTTTATTAAGACCCCACACGGAATGAGCGCAATTCCGCTTGCCCCGAACCCAACGAGTGGTGCGACTATATAGTACATTTCAAGAGTGGCGCCACAATGTGACCACAAGTAAAGTCCGGCTGCCATGATGATTGCATAAACCATCATAGCACGATGCATGGAGAATTTTGCTATAACCTTTCCTATCAAAGCGCTACCTATGAGATATGCCAATCCTGCTATTGTGAAGATAAGCTGAACTCTAAAAGGAATATTCGATTCGGCTATCTTCAAATCTTCTGGAGATAGAGATACATCTTTCGCCAATTCAGCCGCTACAATATTCTTCAATTCAACTGTAAACACAGCGAAACAGTTGACAGTAATCCCTATTGAGACTGCTGTTAATAAAAAACAAGCTATAACTATTAACCAGTGATAAGTAAACCCTTTTTGACTCATTATTATACACTCCTCCTCATTATTTTTATTAAAAATTTTATCATAAAAATCTTTTTTTACTTTATTATAAATATAAATTATAAATATAATAAAGTTTGTTATTAAATAACCGTCAAAGTATAAGATTAAACTTTCTATAATTGAATGTCAATAGATTTATGCTGTTTTTATAATATAAAATGGCAAAAATTGTGGTATTTTTTTATAATTTGAAAAATTACTTTATATAATTTAAAAAATTACATCATAAGTTCTCTCAATAATAAGGGGGAATTTTAATCTGTGTTACAATTTTTCACGCCTGATCTTGCGTCTTATTAAAAACGCAGAATCAGGCTGAACTTCATAATTATGCTGTGCACTAAATAGTCCAGGCATCATGCACTACGCCTACCAGCATCAGTTGCCCTTCTGCTTCTTCAAAGACTAATCTCAGGCTTGTCCAGTCTATCCCTTCGTATTTTGGGTCAATGCCGGGAAAGTGATACTCAACAAAATGCGCTCTTGGGAAAACATTGTCGATGTTAGATATAGTATTCCCTGTCTTAACAAGCCTATCAATGCCTATATGCTGCGCCTGAGTAAAATCCTGGTTAAAAGCAAATTTTTTAAAATAATCATCAACGCTCAGAATAATCGGATCGCCGGAACCATCATAATAGCCCCACAGGAACTTATCCTTTAGTTTAAGTTCTTTTAGCAGAGCTGCACTTAACTTTATTGCCTGCTTATCAACAAAGGCGTAAGGCGAAAATGTGACTCCCTTATCCTTGTGGACAAGCAAAGCCAATTGTTTAAAATCTCGCTGCTTAAGGCAACGCAAGGTAATGTCTGCGCGGTTCAAAAGCTCATCGTACTCATCTCCATAAAAAATACGCTTGGCTGATTTGTCGTCAAAATTATCCATATTGTCTTGTGTAGATTTGCAACTGACTGCCAAAAAAATCAGAATAAATCCTGAAAATATAAGATAAGTTTTTTTCATAAATAACTCCTTGTAAATCCTAGTTTAAAAATATATCTTCACTCATTGGTTCCTCCGATAAGATCCATTACAGCCTCAAGCAGGTTATGATTATTAAATGAATTTTTAATGATATACCGCGATGCACCTAGCATGGCTGCGCGCTTCTGGTCTTCTTCGCTTGCCTTTGATGAAATAACAATAACAGGTATATAAGAAAGCTCCTCATTCTTTTTGAGATTTTCTATGAGCATAAAACCGTCCATAACAGGCATATTTATATCTGTACAGATCAAGTCGTAATGTTTATTTTTAGCAGCCTTCAATGCATCAGCGCCATTCATTGCTGTATCCACAAGGTATCCTTCTGCATGAAGTATATCTTTCACAATTTCGCGGGTAGGAAGAGAATCGTCAACAACCAAAATCGACTTGCGGAGTTTTTCAAATTCAACATTACGCTTTTTCATCTCTATGGTTTTAATGCGCTTTGCCATCTTTATCACTGTAGGTATATGCAGGACATTTACCATCTCATAATCTTCGTTGAGGACTATCCCTGAAAATACAGACATATTATTCATAAAAGCCGGCATAGTTTTTAGAATAACAGAACGCATACTGGATACATTGTCCACTGCCAGAGCCACTATATCATCATAAACGCGGATGATGACCACAAAAATAACATCTTTTACTGTCTGGACTGAGTCGGTCTTTATCCTTAAAATCTGACCTATGTAATAAAGCTTTATGATGCGCTCATTGTATTTAATTTCAGGTCTGTCAATCACTGTGATAATGTCATCACGGTTTATCAGCAGTATTGTATCGACAAAATTCGCAGGAATAATAAATTTCATGTCGCTGCAGGATATAGGAAATCCCATCAGGGCTGCTATTGAGAGGGGCGCTGTGATAGTAAATGTAGTCCCTTCCCCATAGACGCTGTCTACAATGATGCTGCCTTTCAGAGATTCTATTTTTTCGCGCACTACATCCATTCCCACTCCCCTGCCTGAAACATTGCTAAGCTTGTTTGAAACGGAAAAGCCGCTCTGGAAAATAAAATTAGTCAGATCTTCTTTTGATAAAGACATAGCTGCAGCTTCTGTAACATATCCATCGCGCAATGCTTTCTGTCGTATTTTTTCAAGATCAATGCCGCGACCGTCATCTGATATAATAATCTTTATGTTGCCGCTTTCGCGGAAACAAGTGATAGATAAATTCCCTGTTTCGCTTTTTCCTGCTGCAATCCGTTCTTCCGGCGTTTCTATTCCATGATCTAAAGCATTACGCACCATGTGCATAAATGCGTCAGAGAGGGACTCTATAACATTCTTGTCAATTTCATTCTCTTTACCCTCAATAGTAAACTTCACTTTTTTGCCTAATTCTAAGGCAAGCTCATACACATAGCGCGGGTATGTATCAAGTACAGTAGAAAGAGGGATGGTACGCAAAGAAATCACGCTATCATAAGCCTGACGCATATAGTTTCCAACATCAATGGAATAATTTTTCAGACTTGAACCGATATTATCGCTCTGATTCTCCAATTTTCTGAAATCCGCTATTAAAGAATTTCTGAAATCCGCTATTGAGTAATCCGAATGATTTTTGTCTGCCTTAATAATTTTTGAATATTCTTTTATTAGGTCGTTTAATATAGTGCTGTCTCTGACGATGTTCCTTGTGGCAATCTCAAGAGATTGTAAAGAAGCGATACTTTTTATAATTTCATCTATTTTATCAATAGAAAGACGTATGCTGTCAGATTGTACTTCACGCGCTCTCTGAGTGTGTTTTGGTTGTTTAACATTTTTCGCATCTTGAAACTCTAAAAAATGCACGGAATTCCCTGTATCCCTTTCATCCATTCTAAACAATTCCCCAATGTACAGTTTATTTATTTCAGGGAGGGTAAATTCCTCGTTTTCCGCCAAAGCATTTAATTTTTTTACATATTCCAGAATCTCAATCGCATCATCTTTGGTATGCTGCACAAGGCTAATCCCGGATTTGAGCAGATCCAGCGTGGCAAGGACGAGTTTTACAGCGTTTTCAGAAATACCGATACGCTGTTCCTTAACAGACACAAAAACGCTCTCTAATGCGTGAGTCAACTCTTCAATACGTTTAAATTCTAACATACGTGAAACGCCCTTGAGTGTATGTAGTGCGCGCAGCAGAGTTGCCAGATCATCCTCAACCGAAATGCCGTCATTGATATCAAAGACAAGACCTTCGATCCGAGCGATATTTTCAAGACCTTCGTCAATATACTTACCAATGTATTTTTCTCTGTCTATTGCCATGAGTTTTTCCGTTATTTATACTCTATTAGTATTCGAGCCGGATTCTTCTCCGGCGTCGCTATTTACATTCAACAGAATACCTAATTCCTCTATCATCCGTGCAAGCCTCTCTGCAGAAGAAGTTGCCATTTCCGTGGAGTGCAGGAAATTGTTCAAGCCTGAGGAAATATCCGTAATGGCTGTATTGATCTGCTCGGTTGATTTTTGCTGTTTTTGGGTGGATACCGTAATCGTCTGCGCCTGATTTGCAGTTATCTCAGCTCCTGAACGGATTTCACGAAAAATGTTTTCCAGCTCCTTGATTAAGTTGTTGCCCTCAGCGATTTTGTCTGCACTCTCCTCACTGGAAATAATCAATGATGAGGACGAATTTTGAATTTCCTCAACCTGTTCCCGTATCTGTTTGGTCAACGCTGCAATGTCATCGGCAAGACGGTTTACCTCGCTTGCCACTACAGAAAATCGCTTGCCCCGGTCGCCTGCGCTTGCAGCTTCAAGAGCAGCGTTAAAAGCAATAACCTTGGTCTGATCTGTAATAGTATTGATCGTTCCAACAATATCGCGAATTTTGATAATTTTATTTCCCAGAGCGATAATGCCTGCAATAACCCCGTCATTTTTCTTTTTTATATCTTCCATTTGATGAACGTTGTGCTCAAGAACATGGAATCCGTGCATGACATCCGTTTCCATTTTTGAGGCGATAGTGGCAACACTGCCTGTTTTTTCGGCGATTTCAACAGCAATCTGTGTATTTTCATTTATCGTGCTTTCAATTTCCTGAACGCTCGCAGCCTGATTATTTGCAGTAGAAAAAATATCTTTTGACGACAAAAATATTTCATCTGTTGATTGCTGGATTGTTTTTGCCATATTGCGGGTCCGATCAACAACTTTTTCTGCGGCTTCAGCAAAAGTAAGGTGGCGTTTACTGGCAATAGCAGTAATTGCTCCTGCAAATATTATGCCAACAATATGAAAAGCTTCATTATACAGCGGAAAACGAACATCTATTAACGTGCTTTCAAGAGAAAAAAAGTATGGTAAATCCAACGCGCCTCTGTTTGCGATGACAACAATTGAATAGCTTATACCCGCATATATCCCTGAAAAAACACCGCAGGTAACACTGTATCTGAAAGAACCTATCAGAATGACCATAAGATAAAACTGCGCCTGTATGGAAAGATATGAAATGGGAGGGCAAATTTCCAAATAAGTACAGGTAGACCAAATAGCTGCGCTGATAATCGTCATATCAAAAAAGACAAAGATATATTTGAATGCGTTGTGAATAGTTTCTTTTTTACTCAGGTAGAAAAAAATACAAATAGAATACAATACAAAAATGATTGTAAAAATATGGGCTCTCCATGGTAAATAACCGTATCCTTCTACGTTCCTGATAAAGGAGACAGACATTATACCGATCATATAAATAAGGGCGAGAAAAATACGAAAATAGTTTATCAGTTTCTCTCCCTCATATTCATCGCGGCTGATCCGCTCTTTAATTTCGTTGTTAGTCATCATAATCCCCCTATTCGCCGGTTAATTAGTTATATATTTTGCAAAAATTTCTTCTTAATTAATTCTATCGACATACTAAGGCTGTCTAATTAAATAATTATTAAAATTAATTGATACAAAGACAAGGAGCAGAATTAAACTAATTTCACGAAAGTAAGGTTTCTAAGGTAAGATTTCTATGGCAAAATTCTGTCATTTTTCTATAAGCGTAATTACACCATCCCAATCATCAGGCGGCGGTTTACGGGCAAATTCAATAGTGCGTTCCAGATAGAGCTGTGAAAGATAATCGTTTGTATTATTTTCCAGCGCTTTTGTAAAATATTCCTGCGCTGGTTTCCATTCACGCATATAAAAGAGTTGTAATCCCTTGTTGTAATTATTAAGCATTTCCCAATCAATCAGCAAAAAAGGCAGAATGGGGATGTCAAGAATTTCGCCTGATCGCAACGCATTGACCTCGCTTCCTTCAAAGCCTGTATAGATGGCGTAAATGCCAACCGGTTCTTTTTTGCCCTTGACGCGAACATTATCAACCTTGCGAAACAAAAAAAGATCTTTTGTTTGGTTGTATACATATTCCGAAACGATAAGCGGGTGGCGGTAATATTTGGTAACTCCTTCAAGACGTGATGCCAGATTAACGGTATCGCCTATGATGGTATAGTCCATTTTGTTCTGAAAACCGATGTTCCCAAAAATACATTGACCGTAATTAATTCCAATCCCCATTTCCAAACTGCCTTGAGAAAGCGCTAGACATGATGTATCAAGCCTTTCATTAGCTGCCAGCATCTTTAGTGCGGTGCGTATAGCGCTTGCAGGTGAATTTTCAACGGTTCCTAAAGCGCCGAAAACAGCCATAATCGAATCGCCGATGAATTTGTCAATGTGACCGCCTTCGGAAATTATTTCATTGCCCATTTTTTCAAAATAAGCGTTCAAAAAATCAACAATATCCTGCGCGTCTAAATGTTCTGAAAAAGAAGTAAAATCCCGGATGTCAGAAAAAAGAACCGTTACGTTTCTGCTTTCGCTTTGAGTCATAGATTTTGACGATTTATTGATTATTTCGTCCATAATTCCGGCAGGCACATAACGGGCAAAAGCTATCCGGGTGTTCTTTTGGAG
>Ga0099364_10009906_pt1 | contig 13180 bp, 6 predicted proteins | sample TergutTh196P3_FD_73070 | JGI IMG/M metagenome (GOLD analysis project Ga0099364, IMG submission 73070) | Microcerotermes parvus P3 segment gut microbial communities from Pointe-Noire, Republic of the Congo - Th196 P3 | ecosystem: Host-associated > Arthropoda: Insects > Digestive system > Gut ...
TTTCCGTCCCATTATAAAGAATAGTTATTTCTTCTGCCGGGGACGCATCTTCTTTTCGTGTTATATTTACCGTTCTTTCAGTACCATCGTATGTGAATGTTTCTATCCCGCTGATTTCATAATCACCGGCAACGGGGGTGGGATAGTCTATGACTATAGTTCCGGCAGGTAAGCCTGACGCTGCACTCCAGTCCGGCGCTGCTGCCTCTACATTGAATGTTACGATGTATGTTCCTTTATCTACCGGTTCTGTTGTTTCTCCATTATATAAAATTATTACCGCTCCTGTAGAAGCGTTTATTTTGCGTGTAATGCTTGCAGTTTTGGCTGCGCCGTCATAGATGACTGTTCCTATTCCGCTGATGTTATAATCACTGGCAATGGGGGGAATGACAGAAAGCAGATCGGTATCGCTAAAATCTTTTGTATATATAGTAGACAGCAATGGTGAGATTTGTATTGCCTCGTTTACTCCCGCATAAAGCCCATCTTTTGTAACCAGAACTGTCAATAGATAGGAACCGATTTCCAAAGAAAGCGTTTCTGTAATACCGTTTTTTCCATCTTCGGTTAAATCTTTGGGGGTTAATGGAAAATCTTCAAAACTATCATTCAACGCCGACCATTGCAGCAGGGTAATTTCTGCTGAAGCGCCTGCCGGATAGGTAATGGTATAACTGAATATCCCTTGCTTCACTTCGGTAGCAGGTAAAGTGAGGATAATTTCTACCGGATCATTTTCGCCAAAGTCAACAGTAAACACTGAGGATACACCCGTTGCCGCCAAGGAAGGTTCCTCATCGCCGACAAAGGCTTGTACTTCTACTGTATAATCGCCGATTTCCAGCGTAAAAAACCCTTCTTCGTCAGGGGTTTCTTCCACCCCGGTATCTTCCCCTGCCCTGGTAAAGGTATACACGTATTTATCAAAAACTTTTGAGGGGAAGATCGTTCTAGCTGTTTCCTCTCCCGCAAAAGTGATGCTTATCCGCCCATAGCCGCTTTCAACCGGCGTATCAATTTCTGGCAGATTAATGAAATTATCACAGGCTGAAAATAACATCGCACAAATAAGCGCGACCCCGAATGTTATGCTGTATTTCATGTTTTTCATATCTAATTGCTCCTTTTTACTTAATTAAACGCTATCTGATATGTGCCACTATAGGAACCATAAGGCCATACCCTTATATAGTACACTTGCCCTATAGTTAAGGGAGAGATAGCGGTAAAGATAGTCCCCGTAGTCCCTAATGTATCCACCTCGTCTCTAACCGTATTGAAGTTGCTGTCATATACTTGATAATGAAGACGTGGCAATGTACCGTTGATATTAACGAGTATGCGCTGCGCACTGGCACTTGTTGCGGTAAATCTGAACCACTGCTGGCCACTCGATGAAGTAATATTGCCATTATTGGACCAAGTATTAAAATTTAAATTAGTTGCACTAATCACTGTAACTGCCGCTACACTGGAACGGACAGACACAGCCCCTGCTGCCATAACCTCGCAGAAGTAGTAATATGTCCCTGCCATAAGGTTCGTAGGAATCGTGTAGGTTTCGCTTGTCGCTCCGCTTATGACAGTTCCGCCGGTATTGTTGTTTGCCGTGTTACTGTACCATCGGTAACTGGGAGTCGCGTCCGGCGTTACAATGGCTGTTACAGACATACTGCCACTAATACTCCCAGCCGCTACGGTTCGTGAGGCTGGGTGATCGGTGATTGTTATTAAAGGGCGCACCGTAATGGTGATGTTGGTGTTGTACAGCTTGCCGCCCTTCTCGACCAACAAGCCTACTGTATGTTTCCCGACAGTCCTACTTGAAAAATTATAAGTTTCTCCGCTATGATCGGTATTTATTTTTCCGTTTAAATACCACTGCTTGACATCATAACCTTCTCCCTGTGCTGTAATAGTCAAGTTTTCATTGTAATCTATGCTGACCGCACCGCCGTTGGTGGTAACAAGGCTGTCATGTTCATTAACCCAGTAGTATTCAATCCTGCCTGGCAAAATAGTTTGTAATGTTGTAACAGCCAGACTGTTGCTTACTGCGCCTGTTTCATAATTGCCGCTTCCTGCTGCACGGGCAAAAATATAATATATTCTAGCTGGTACCAGATTGTCAAAGGTCAATGCAGATTGCCACACGGAAGGCGCTGTATTACTTGTGTTTATACCGTACTCGACATCCTGCCCGGTTGATGCGGTTTCGGGGTCAATAATAATACTGTTATGGGTTTTGGTATTCAAAGTTGGAGCGCTAACTTCCGCGCCAATAGCTTTATTTATGATAATGCTTCCTGCGGGTAAATCTGTTGCCGCGCTCCAGCCTGGCGCTGCCTCTACATCAAATGTTACAGTATATGTTCCGGCATTTACCGGCTCTGTTGTTTCTTCATTGTATAAAACGGTTACAACTCCTGTAGAAGCGTTTATTTTGCGTGTAACGCTTGCCGTTCTAGCATCACCGTCATAAACGAATGTTCCCATACCGCTGATGTTGTAGTCAATAATGGTGGGGGGGATGACTGCGAGAAAATCATTATCATTAAAATCTTTGGAGAATACTGTAGTAATCAACGGATAAATTTGTACCGCCTCGCTTATACCTGCAAAAAGTTCTTCTTTCTTCATTCGGACTGTCAACAAGTAAGAACCGGCCTCCAAAGAAAGCGTTCCAGTAATTCCGTTATCGTCGGTCAAGTCATCATGGACTAATGTAATATTGGTTAATGTAACACCATCAAGACCATTTAATGCCGACCATTTTTGCAGAGTTATTTCCGGTTCTGCGTCTTGCGGATATGTAATGGTGTAGCTGAAAACACCTTGCTGCACTTCGGTATCAACCATAACGAGACGAACCTCTACCGGCTCATTGTCGCCCGGGCCTACGGTGAACTCTAAGGATTCACCGGTTGCCGCCAGTGTATAAGGCTCCTCCCCGCCGATGAAAGCTTGTACTGCAACCATATAGTTACCGACTTCCAGGGCAAAGTACCCTTCATTATTGGGTTCTTTTTCCACCCCTATCGGTTCGCCTGTTTCATCTTCTTCATCCACGTTGGTAAAGGTATACACATATTTGTCAAAACCTTTTGAAGGAAACACCGTCCTTGCCATATATGACACCGCCATATATGGAGACATTTCTTCACCCACAAAGCTGATTTTTATTCTTCCATAACCGCTTTCAACCGGCGAGTGGACTTCCTCCGGATCAAAACTACTATTACAAGCTGTAAGCAACATCGCACAAACAACTACTAGCAGAACTAAAACTGTGTATTTTTTTGCTCTTTGCTCTCTCATATTTCATCTCTCCTTATTACTGTATCTTTTTTCTCTACTAGGGACGCACCAGCCGGAAGCCGGTGAAGCTTTCCCCGCTCCATGGAGGAAGGCTGTATCGATAGGCGGAACGCATGTCCACCCCTTCTGAGCCATAAGGCCCGCCACGTAGAATTCGGCGCGTACCGGAAACCGCTCCCGTGGGATCAGTCTGCGCTTCGCTAGTATAAGTATCATACCAGTCCCAAGACCACTCAAATACATTGCCATGCATATCATATAAACCCCACGCATTTGCTGGCTTTTTGCCTACCTCATGCGTTATGTTATTACTATTGGCTGAATACCAACCGGTGTTATCGCTTATTGTCGCTCCGGTATTATACGCAGTAGTTGTTCCTGCACGGCAAGCATACTCCCACTGCGCCTCCGTAGGCAGGCGGTAACCTGTCGAACCTGTAACTATTTCTACGGCATCCCAAAGCGCTGTATTTCCTACTACCGTATGCAGGCCGTAGTCGTAATATGGCACTGCTCCCCAGCTATTAGGGTTAGTACTGTCGGATATGCTATACGCAGGAGTAAGTCCCTCCGCAATACTCAGCCGGTTGCAGAATACTATCGCATCATACCAGCTTACTCTCTCCACAGGCCGCCTTTCCTGTACTTCCCCGGCGGCAGGGTTCAAATAAAAAACACTGGGATTATTTCCCATCACCGCTTGGTACTGCTCCTGCGTTACCTGATACATGCCCATGTAAAAACCGCTGGTCAATGTTACCTGACGCTGGTCTTCATTGCCATTGATACTACGATTAGGCTCATCCGCAGGGCTGCCTTGGGTATAGGTTCCGGCAGGTATCCACACCATTTCTATGTCAGACACAATAACAATGATGTTGGTGTTATACAGCCTGCCGTTCTTTTCGACAAACAAGCCTACTGTATACTTTCCAAATTCCGTACTTGAAAAGCCATAAGTGTCTTCGCTATGGTCGATATTAACGCTGTTCAAATGCCACTGCCAAACATTGTAACCCTCTCCCTGGGAAGTAATAGTTAAGGTTTCACCGGGAAACACAGATATTTTACCGCCGCTTGTTGTAACAAGGCTGTCATGTTCATCAACCCAGTAATATTCAAACCTGTTCTGCGCAACAGGATACAATACGGTAATGTTACATGTATCTTCATATTCTCCGTCTTCGGTGGTAACGGTGATAATTGCCGATCCCAGAGAAACAGCAGTAACTACACCGTCTGCAGATACTGTGGCTACATCATTGTCGCTGCTGCTCCATGTTACATTCTGGTTTGTCGCTTCGGAGGGCGTTATTACCGCAATAAGGGTTTCCGTAAAACCTATGGCAATGCTGGCGGCTGATTTGTTCAAAGATATACCGGTTACCGGAGTGAAAAAGGCATCAATTACCCAATCTTCTTCATCGGTTGAAGTAACAGCCACAGGCCCTTTAATTTCTTCAAACGGGTCATACCCAATATATGTAACCACCGCTTTTAAATAAACATCGTTATAAAGTGTGCTAATCCGGTAACTCCAAATGCCGGATTCATCAAATGATACAAAAGCTATCTCCTGGATATACCCGGCATCACGGTACAAGTAAAGTATACCTTGAGGATTTAACCCATCAGCCGTATTCAGGATAATCTGCCCGTTCAATGTCACCATTGGAGCAAAATTTTCTGTAGTAAAGGCATAACCATTGGAACTGTCTACACTGGTAGTCAAACCTGAATAAATATGAATAATTTCTGTTTTATACGCCTTGTTGTTATCATCGTTTTCCAGTTCTACTTTAAGGAAGTAATAACCCGGATACAGGGCTATGGTACCGTTGCGGTTTTCTTCTTCCATTAAGTCAAACAAATCTATATCGTCTATTTCCTGCTCTTCAAGATCCAGTATTGCAAGAGTCCCTGCAATTACCTCTTCCGTAAAAGAAATGTCCCAAGCGAACATTCCTTTTACTCCTTCCCGAATTCCTCCCCTGACAATAACTTCCACACTGTTTGAAGCACCGGTACCTACGTTAAAGTTCACCGGCCCTGAAGAAGCTGCCTCATAATAGCCATCGTCAATGCCGGGAATATTTTCGATCAAAACCATGCCGATAACATTGAGCGTCCAGGAACCCTGTTCAAGTACCAAGGTATATTCGTTGGTTTGTTTCAACTCCACCGGGTTTACTGCCGGTTCTGTCTGCCCGGCATTTGGCGTGAATGTAAGCGCATATTTTTCAAACTCGGGAACGCCAGGTAACAGGGTACGGCCTGTTGAATTAATCGAAATAGTTACAGTTTCACCTGCACTGCCTACAGGCTTTTGTGAATTTAACACATCGGAACATCCCCCCAGAAGAAGGAGCCCCAGTAACATTGAAATTGTATAAACAAAACCTTTATAGTTTTTCATTCTGTTTCCTCCTTATGGTGTAACAGTAAAAGAATATGTTTTAGAATAGGGAACTGGTATATCTCCCTCTTCCTTGTAAATAACCAAAGTCACGCTATGGGGACCCAATGTCAGAGTTGAAGCATCCAAAAGATAGTTATTATCTGATCCAGCACTGGCATTATTAACCAACCACTTATACCCCGCATAACCTGTCGGCACTACCAAATTAAGCGCATCACTGATACTTATAGTCTCAGGCATAGATGCAATATCAATTGTTTCATCATCCGGCCCGGCAAAATAAATCTGTATAGGGGTATTAACCGTTACAATAACCGTGTATTCTGCTCTGGTTTCACCGTCTTCGGCAGTTACGATTATATCTCTGGGCGCTGTGAAATTAGCAGAACTCCCGGAAGATAAATTAGCCCCTGCGCCAGAAGGCAAATCAAAATAAGCCTGTACGGAAGAAAGATTTCTCTCATAAGGAACAGTTACACGGATAAGGTTTCCTTCTATGGTTCCCAAATACTCATTCGCCTCGCCATAGGACAGCCTGAAATTTGAAATGGCCGTACTATTGTCCAGAACCCGTCCCAGAGACTGCTCGCTCCATTCGCTGAAAACCCATTCGCCGTTATTATCCCGCTTTGCCCTGACCCATACATAATAAGTTTTGTTAGGTGTCAATTCCCCAACAGTAACCAAGGTATTATTTGTTACGGTCGCTGTGGGTATTGTAAAGGCCGAAGGAGTATCATCCTCAAACATACTCAAGTAAATATCATAAACAGACGCAGACGCAGATGCAGACCAATTAACAGTGAGCCGCTCTTTCGCCGGTGTGATACTGGTAACAACAGGCGGCGGAAGCACGGTAACGCATTTTGCCGCAGGGCTGTAAGCGCCCGACTGGCCGTTTAGATTCAGCGCACGTACCCAAATGTAGTATACGGTTCCGGCATTAAGACCGGTAACATTCATAGTAAGGGGTGCGTTTGTGTTTACAGTGCCCCTTATCTCTGCTGCATTGATATTGTTTTCCGTGGCAAGCCAGACCTGATAGTTTATTGCACCGGCTAAGGATGCCCAAGTTACTGTAAACCCGTTGGAAGATATGTTTGGTATCTCTGGCATGGCTGGCGTCAGGGGCAGGTTTGCAACGGGAGTTCTTGCTTCACTCCAAGGGCTGAAATCGCTGCTACCGCTTGGGTTTACTGTCCTAATTCGCACCTGATAGGCAACATTGTTTTCCAGACTGCCAATAACAATGCTTGTTTCAGTAATGATCTCATCGGGCATGAATTGCTGTCCTTCGCCGTCCTCGTTAGCTCTCCTGTACCACACTTCATAAGATACGGCAGAACCCGCTGCTCTCCAGGAAACAGAGATTTCCCCCCTCCCTGCCGTTACTGTAGGTATATCCGGTGTTTCCGGTATGGCAGAATTAGTCGCTGTTTCCAATGCCGCGCTCCACTCACCAAGACCGCTTGTGCTTCTGGCGCGTACCCGCACGTAATACCTTGTATTGCTTTTTAAACCTGTGATAGTAGCTGTGCTAGTGGTGATATTTCTGTATTGCTTAAAGGCTTCGTTATCTTCACGGTATTGTACATCATAAGAATCCGCATACTCTACCGCATCCCAGATTACCGTAATTTCACTTACATCGGTATTTAATATCTGAACATCAGGGGCGGAAGGTACAGGCCGTAAAATCAGAAAATCGCCCGGAGTAAAAGTATAACCCGCTCCCTCTGCGCTTGTGGTCATTAACTGATAGATATGAATAACCTCAACTTTGACGAGCCTTACTTCCTGATATTCCAGTTCCAAATACAGGATATAGTAGCCTGAGTTCAGAATGAGAAATCCTGAATTATCCTTTTCCAGTATGTCTATTTCTGTTCCTACAGTTCCATCAAGATTAAGTATTTTCAAAATTGCCGTGTCCATTTCGTCAGGCAGCGAGATTTCATATTTAAAAATCCCACCCCCATTATCTACACTGCCTCGGATATCTACGACGACACTGTTGGGCTGGGTATTTGATACATTCAAGTTCGCGCTGCCCCAGGCCGCTTCATAGAGAGCATCGGATATCCCGCTATCCTCTAACCCGTTGATATCTATGTATGCAGTAACACTAATAGTCCAGTTACCAACTGCCAGTGCAAAGGTAGGGCTGGTACCGGTAACCTCTTCAGGACCTTTTGCATCCTGCCCGTTCAGCGGTGTAAATTCCAGCTTATAAAGGCTAAACTCCGGTGTCTGCGGGAACAAGGTACGGGAAGTATCTCCATCCCCTATATGAATAGTTACCATACCCTGCCCCGGTATTTCCTGTAAAACAGGGGTAGGAGAGAAATGGTTGGAACATCCCGCCAAAAGAAGGATACTGCAAATGCCGGCGATAAAGCCGATTTGTCTACTAAAATATTTTTTCATATTTGTTTCTCCTTATCTGTTAATCCAGAAAATTATTTCCTGCGAATACACTGCTGTACCCTTGGCTGCGATAACCGTCAGCCGGTGAGGTCCTTCCGTAAGGCTGCTTGCAGTGAGTGTGATGCCGGAAGTAGCTCCACTTAGTGTTATTCCATCCAGGATCCACCTGAAATTGCTATAGCCCCCGGCATTGGCAATCGAAAAAGTCAAGCTATTATTGTCTCTTTGCAGCGTAATCGCGCCAATGTCTTCGGTGGGTTTTTCAAAATTGATGGTGATAACAACATTTGCAAGGGTTGTGATTCCTATACTGGCTTCTGTACCAGCCTTGTAGTTAATATTTTCTTTTGAACGGGCGAAAATGTAATAGGTTGTGCCTTCGTTCAGATCAGAGAAAGTTGTATTATCCTGCCAGCCGTCTATAGGGGCTGTGTTTTCCGTGTTTATGGCATATTCTACTGTTTGTCCGTTAGTTGGCGCTTCCACATCGTTAATCGTAATGTCGTTTATAGCTCTGTTGTTCAGTACAGGAGTGTTTACTGTTGCACCGGTTGCCTTTGCCACATTTATCGTAATACTGCCGGTTGCGGGATTGTGGTTTACGCTTTCCGTGTAAGTTGCCGGAAATTGCTGCCCGTCACCCGCATTAAGGGAAGTGTTGGGGACATTCCACTCATAACCGGATGGAAGGATCAGGTCAAATAATTGCAGTGTTGCTGTGTAAGTTATATTATTGATTGGATCATGGGAAATCCAAACACTGGGAGCCTTATTGACAATCAATTTGCTGGTGACCAAAGATGTCAAATCACCGTATATTATCGTAAAGGGCTGACCATCGTGTGTTTCATGTACTAACTGATTGCCCTGCGAGGGACTTGCAGTTATGTTTTTATTCATAAAATCAACAGCATCCACATCTTCTGTTGTGTTATCGTCGTAGGTCAGAGTCACTACAAGACCTTCCAGGTCGAATATGTCGCCGTGCGTGAATATCTGTTTAGTTGGCTGCGTTTTGATGGCTATGCCCGTAACTGTTCTATCATCCGTTGCCGGGAAAGTGTAGGATAATGTAATATTCGCACCAGTGTTGCTTGATACCATCATGTTTTGCCCGTTAATAGTTGCATAAGTAAACCCGGTAAAAGTGTAGTGGTTGTTTGCCTTCAGTCTAACCGTTACGGTGTATACCGTGCTGCCCAGGAATAAGTTATGTTCCGGCGACCACGACACCGCATCTATAATAAAATTACTTCCGCCGTTTACGGCGCTGCCACTTACCGTTGTATCAGGCGTTGCGTTCTTGACCGGGGCAGTGATGATGATTTCAGTACTCATGATTGGTGTAGCTGCAAGAAGAGCATTATCGTCAAAATCTTTTATATATACGGTTGAAAGTGATGGGTAGATATGTACCGCCTCATTTATACCCGCATAAAGATCGTCTTTGTTAATAATGACTGTCAACAGGTAATATCCGGCTTCCAATTCCAGCGTTTCAGTAATTCCGTTTTCTTCGATCAAGTTGTGTGGTTTTAATGTAACATTAACCATATCCTGCCATCTTTGCAGGGTAATTTCCGCTTCAGCGCCCGCCGGAAATGTAATTGTGTAGCTGAATTCACCTTGTTCGTCTTGCTCTTCGGTATCAACCTTACTGAGGGAAACTACTACCGGCTCATTGTTACCAAGACCAACGCTAAACGGTAAAGATATGCCGCTTGCCATCAAGGTATAAGGCTCCTCATCGCCCATGAATGCTTGTACTGCTACCGTGTAAATACCAACTTCCAGGGTAAAAAAACCTTCGTTGTCAGGGGTGTTTTCCACTCCGCTTTCTTCACCTGCTTTGGCAAAGGTATACACGTATTTATCAAAATCAATTAAAGGTAATACTGTCCTCGCTTCACCTTCAGTGAAACTGATACTTATTCTCCCATAACCGCTTTCAATTGGCGGGTTGACGACATTACCGCAAGCGGTTGCAATGAGCAGTAAGCAAAGAACAATAAGCATTGTAAGAAATTTTCCTATACCTGCTACCTGCTCTCTGCTCTTTACTCTCTCATATTTCATTGCTAATTTCTCATTACTCATTTTTCATTTCTCCTTTTACTGAACCATAATGGTAATGTTAGTGTTATAAGGCTTACCATCCTTCTCTACAAACAAGCTTAATATATGCTGACCAACTGTCGTACTTGAGAAGTTATAGGTAGTTTCGCTCTGGCCTGTATTAACACCGTTCAAAAACCACTGCTTAACATCATAACCTTCACCTTGTGCGGTAATGGTCAAAATTACTCCAACGGTAACACTGGTTCCACCATAGCTGGTTGTAACAAGGTTGCCGTGTGCGTCCACCCAGTAGTATTCAACCCTGTCTGGCGAAACGGTTTGTAATGTGGTAACTGTTAAACTTTCGCTTGCCGCGCCTGTTTGATAGTTGTTGTTTTCAATAGTACGGGCGAAAATGTAGTAGGTTGTTCCTTCGTTCAGACCAGAGAAAGTTATGCCGTCCTGCCATCCGTTTATCGGTGCGGTGTTTATCGTGTTTATGGCATATTCCACGGTTTGTCCGTTAGTTGGCGTGGTTACGGGATTAAGAGTGATATTATTATGGGTTCTGGTATTCAAAACCGGAGTATTAACTACTGCACCGTGGGCTTTATTGATAGTGAATGTCGTACCGCCTGTACTTCCTGCATAGTTACCCGCACCAGTTATTGTTACGGCAGCGGTTCCCACATTGATGTTATTAACGTATTCCACAGTGTAATCGGCGGTCAGCGTAAGTACTCTCGCACCGTCTCTTACTGTGATAACAGGTGTAAGGGCGCTTCCGGTATACATTTGCGCCAGGATTGTATCAATGGTAAAAGTAATGACCTTGGGATTAATGGTAAATACTGCGCTGCCTGTACTTCCTGCATAATTTCCCGCACCATTTATGGTTACGCTGGCAGTTCCCGCATTGGTATTGTCAGTGTACTCTACCGTATAGTCGGTGTTTAACGTGAGTACAGCCGTCCCGTCCATTACTGTGACAGAAGGAACAATGGCGTTTCCGGTATACGTTTGCTCTGGAATTGGATCAACGGTAAAGGTAATGGGATTGACAGTTAAATTATTAGTGGTCAGCGGCGGCAAACTGCCATATGTTATCGTAACGGGCTGTTCGTTGTGCGTTGAATGGATTAAATGATTACCCTGCGCGGGGTTTGCGGTTATATTTTTAACCGTGAAGTCGGCGGCGTCCACATCTTCTGTAGTGGTATCCTCGTAGGTCAGCGTCACTACAAGACCTTCCAGATCGAGCGTGTCGCCATGAGTATAAACCAGTTTAGCTGGCTGCGTTTTTATGACTATGTCCGTGACTGTTCTTTCATCCGTTGCCGGGAAAGTGTAGGACAATGTAATGGCCTCACCGGTATTGTCTGATATCAAAGCGTTTTGCCCGTTAATTGTTGCGGAACCCAGCCCGGTAAAGGTATAGCCGCTATTCGCTGTCAGCGTGACCGTGGCAGTATATACCGTGCCGCCAAGGAACGGGTTATCGTCTGGCAACCACGACACCGTGCTTATGGTATAACCTGCATCGGTCGTGGTAGCCGTTGTAACCGGTATCCCGCCATTCACTGGAGCGCCGAGGTTAATGGCAATAGAACTGATAACCGCCGGTGTCGCAGGAACAGGACGCTTTGTACCGGTTTCGCCGCATAACGAGCAAATCTCTGTTTCTTCACCGGCCTCCGTTGCAGTGGGCGCCGTTGTTACAACCCATTCCCAAACATGAGAACAGGAAGTTCCTGTTATAGCCGGATCTTTGCAAACCATGAAGATTAGAGCGACCACAGCAATAAGGGGCATTATGCCGAAAAACTTCTTCTTAAACATAATTTACTCCTAAAAATAAAATCAATATTCTCCTGGAAAAAGTAAAATAATTCACATTACCCATATAATAACACTGGTTATAATATACTATTACCCATTTGAAGTCAATAGTAATACATTGCTAAATCTTAATTATGAAAGAAGCCGAATTACGGCGTGTTTTAAGTGCCAATATCAAGCATTTCCGTGGTTTAAGAGGGTGGTCACAAGTTGTACTTGCTGAAAAAATAGGTATCTCAACCAATTTTCTGGCTGATATAGAGACAGGAAAGAGCTGGGTATCATCCTTAACCCTTATAAAACTGGCAAATATATTCGAAGTAGAGGTTTACGAGTTGTTTAAACCAAAAAAAATACCAAAAGATGAAACAAAAGAGACCATTAAAAACATTGTAAACGATATTTCCGTGACTATTGAACACTCATTAAAGCAGATAACGATAAAATATCTTAGTTAGTGTCTGGTGATAAAAAGCCAGAACTGGACTAGGGCCTCTTTCTCTGGTAAACTAGCCCTTACATGAGTTCCGTCCAAACCATCCTGCTGAACAATATAGACAAACCTAACTTCCGCTTTATATTCCCGACAGATATAGCAGCTTCCCGATGGGCGGATCACTTGCTGCGCCTTCGCGGCGGCACAATAGCCATGAACAAATTTATCGCGTGGGATGTTTTTAAACAGGATTCAATCAAATCGAAAGTTCAAAATAAAAAGAGCATTCCCTCCGCGCTGCGGAAAATCTTTGTAAGCCGCCTTGTCAGGGAAAATGCCGAAAGCCTGAAACAAGGCTTTCCTGTTTTTTCATCGCTGATACGAATTCAATGGGCAGAACAAGCCGCCCACTTCGCGCCGTGGCTTACAAGACTTATTCCGCAGCTTGGCGCCTGGTTCAATAAAACCACTGGATTGGCAATAGATACTATACTAAGCGCCAGAGCGGAACAGCTTGCAGCAGAGTTCAAGGACGATGACAAAGATATGTTTGTTCTGGCGCGGCGTTATGCGCAATTTGTTGAAGAACACGGACTTTTTGAACCGGCATGGGAAACACCGCCTTTTAACAATGACGGAACCGAATATTTTATATTTTTCCCCGAGTCCTTTTCCGATTA
>Ga0099364_10009907_pt1 | contig 13179 bp, 11 predicted proteins | sample TergutTh196P3_FD_73070 | JGI IMG/M metagenome (GOLD analysis project Ga0099364, IMG submission 73070) | Microcerotermes parvus P3 segment gut microbial communities from Pointe-Noire, Republic of the Congo - Th196 P3 | ecosystem: Host-associated > Arthropoda: Insects > Digestive system > Gut ...
GCTTTTACAGTATCTGAAAATTCGGATTTCGGCATACTCCGTTTAATTGTGACCGAGACAGAACGCGCCTTGATGGTTCTGCTCGACAATAAATATGCAGTGACCGAAGCGGATGTGATTTGCCTTCATTGTCCCAACCAGCCGGGCGCGCTCGGTAAAGTGATGGATTACATCACAAAGGCAGGTATCTTTATTGAGTATATGTATGCTTTTTCCGAAGGAGAGTCGGCACATGTCATTATCCGTCCCGACGACCTGGATTTGTGCGTAAAAGTGTTAAAAGAACACCGGTTAGAGCTGATTGCTGCAAGCGATTTGTATAAGTTGTGATTTATTAACTTTTCACATGGTGATAGTTTGAAAAAGAACGATTACCTTTGCGGGGCGAAATGTAGAGACGGGATTAATCACGTTTGTACAATTTTAAAATTCAAATAGCGGATGAAAAAGATTGTATGTGTAATAATACTTGGATTAGTGTGTTCGGCTTGCGGCGAATACAATAAAATTCTGAAAAGTACGGATTACGAATTGAAATATTCGTATGCCAAAAAATATTTCAACGAGAAAAAATATGCCCGATCGGCTGTTTTGCTCGAAGATGTTGTTCAGATTTTAAAAGGGACGGCTTCGGCCGAAGAATCATTGTATCTTTTGGCACAAAGTTATTACGGGCAAAAAGATTACCAGACAGCTTCAGCATATTTCAGTACCTATTATTCTACCTATCCGAAAGGGGAGTTTGTTGAATTGGCGCGTTTTTATTCCGGGTACGGACTGTATCTTGATTCTCCCGATCCCCGCCTGGATCAGTCGCAAACCTACGAAGCGCTCGCCCAGCTTCAACTTTACATGGAATATTTTCCGCAGAGCGAACGGGCAAAACAAGCGCAGGAGATTATGTTTGAATTACAGGAAAAAATCGCCTACAAAGAATTATTGAGCGCACAACTATATTATAATTTAGGCACTTATATGGGTAACAACTATCTTGCATGTATTATCACTGTCGATAATGCATTGAGAGATTATCCGTATTCCAAGTATCGTGAAGATTTTATTTTCTTAAAGATAAGGGCAAAATACGAATTGGCGCTTGTCAGTATCGAAGACCGTTTGCAGGGACGTTACCGCGACGTAGTCGACGAATACTACAATTACACGAACGAGTATCCGGAGGGAAAATACACCCGGCAGGTTCAGCGGTTTTTCGATTACTCAAGCAGGCAAATCAGCCGAAGTTATTAAATTGATCAGTAAAGTATAGTAAACAGAAATAAAAAATATGGATTATCGTAAATCAAACGCACCGGTAACTACGGTTACACGCGACATGTTTAAATTGTGCGAAGAAACAGGGAATATATATGAAACCCTGATGGTTATCGCAAAAAGATCAAACCAGATTTCAAGCGAAATGAAGCATGATCTTGAAAAAAAACTTCAGGAATTTGCTTCCTATACAGATAATCTGGAAGAGGTATTCGAAAACAGGGAACAGATTGAAATATCCCGTTATTACGAAAAATTACCTAAGCCGACGTTGATTGCTTCCCAGGAGTTCACTGACAATAAAGTCTATTTTAAAAATCCGGTTAAAGAAAAAAATAATTTTTAACCCAATTATGATACAGCGAATACAAACTGTTTATCTACTGATAATTGTAGCATTAACGACCGCGACTCTTTTCATGCCGTTAGCCAGCGTACGGATGAATGACATTTTCTTCTCTTTCGATGCGTCAGGGTTACATACAACGACGACACCATCCGAACTGGTTTATCCAACCTGGGCATTAATGGCTTTGACGATCGTGATAGCGCTCATTGCATTTATTACCATCTTCCTGTATAATAACCGGATGCTGCAAATACGTCTTTGTGTGTTTAATGCCATTCTTCTTTTAGGATTTTATGGTTTATTTACATTTTTTCTTTTGAAAATAGTCGATTTATCCTACAGTATACAGGCCGGAAACGTACGTATCGCATTGTCATTCCCTCTGATATCCATTATTTTAGACTATCTGGCTATTCGTGGTATCGGAGCGGACGAAGTATTGGTCAGATCGTTAAGTCGATTGAGAAAGTGAAAATATCAAATCATTTAAATAGTAACTATCATGAAGTTTTTATCATTTTTCGCAACACTTCTTTTATGCATCGTCATTTCCGGTTGCAGTCAGTCCGGAAGTGGCATATTATTCGACGGCACAAGTACCGGTAAATGGGACACAACCGGCGATGTTTCAATAGAAAACGGACTTTTAATCCTGAAAGGCAGTAATGCCCGGGCAGTTTTAAAAAACGGCAACTACAAAAATTTTGAATTAACCCTCGAACTGCGCACCACAGCGGGAGGAAAAGGAAATATCGCGTTCCATACCGACGCATCAGCCGGTAAAGGGTATCGGGTTGCAATCAACAACGACCGGAACGACCCCGTATGGTGGAAAATGACAGGCAGTTTGCTGTCGGTTCGCAACCTTACCAAAAGTTTTGTAAAGGAAAACGACTGGTTTCATATGGGCATTCGCGTAGAGGGTCGTGCCGTCACGGTAACGATCAACGGCGAACCGGTGGTTGAATATATCGAACCGGCTGAACCCTATCGCATTGCGCCCAATCATACAGCACTGCTTTCGGAAGGAACACTGGCGCTTACCGGCGGCGGAACCGGAGAAATCCAGATTAAATCCATAGCGGTGAATGTCATTCAACCGAATGAAATCACGCCGGACATCAACGCGCAGTTAGCGCAAGCCATTGACGAACAGAAAGATGATATTATCAAGTTGCATCAGGAAGATTTTCCTGTCCTTGATTATCACCTTCACGTTAAAGGCAGTCTTACCAACGAATCGGTTGCTCAACTGTCGCGCAAGGTGGGCATCAATTATGCCATCGCCCCAAACTGCGGCATCGGATTTCCTATCACCGACGACGCAGGAGTATGGGAATTTCTCGAAGCATCGCGCAAACTGCCGTTTATTCTCGCCATGCAAGCCGAAGGACGCGAATGGATTACAACATTTTCACCGGAGGTTCGCGCCGAATTTGACTATGTCTTTACCGACGCACTCACTTTCACCGACCATAAAGGGCGACGCACACGCCTCTGGATTCCATCGGAAGTATGGATTGATAACGAGCAGGAATACATGGATCTGATTGTCGACAAGATATGCGAAGTGCTGCAGGAACCGATGGATATGTATGTAAATCCCTGTTTTCTACCTCCTCAAATGGAAGACCGGTACGACGAGTTTTGGACGGAAGACCGGATGAACAAATTCGTCGAAGCAATGGCTAAAAGCGGAAAAGCGCTCGAAATAAACAACCGGTACAAGATTCCCAATAAGGCCATCATCCAAAAAGCCAAAGCTGCAGGCGTAAAATTCACCTTCGGCACTAACAACGCCAATGAGACCGACGTCGGACTTATGGAATATGCCATCCGGATGAAAAAAGAATGTGGCATCACTGCCGCAGATATGTATAAACCAAAGATTAAAATTTAAGGATTTAAAAGTTGAAATATTTATATAATTATATACTGTCTCTTACGGTATTCTTTCAGTTATTCAATTATTCAATTATTCAGTTATTATGACAATAGCAGTAGATTTCGACGGAACAATTGTAGAACATGAATATCCGAGAATAGGAAAACCCATCCCTTTCGCGTTGGAGGTGTTGAGGAAATTACAAAACGAAGAGCATTTTATTCTGATTTTGTGGACATTGCGTGAAGGAAGGCTCTTACGCGAAGCCATTGATTACTGCGAAAAAAACGGAGTTTATTTTTATGCCTGCAACAAGAATTACCCCGAAGAAGAAGAGCAGGATGGAAATCCCCGGAAAATCGGAGCCGATATCTTTATTGACGACCGCAACATCGGCGGTTTACCGGATTGGGGTGCGATTTACAGGATTCTCACCTCAGGTTCCAATAAGATAAACGATTTTGAAAGAGCTGCAGTCACAACGCAATCCCGACGTAAAAAAAACTGGATGATCCGTTTTGGCGAAGCATGGGATAGAGCTAAAAACATAAAATATTGACTAAAAAAAAGCCTTAACCCTGACAGAGTTTCAAACCCTGTCAGGGTTTTTGGACGAAAAATACTTGTTTTTTTCCGGATTTCCACAAAAAATTCATTCCAAATCACCTATAAATTAACTGTTTATTTAAAGAAAATCATTTACATGATTAGACGGAAATGAAAGCGCAATCTATTGAATATCATTTACTTACAATCAAAAACGACGAATCTGTTCCAATAACTTATTAATTTTTTTAAAATTTTTTATTATTTTTCTACCATTATTATTTTCGTATTTAAAAATAATACTTATTTTTGCAACGCATATCAGTTCATTACTTCATTGATGATGTTGTGAATTTTGGATGTAAAAAAGAGGATATAATAATGATTGTAATATATAAATTTATAATGAATGCAATGAAAGCAATAACACAAACACAAAGAAAAACAGAAAAAAACGTACTGAATCGTTTTTGTCTGATGTTTTATATTTTAGTAATATCTTGTATGTCAGGGGTTTCAATAGCCCAACAAACTGGATATCAGCCTACGGATTTCCGAGGCGAATGGTTTGTAGGTCTGGGTTTTGGCCCTCGGATTTATTTTGCCGATCATGCCCGGCAGTTGGATTTTGTTGATCGCCTCTCCCTGGGAGCGGACTTGTATGTTGGTAAGTGGCTAACTCCTGCGGTAGGTACGCGATTAGGCGGTTCCTTCCAGACATTAAGAGGAGCTGCTCAAAATACTGAAAATGAGTTAGGGCCTGCCCCTCACATGGTGCCTGTAAAAAGGAAAGACGGCACAGTAAAACGTGATTGGATCATTGGCGAACCTCATTATCTTTTTCAGCAACAGTTTGACGCCTGGCATGTGTATGCTGATTTACTGTTCAATGTGTCTAACATTTTCGAAGGAGCGGATGAATACCGTTTCTGGACATTGGTTCCTTTTGTAGGATTAGGTTATATGAGAACCGGCGATCCGCCATATCATGGAGATGAAGCGGGCAGAGAAGTATCATTTAACCTTGGTCTGCTCAATTCACTTCGTTTAGGTCATTCGGTAGATTTGACCTTTGATATTCGCAGCGCTTTAGTAAGAGACCGCTTTAAAGTAGGCAAAGACATGTATCCCCATATTGACCGGATGAATACAGGGGGTCGTCCTTTCGACGCTGTTTTTTCATTCAATATAGGAGTTGCATTTCGTTTTGGCGGAAATGTTAAACAAACAGTTGTATATCATCACGAGCCTGTTCAACCAGTACGTCCTCCCAGCAGAGAGGCTGTCGTCGAAAGGGTTACGGAATGGAATGATGTGGCTACCGATGTACTTGTTCTTTTCCGGATCAACGAAAGCACGCTCTCAAGGGACGCACGCGTACAACTTGGTTTCCTTGCCAGGCTGATGCATCAATATCCTGAAGGAACGTACACCATCACCGGCTATGCCGACGAAGGAACGGGCAATCCCGACCTGAACCAGCGCCTGAGCCGTGCACGTGCCGAACGGGTCAGAGAATGTTTAGTCGGCGAATTTGGTATTTCACCAACACGACTGCAAACCGTTGCTGCCGGCGGAATAGAGAACCGTTACTACAACGATCCCTCATTAAGCCGCTCGGTCATTATACGTCCGAACAAATATTAAATATCTCATTCATAAATATATACAAAAATGAAGAATGAAACTGTAAATCAATATGTAGCTCCCAGGGTGGAAGTAAATCCCATCGTTTTAGAGGGAAACATAGCGCAAAATTCACCGATCCCCAAAATCGAAGCGAAGGATTGGGAAGATGATGAATATATAGCGCCTGATACGGGTGATATTTATTTGCCCATATAGTCAATTATGAATTATGAATAATTGAATAATTGAATTTTTAAATCTTTGAATTTTTAAATTATTTAAATCTTCAAATCTTTAAATAATTACGTTATGAACGATAAAAAAGTACATCTTTCAATGGGTCGGTACATCTATTATGTTGTGACTGCGATCCTGTTGTTGTGCGGAATCACGTATCTGCTTTCTTCCTGTACGGAACAAATGCTTACGGACATGTCCGGACGACACGGCGGCCCGATGGTTGAGGTAAATTTTACGTTGACCTTTGGTTCGTTCGGAAGCGACGTAACGGCTGAACCCGATCTTCGGAGCACAAACCGGAATGAGGAGCCGGCGACCGAAGTTGTCCGCGTGGGAAAAGATGTATATATGTACGCGACCTTTGAAAAAGAACGTCCGGTCACGACACGCTCTGCAACAGGACTTGAAGAAGGTGCATTGGTACGTGTTATTGCCTATTCGGGCGCGCCAGGTTTTACGACCGAAGAACAATATATTGATTATAAGGTAGAAAGCGGCGAACTTGTACCGCTAACCGGCGACGGCTTTTCGGTTCTGAGCGATGACTATAAGTTTGTGGCTTACACTTTTAACGATGCCTTACCGCTGCCGGTTCATATTTCAAACTCTACCGCCATTCCGATTGAGGTTGTAACTAACAATCGCTATTTGATGTGGGGAAGTACAGATCCAATAACTATTCCCGCCCTTTCCGATACGGTAGACATTACGGTAAAGCATCTTTTATCCCGCGTGAAAGTGACTGCTTCGACCGCTTCGATTGTCAACCCCGCAGTCAATATCAACAGGGTTTCCGGCGCTTATGTAAATCCCAGTTACGCGGATTTGACTTTCAATCCAACGACCGGAGTACTGACGCCCGTTGACCTGAACATTCAGACTTTGATGGCCAATGGATTTTTACGCTGGAAGGAAGCAGGTTCATCGTCTGCATGGCAGGATACAACGTTTAACCTGAACGCATCGGTGATCGAAAGTGATTATGCCATAATTTATTCGCACGGTTTCAGTCCCATAACACTTTTTATTAATAACGGCTTATGGGTCGACAATACAAATCTCGGTACTTTTCAATTCCGGTTCAGCCAGCCGCCTATTCCCATGGAGGGCGGCAATTCATATGTACTGAATCTGGATTTCAAAAGGTTAATCTGGGCAGGCTCGAATATTTACTGGAACACAGCCGAAAACAGGTTGACGTTCCTTCCCGAAAATACACCGATGATGTATCAGGGACTCCAGGGCGTATATTTTCACTGGGGATCGCTGGTCGGTATATCGCCTAATGGTTATTTTGATGCATCAACTACGCCGCTTTATGTGCCTGTAGTCGGCTCAAATACATGGGATGTAACGACTTCCCTAACTTCTTCCGCTTATTGGAGCGGTACGGGTCTGGCTGATATACCTCGAATTACAGGCGGCATTTTAAATTCTGAAATCTGGTTGGATAATCATCGGTCAAGAAACTACCTGTATGACGAAATACACAATCCAAGTCAATTGGTGGGCGATATCTGCCATTATTTAACGGAGTCAGGAGATGCGCCTCCAGGTAGTTGGCGTATGCCAAACTCCAGGGAATTTGGAAATACCGAGAATGAGTATGCAACGGGCAATTACAAAATAGAAACTAACTGGTTAGGAGCAGTAGCCGATGATGGCACAACTGATTTTTATGAAAATCCCTACCGTTCATACATAGTTAAAATGGCCAGTTCCACGGTTTTCCCTGATGGAAAGAGACGTCAGGCCGGTGGGTGGATAGAAAGCAACCAAACCGCCTATCTGAGCGGATCGCCAACGTCCTGGACTATAATCGGGAACCCAATTGTTCTTGATGCTGCTTTTACTATGTTTTTCTACAAAAGTTATAGTGGTGACCATATAGAGTTGCTTTTCAATAGTTGGATTCCTCTTGGAGATCAGAGCCCTGTTCGTTGCATCAAATTAGATGGCGGAGGAATACCGATTAGTTGGACATCGCCACACGTTGATGTGGAAGATTGGGACAATGGCGGAATATTTGGACAGGGCGATACGGCGGGACAGGGAGATCAGTGGTATTAGTATGAACGGTGAATTGTGTGATTTATATGATATATGATGATTAAAGAGCAATACAAATATTCGGAGCTGACCCGCTCCGGCGCAAGTCAGGAGTGTTTTGGCAACTGTAATTTGACGCATCGTCATTGCGAGTGGCACATTCAAAGAAATAAAACAAACGGAGAAATGACGATGCACGTTGCCGTCATTGCGAGGAGCGAAGTGACGAAGCAATCCAGAGAAATGCAGTATATGAAGCCACATCACTCTGTCACCGGTAGCCTGCTGCCTTTAGTCGCGAGCTTGCGTGGCGGAATCCCCAAAAAAACAATGTCATGAATCGGAAATATCTTTATATAATAACAAATCCTGTCATTGGAAAGACGAATTGCGCAACAGGCGCCAGGAGACTTGCACCAAGAGGGAGATCTTTTGAATTTTTTAAATCTTTATTTTTTTAAAAATATGAACGAACGAAAAGTACACTTATCAATGGAGCGGTTCATCTATTATATTGTCGCTGTTATCTTGTTGTTGTGCGGGATCACTTATCTGCTTTCTTCCTGTTCGGAACGGGTAATTATAGAAGGTCCCGGTAGCTCCGGCCCAAAAGTTGACGTGAATGTAACGTTAATTATTGGTATGTTTTCCAGCAACACAAATGTTGAACCCGAAATCCGCAGTTCCCGCTATTCGGAACCGGCTTCCGAAATTGTCCACTTAGCCAATGATGTATATATGTACGCGACCCTGGAAGAAGAACATCCGGTCAGAACGCGTGCCGGAGGCGATACGATCGACCTTAAAGAGGGCGCTTTGGTACGTGTCATTGCCTATTCCGGCTCGTCATTTGCCACCGAAGAAGCGTATGTCGATTTTGAGGTGGTAAGCGGCAAACTTGTACCGGTTGGCAACGGCTTTTCTATACCAAACGATACATATAAGTTTGCGGCTTATACATTTAACGATGCCAATCCGCTACCGCCCCATACATCTCCCGTTAATTTTAATGCAGGAACATACCCCGATAGATATTTGATGTGGGGAATTACAGATCCGACCCCTGTTCCTTCATTGACAAATTCCGATACGGTGGCCATTACGGTAGGTCATCTTTTTTCGCGCGTGAAGATTGTTGCCTCGACAGCTCAACTTGTCAATCCCACGCGCAGCATCAACAAAATTGTAGGCGCACAGTTATCACCCAGTTACAGTAACCTGAGCTTTAATCCGGCTTCCGGAACGCTGACGCCCAGCAGTTCCACCCCTGAAAATACGCTCACAGAGTTTACGCGCTGGAGGGAAGTCGGTGATGTTATCTGGCGGGATACAACCTATAACCTGAACGCACCGATTGTCGAAAGCGACTATTTCCTGATTTACCCGCACGCAGCCAATCCCATGACGCTTTGGGTTTCCAATTTAGTTGCCGGGAATAGAGATAACGGTGATTATCAGTGGCGGTTTAGCGATTCGCAAATTTTTCCCATGATTGGCGGAGGTTCTTATGTGCTGACGCTTAATTTTAAAAGATTAATCTGGGCCGGATCGAATATTTTCTGGGACGGAACCAAGTTGACATTCTATGAAGAAGGAACTCCGACACCTCTCCAGGGACTCCAGGGCGTGTATTTTCTCTGGGGATCGCTGGTTGGCATATCACCTAACGGAGCTTTTGTTAATAATACAACTCCGATTTATATGCCCGATCCCAGCACATATACATGGTCTAATACGACTGGTGTGTTGGGTAGCATCCCCCGAATTTCGGGCGGCAGTTTATATTCTCCGGTCTGGCTGGATAATCATCAATCAAGAAACTACCTGTACAACGAAGTCCACGCACCAAATAGTTTATTAGGCGATATCTGCCACTATTTAACACAGTCAGGAGATGCGCCTGCGGGGGGGAGTTGGCGAATGCCAAACGCCAGGGAATTCGGACTTGACCAGAGTGATTATTTCACAGGCAATTTAAGCAGTATCACAATAGGAACAGTATCGACAGCTGGCATAACTGATTTTTATGACAGCCAAACCAATCCCGGCTACCGTTCGTTTATTGGTACAAGCACCGCCTCCTATTCAACGATATTCCCTGCAGGCGGAAGTCGCGATCACAATGGGAATATAATACAGGCTACCCGCTATATGAGCGGATCGCCCACTTACAATCCTACCGGCGGTAACAATCCAAATTTGATCGACGCGTCTTTTTCCATGTATATTTTACAAAGTTGGACTCCACAGGTTTCCCTTAACGTACAAACACCCCTTGGCTATCAGGGGCTTGTGCGGTGCGTCAAAATTGAGGGCGACGGAGGAATACCTATTCACTGGACCACGCCAACCGTCGATGTGGAAGATTGGGACGATGGAGGCACATTCGGACAAGGCGATACGGCAGGGCAAGGCGATGTGTTGTATTAATTACGAATCAGGGATTGGGAATGTATGTTATGATAACTCATGTTTGGCGCATCGTTACAAGTTTCTGCAATCATTTGATATTCATATATCCGGATTGCTTCGTTCCTCGCAATGACGTCGGCGTGTATCGTCACTGCGAGGAACGAAGCAATCCGGAAACAATACCGGTAAGGCAGTACAGATACCGTAAGTTTGCCGGACTTCTTTTGTGGGGCGGACTTATGTTCCTGATTTCTTCATGCATTGATGATGAAATTCTAATTAATGTGGATGAACCTAAGCTACCAGACGGCGAGCTGATTGCCGTGAACTTTACGGTAGGAAAGATAGAATACGATGATAGAGAGGTGGTTTCACGATCATCCTCTCCCTTGGGGGGAGTTAACGGGGACAATGATGCGCCGGTCAAGTTACGCAGCGCTCAACCACTTGATCCGGGAGTAATCGTACGCATTGTAGCTTATGCAGGCATTTCCTATGATACCTATTACGGCTTTGCCGATTACGAAGTGATGTACGGCGGTCTTCTTACCCCATTTCCTTCGGGCGCGCCTGAACTGTCGGTTCCCATGGGAACCTTCAATTTTGTAGCTTATTCATTCAATAACAATGACCCTATGCCGGCATATGCACAAATAACCGGAGCGATTACCTCAAAGGATGTGTTATGGGGAGATTCGGTTGCAACGATCACCTCTGTATCCCAGCAAGTGCATATCACGATGAATCATTTAATGACCAAGGTCGTTATACGTGCTACAACAGGTTTAACCTCAACGGATTTCCTCAACAGTGCAGAGGCGGCTATTCTTTGTTACGAACCAACGCTGGACGTACAGGATGGAACATTGATTCCGGGCGGCAGCCTTACAGAGATTCCTTTTTCATGGACAATAACGGATCCTTCACTTTCGACACAGATAAGCGATACCCTCTATGTATTTACCGATGAGGAAAATACCACACATCTGAGAATTGATCACATGTTTATAAACAACAACAAATATACCGGTCCCTTTAACATCACCTACCACAAGCCGTTAGAAGCCGGAAAATCATACGAATTGCTGGTACATTTCAGATGGGCGCGCGGAGGCTATTCCGACCGCATCACCTGGGAGTCGCCCAGCGTTACTTATCCTGCCGGCCGGTACATCATCACCCGCGACCCGACCGACGCCGGACTTTACTTCAAGTTTGGAAGCGTGGTCGGATTATTCAGTGATGTTGAAGCAGGCGCAGGAAAAATCCTGACATTGCCGGGGCAATCAAATTCAATTCCGGCGAGTGATACGGTTTTCCTTGCCTCAAGGGATATTGCATGGTCGCCTTTTCAAAAGATTGTCAGCGATTCATGGGCTTGGAATATCGTCCCTGTTTATGACGCTTATCCAAAATTAGTCACACCCGAAGCAGGTTACCATACCGTTGACAGCGTCAAGGAAGGCAAGGGTGATCCATGCCGTCTGGTAGGAATGGATCTGAGTATGATTACATCTGCTGCATCACTGACCAATACCGATATCGACAATGGATTGTGGCGATTACCGACTGTTCAGGAAAATGAATGGTTTACGGAAGGTACTTTCGGTATATCTACATCCGTTCACTGGTGGGACTATACCGGCAGTTTATTCTTTCCTTTATATCCAATCAGTCCGTTTGCGGGTGTTGCAGGCGCCGAGTTCCCTGAGCGGAGTAGCGGCGTTGTCACCGAAGCCCGGAAAGCCAAGTTTCTTCCGGCAGCAGGCGGCAGGAACCCTGCCAATGGCAATATATCAACCATTTCTCAGGGAATCATCGGACAATATTGGTCTAATCAATCGTTCTACAATTCATTGCCACCGGGTACTGCACGTGGGAATTTGTTTGAGTTCTTTCCTTTCGCCGTATCGTCTGACCTCTATTCAGTAGACGCAAACTGGGGCAGTAGCGTGCGGTGTGTCCGCCAAACGATGAATTTCGAGATTACGGTTGATGACTGGATTTTCGGCGCTAATTTTGGACCGGGAAATTTTATACTTTAATCAGGAATTATGAATTAAGAATTAGTGTTATGATAACTTATGTTTTGCGCAATGTCATTGCTAATAGATATTCCCCCATCCGTCTTGATGTCCGGCATGACAGGACTTCACCTGTCATCAACAGATACCGTAAGCTGGCTGGACTCCTGTTGTTTTGCGGACTTATTTTCCTGTTTACATCCTGCGACAGGGCAGATCTGGGCGGCAACACAGTAGACCCTGAACCTGAGCTTCCAACCGGCGAAATGATTACCGTAAGTTTTACGGTGAGTGATATTGGATTCGTTGCGAACGAGGTAGTTACACGCGCTGTCGGAAAAACCACCCCCAACCCTTTCCGGAGAGGGACGTTTTCCTCCCCCCTGGGGGGAGACAGAGGAGGATCTGTCAGTCTGCGCGCCGATACCGTTCCCTTAGCGCAGGATGTCATCGTACGCATTGTGGTATATGCGGGATCCCCTTTGTATGATACCTATTATGGCTATGCCGATTACCGAATGGACGGCGGCCTTCTTACCCCTTATCCGGCAGGTTCACCCAATATGTCGGTACCCATAGGAAATTACAGGTTTGTCGCCTATTCATTCAACAGTGATAACCCCGGTCTTATGCCCGCCTTTTCCCCAACAACGGCGATTATTGGCTCGCAGGATTTGCTGTGGGGAAAGGAAGATAACGTAAATATCACCCCTTTAGCTGCGACGGTACATATCACAATGCAGCATAAAATGGCAAAGGTCGTAGTGCATGCT